>Ga0315321_10004128_pt1 | contig 11187 bp, 8 predicted proteins | sample M180m21515metaG_FD_203464 | JGI IMG/M metagenome (GOLD analysis project Ga0315321, IMG submission 203464) | Ammonia-oxidizing marine archaeal communities from Monterey Bay, California, United States - M1 80m 21515 | ecosystem: Environmental > Aquatic > Marine > Intertidal zone | place: USA... | reverse complement strand
GAACACGGAAGTTAAGTTCCAAGGCGCCGATGGTACTGCCGGGGAGACCCGGTGGGAGAGTAGGTTATCGCCGGCCACTCCCTTCACCCCCCGTTGAGCATCCGCTCCGGGGGGTGATTCTTTTCTTGGTCGCGCCTTTTCGGCGATGCTCCGGAGAGCAATCGCCTGAGTTTCGGTGGGCTGTTTGGGCTACGGTGGAGTCATGTCTGATGGTGATGCCGCAGCCAGCGACCTTCCCGCCTCCGTGCTTCTGGAGTTGGCGGAGCTCCGTCGGATCCAGGGGGATACCTCCTCGGCGCTTGCTCTTCTGAGTGCCGCAGATGTTCGGGCACCTACGTTTGCCACAGCACGGGCGGCGGGCATCGTGTTGCTGAGTGCCGGGCGCGCTGCCGAGGCCGTGCTCTGGTTCGAGCGTGCAGTGTCCCGTGCGGATGGCGTCAAGAGGGGCGAGGCTCTGGTCAACCTCGGGGCCGCCCATCTGGAGGCGGGCTCTGCGAAGGGGGCGCTCAGCGCCTTCGATTCGGCTCGGGTCTTGGTTGGGCCAGATTCCAGCGCTTGGACATCTCTCGTGTTGAACCGGGCCCGGGCGATGCAGGATGTGGGTCGTACCCAGGAGGCTGAAGCGGAGCTGGCATGGGTCGTAGACCATGCCAGCGACAGCCACATTCGGGCGCTTGCTGCATTTTGGCTGGCTGTGGGCGGGATGGGGACAGCGTCGCCGCGTCTGGGGCCGACGGTCGAGCGCGCCCTGTCGGATGAAGCGGTCCCCGTGGGCTTGCGGGCTTCTGCCCTCACTCGCCTGGGTTCAGAACGCGGCAGTCACGGAGATGCTGCAGGTGCGGTGAGCGTGCTTCGTGTGGCAGCGGCACTATGGGCGCAGCTGGGCCAGCATGGTGTTGAGGCGGATGTTCTCACCAGCATGGGCGGTCACCTCTACGTGTTGCGCCAGGTCAATGCGGCGCTTGTTCTGCTCGACCAAGCGCAGGCGTTGCTGGCGCATGTGGACCCAGACTCTCCGACCGTCACCCGTCTGCACACCAATCGGGGGCTCGTGCTGCTGTCGCTGGGTCGACTCGATGAGGCTCAGCGGGAGCTGGAGGCGGCGGTGGAGCGCTTGCGCCTGGCGGGCGAGGTCCGCGCCTTGGGCAACCAGTTGCGCGCTCTGGTCGACTTGCACCGCTACCGGGGCGACCTGTCCGCAGCCATTGACCTGCAGGGAGAGCTGGCTGAGCTCGAGCCGAGCCTCGCCACGCCGTTGGCGGAGGGGGGCATGCTCTACAGCGCCGTGGAGGACCGCTCGCTGTCGGTGTCTGTGGCGTCACTCCAGAAGGCTGGGCCGCGTCCAGGCACTGGCCCCGTCGTGTTCTTTGTGCCACCGGCTTGGGGTGCGTCCGGGCCGCTGTTTCCGCGGGGAGCGGTCTCCGTGGCGTCGTTCCTCGCCGAGCAAGGCATCGCGGCCCACGTGGTTCCGTTGGCGGATGTGGTGGACAGCTCTGACGATGCCTTGACCGTGCGTCGCAAGTCCGAGGCGCTGGTTCGGCGGGTGGTCGATGCCTTGCGCCCGCGTGCCATCGGCATCTCCGTCACGTTCTCCTATCTTTACCCCCAAGGTCAGGACCTCGCAGAGCTGGCCCGTCGGCACGCAGGGTCCCAGGTGCCGGTGCTGATGGGTGGTCCCCACGTGACCTACCTTGACCGGGAGACGCTCGAAGAGACCCCCGCGCTCGACATTGTGGTGCGCGGAGAGGGGGAGTGGACTGCACTTGCTGTGCTTCAGGCCTTGTCTGCCGGAGCCGACCTCAGCGACGTCGGGGGCATCACCTGGCGCGACTCTGATGGTCAGATCCACCGCAACAAAGGGCGTAAGCTGGGCGATGTGCGGCAGCTTCCGCCAGTCGATTTTGGCCTGCTGCCCACCACCTTTGCCCATCGTATGGACGTCAGTGCCCTCACGAGCCGGGGCTGTTCGTTCCGCTGTCGGTTCTGCCATGAGTTCCGCTTTTGGGGCGGCGTGGTGCGAGAGTTTCCCGTGGCTCGCATTGTGGGAGAGCTGGCCCGCTTGGCGCGTTTCGGCAACACGCTGCAGGGCATCGACGACAGCATGCTCGACATGACCACCCCGCTGTTCATGGAGCTGGTGGATGCGCTCGGACACAGCCCCCATGTGGCCCCCAACTTCGGCCTGCTCACTCGCCTCGACACGGTGAGTGCGGAAGGCAGCCGCGCGATGAAGGCCGCCGGGCTGAGATGGGTGAGCATGGGCGCGGAGAGTGGGTCTCAGGTGGTGTTGGATGCGATGAACAAGGGCCTGAAAGTGGAGCAGGCTGCCGCATCGCTGCGAACTGTGCGCGACGCCGGACTCGAAGCAGCCACCTTCTTCATTGTGGGTCACCCTGGCGACAACCTCACTGAGTCAGACCGCACGCTCGCGTTTCTCGACGGGCTTTGGCGCGACGGGCTGGTGAGCTGGGTCGATGTGTCGACCTTTTCGCCCTATCCAGGCACCCCCTTCTACAGCCTCGCCCACCGCCACGGCATCCGCATTCTCTCGAGGGACTGGAGCCGCTGGCGGCGCACCAACCGCCCGGTGGCGGAGCTGGCGAACTACCCCGCAGCGTCCATCTACCAAACCTACTTGAGGATGCTCGAGGTGCAGGCGCGCTATCGCGGCCCCGATGGACTCACGCCGCCGGGTCCCCAAGCCACGGGTGCCTGAACAACGTGGCTGACGTCGTCTACATCCATCCGCTGCCCCGGCCGGCCACCTGGGGAACTGGCGATGGCGCGGCCTATCCCGTCATTCCGGTTGGTCTGGTCGGGCATCTCAACCTGCTGCGGGCGGCTGGGCGCTCGGTGGTGGGTCTCGACATGGCGGTGGAACGCACCATCGACCCGTTGTTCGACCTTGCTGCTTGGCTCGCGACCACCGAAGCGCCTCGGCTCTTGCTCATCGACCTCCACTGGTATGAGCATGCCTGGGGAGCGCTCGCGACTGCCGAGCAAGCCCGGTCGGCGTGGCCCCACAGTCGGATAGTGCTGGGAGGGCTGACCGCAAGTCGCTTTGCGGCGGACATCTTGCGGCGTTGTGCTGCAGTGGATGGGGTCATTGCGGGTGCTGCGGAGCGGGCGGTGCTCGCGCTTGCAGACGGTGTGGCCCGTCCGCCGAACGCTTGGGTGCGGGACAGCGCGGGCAATCCGGTGGCGCCGCGAACAAGCTGGCAGACTCCCCAGGAGCTCCTGGACCGGCTCGACACCGTTGACCTGGGCTTTCTCCGCAACGCAGACGCGTACCGAGCGATGGTCCACTCCCGGCCACTGCGAGTCACCGAGGCTCATCCCAAGGGACAGTGGGTGCTGTCGGGACGGGGCTGCGCATTTGCGTGTGGCTACTGTGGGGGGGGGAGGGAGGCACATCGCGAGCTGTCCGGCTTGCAGAAGGTCGCGCGCCGAAGTCCGCATCGGCTTGCAGAGGACGTGGACCGAGCCGCGGCATTGAGTGTGCAGCAGGTGGCGCCATCTCTTGATCCCGACATGCTCGGAAGCTCGCACCTCGACGCCTTCTTCGGCGCTTTATCCAGCCGTCCGGGCCTCTACGTCGAGTCCTACCAGCTTCCGTCGCCTCGCCTGCTTCGTGGGCTGGCGGACCACACGGACTTGACGCACTCCGAGGTTGCGCTCTCGCCGCTGTCGGGCTCGGTGGACGTCCGTCGAGCCCACGGCAAGCGCTACGACAACGACCAGCTCCTGGCGTCCGTTCGAGCGGCCCACGACCTGGGCCTCTCAGTCTTTCTGTTCTTCTCCATCAACCTGCCGGGCGAGACACAGCAGTCCATCCAGCAGACCGTGGCGCTCGCTCGACGACTGCTCGATCTCCCGCACCCAGAGCGCATCCGCGCCATCAACATCGCCCACACGCTCGACCCCCTGTCGCCGATGGGGATGCGTCCTGGACGCTTTGGCATCGACCGAGTCTTGCTGCGCTCGCTGGATGACTACATCTCATACGTCACCGGCCCGCGTCCGTTCACCTTTGCGGAGGGAGAGCGCGGCTTCGTCCTTCAGCAACCCCGGAACCTCGCGGAGATGGTGGCGGCATGGGATGCCCTGTCCGCCGAAGACCCTCGTCGAATCTATCCTGTGCCGCGGGTCTGACCGGGAGGCAGGGGGAACCAAGGGGGAGGTCAGCTGATGAGTCGTACCGACAGCTCGGTGTCCTCGTCGTCGGGGTCTCCCTCGCGACCGACCATGGGGATGGGCGTGTCGTAGTCGGACATCGCATCGGTGTCGGCGGAGGTGGTGGGCGGAAGGATCCCTCGCAGGTTTTCGGACACCAGGCCGTCGCGGATGTCCCACAAGGTGTCCCCGCTGTCGCGCTGTCGCTGTCGTCGAGCGGGTGCGTCGGGATCGTCTCGAGTCTCATGGTTGAGCAGACGAACCATGGCCAGGGCATCACGGACCACGGAAACCTCCTTGCGACCCCTGATGTGTCCGATAGCTCTGGACCTGTCAAGGGTATGTGCCAATTCGAGACAATCGCGGCCTCGGAATGGATGGTGGGCTCACCGCGGCGGGGAGTGACCCTGCGGGGATAGGGAACCAGCGTGCATCCGGTGCCGAGGCTGCACCGGTTGCGCGTCGGTTCCCCCTTTTCCGAGGACGTCTGATGATCTCCGAGCTGGTCGATGCGAACCTCCTGACCTGCCCGGCGTGTCGCGGTCCTCTCCCCGATGGCGCCGGACTCCGAAGTGCCCCACTGCAGTGGGTGGCGGTGCATACAGAGGCGGCGGGTCGCCCTGTCCACGGCCTGCTGGAGTGCTCGGCCTGTCGCTGTCGATATCCACTGATTGATGGTGTGGCGGTCGTTTTCGCGGATACGGCGGAGTGGCTTCGTGGTCAGGCCCGCAGCGTGCAAGCGCGTGTGGACCTCCCCGGTCCTCTGGCGGACTTTCTGGGACAGGCCTGGGCCGAGGATGATGCAGCGGGCTGGCACCGTCAGATGCGCGCGGTCTACAGCCGCAGCCTACTGGGGGCCGACGGGCCTTCAATGGGGCTTGCCGACCAGCTGACGGCATCGCTGCGGGCGTGTTCTGCTGAGCGGCTCGATGCGCGACGTGGAGCGCTGCTGTCCCACCTGGGGATGGGCGCGACGGTGCTCGATGCAGGGTGTGGTGTTGGTGAAAATTCGCTTGAACTGGCTTCTTTGGGCGCTCGCGTGGTGGCCTTCGACCGCGACTTTGCCGCTCTACGGCAGCTGTCTCAGATGCTGCGCGACGGAACGGTGGACGTGCCGGTCTGGACCCACGGCGGAGCGGACTTCTCGACACGGTGCCTCGATGTGCCTCAGTGCGTCGAAGCTGCGGCGCGCGTGGCGGTGGTGGCAGGAGATGCCCTAGACCCGCCATTTGCGGCAGCCGCCTTCGACGGGGTGATGGCCCTGAACCTCATCGACAATGTCCCCGAGCCGGTCACGTGCGTGCGGCAGCTTCATGGCGTGCTGCGGGCGGGCGGTCGGCTGGTGTTGGCATCACCCTTCGACTGGTCCCCGCGTGCGACCCCTCGAGCGGCTCGACTGGGGGATGGGGTGCGGAGCTCGGCTTCGTCTGGGCGCGACCCGGTCCCCACGCTTCACGCACTGCTCGAAGGGCAGCTGGTCCATCGTGCCCCAGAGCTGATGCTGTCCATTGTCCACTCCGAAGAGCTTCCGTGGGTGTTGGTGCGTCATGACCGCAGTGCGCACCTGTTTGTGAGCCACTTGGTGGAGGCCGACAAGCCCGGTCGCTGATCGTGGTCCTCGTCAGTCGCTTGCTGTGGCTGTTGCCGAGGTTCATGCGTGGACTCCAGCCGTCCGAGAGGTCACGCGGGTCTATTGGAATGCAGCGCCTACGGAAGATGGACAGGAGGCTCTACGCTGTTGGACTTCTGCGAGCGGCCTTGGCTGTGGGCTAACGCCCGCTCTTCTGTGCCATCTCCCACGATTCTTGGGCGGCAGGACTCGGCACTCTTGGCCGAGGCACACGGTCCGGCGGCTCCCCACAGCGGCAGCTGGCGAATTCGACCCGGCGCATGAGAGATGAGTCCCCCGAGCACCAGCGCGGACCAGCAGGCCCACTCAAGGAAGTCCGGCCACACCAAAGCGGCCGTCATCAGGACCAGCTTGAGCAGGACCACCCACGAACCGAGGAAGCGGAACCAGTCCTCCCCGTCGCGCCAGATGAAGTCGAGCGTGATGGCGCCTCCGGTAAGAAGAAGTGCCAAGATGGAGTCTTGGGGATGTTCCCCCCGGACTGCGGAGCCGATGACAAGGGCGGCTGCTGCGATGTGGCCAGTGCGGAGGAGGATTCGGACGAGGCGCTGTCCGGGGTAGGTGCGTCTGGGCATGATGTTCCCGTGTCGAGCGTTGGAATGCCCATGGTGCAAAGGACAGGCCAGCGGTGTCCGGGACAGTGTTTTTTGGGCCTGCGAGACATCAATTTGAGTGTTGGAATTTCGGCACGGCACTTGCTGAAGGGGCGAGTCAGGAGGCCCCAATGCCTATGTGTTCCACTCCATCTCGAGTCCTCGCCTTCGCGGGACTGCTCGTCGGTGGCATTGCCTTTGCGAACGACGTTCAATTTCGTCCCGATCAAGCCCCGGGTACGGCTGTCCAGGTAGAGGCCGGCAAGGCCCGCTACGCCGCTTGTGCAGGCTGTCACGGTTCGGAGGGCGAAGGCCGCGTTGGAATGGGGCCCCGTCTCAATTCAGCCAGCTACCTTGCTTCCGTTTCCAATGAGTTCCTGACTGCCACCATTAAGGATGGCCGTCCCCAGACCAACATGATTCCGTGGGGAGCTGCGCTTGGGGACGACGGTATCGCCGAGCTTGTGGCCTACCTGCGCAGCTGGCAGACCGTGGATGGCTACACCCTCGACGAGTCTCCCCTGACGGGCACCGTGTCGGCAGGAGACGAGCTGTACCGCAAGATCTGCGCGACCTGCCATGGTCGCAGCGCGCGCGGCTACGCCGAGGCGGGTTCTGGAACTGGAATCGGCAGCAAGCAGCTCCTCGCCGCCGCCAGCAACGGCTTGCTTCGCAGTCTGATCCACCGCGGCAAAGACAACACCGCCATGCGGCCGTTTGACGCCAAGGCCCCCACTGCTGTGGCGAACCTCACCGACGAAGAAATCGACTCCATCATCCAGTACCTGCGCGCCAACGCCTGGTAGCCGGGAGGCCCCAATGACCAAGCCCACCATCGACCAGGCCCGTGAACACGAAATCATGGACCGCATGCCGGAAAACCCAGTGAAGTCCGGGTGGACTCGCCGGCGCATGCTTCAGGGGTCCGCCGTCGCGGCTGCCGCGGCTGCTGCGGCCTGCAGTGAGAAGGAGCCCACCCACACAGTGCCCACGGGTGGCGCTCCCGAGGTGAAGAAGCCGGCGGTCGTCTCCGCCACAGAGCCCCCGGTAAAGGAAGTACCCAACAACATTCTCGCGGCGTGCCCCTACTGCGGCGTGGGCTGTGGCACGCTCATCCAGACGGAGAAGGGCAAGATTGTTGGCATGGTGCCCGACCCCAAGCACCCCACCAATCTCGGTCTGCAGTGCATCAAGGGGCTGTCGTCCAACGAAGCCATCTACGTCGACCGTCTCACGAAGGTCCTCGTGCGCAAGGACATGTGCGACCCGGTCAAGGGCCACGTGTCCGCTACGAAGGGGCGCTTCGACGAAGACCTCTTCGAAGAGATGGGCTGGGACGAAGCCGAAGAGATGATTGCCGAGAAGATTGCAGGCATCGTCAAGGCCAAGGGCGGCAACTCGGTTGCGCTGTACGGCTCCGGTCAGCTTCCCGTCGAAGGGCAGTGGCTGGAGAATCTATTCATGAAGGGTGTGTTGGGTTCCAACACGATCGAAGCCAACGCACGCATGTGCATGACTTCCGCGGTCACGGGCTACTTCAAGAGCCTTGGCAGCGACACCCCGCCCACCAGCTACGAAGACATCGAGCTGTCGGACATGATTACGCACTGGGGTCACAACGCTCGTGGCGCCCACCCCATCGTGTTCTGGCGCAACGCGGACCACAAAAAGAAGAAGGGCATTCCCACCCTCGTGGTCGACCCCCGCCGCACCGGCACGGTGCAGGGCTACGAGGAAATCCAAGCCGACAACAGCTTCCACATGTCGACCATCAACGGCGACATCTCCATCCACAATGCCCTTGCCTACTGCATGCTCACCAAGTTCAAGGACGCGGTGGACTGGGACCTGCTGAAGAACCACACCACGGGCTGGGAAGCCTACGTGGAAGCGGTCAAGCGGTACGCGCCCGAGAAGGTCGCAGACATGACCATGGTCGACCCCGCCGAAGTATGGAAGGTGGCGGAGGCGTGGGCTGAAGCGAGTGTCAAGGGTCGAGAGCGCGGCACTGGCGGTGTTCTCACTTTCTGGGGGATTGGCTACAACCAGCACATCCACGGTCAGAACAACACGGTCAACCTCATCAATCTGATGGCGCTGACCGGCAACATTGGCCGTCCAGGCTGTGGCCCCTTCTCGATGACCGGCCAGCCCAACGCCATGGGCGAGCGTCTCACGGGGGGGCTCACGGGCCGCCTGCCCTTCAACCAGGGCATCAAGAACGAGAAGTGGCGCGACCACATCGCCGACTCCTGGCACGTTCCTCGCGAACGTCTCGCCAAGGTCGCGAGTGCTGCGAACCCCGGCTACGCGGTCGGAATGATGGAGCGTGCCCTCAAGGGCGACGTTCACGCGATGTTCCTTATCTACGCCACACACATCGACCTGCCCGACCTCCACCAGCTCGTGCGCCCGGCCCTGACCCGTACCTTCAACGTGGTCCAGGAGATCTATCGCCACGCGCCCAACAACCTCTACGCGGACGTCATCTTGCCGGCCGCCACCTGGGGAGAGTGGGTGGGGGGCACCTACATCCAGTCCGAGCGGCGCTTCTACGTGACGGACGGCACGGCCAACCCGATTCCCAACACCCGTCCCGACATGGACATGGTCATCGACAAGGGCCGGCTCATCGCCGACAAGCTGGGTCTCGACGGCGATGCCATCTTCCCCTACAAGCGCAAGGCCAACGGCTTTTACGACCCTGAGGAGGTCTTTCGCGACTTCGTGAAGGCATCGAAGGGCTCCGACGCCGACATGACGGGACTGCTGGAGGTCGAGGCCAAGGATGGCATCGGTCTCTACCAGCAGATTCGCGACCACCGGGGCATTCAGTGGCCTGCGCCCACCTACGAAATCGCCAAAGCGGGCGGCACCCGGCGTCGGTACATGGAGCAAGAGGACGCCCACTGGACGGAGAAGCCCTACGGGTCGTTCCGTCACGCCGACGGCAAGCTCCACATCCACGTGTGCGAGCAGGACTACTCCCAGCGCGAAGAAATCACCAAGCAGCTCATGCGCTTTGGTGCGAAAGGCGAAGAGGACTTCTACGCCATCGACAACATTCCGCTGCTTGAGAAGGCCCGTGACATGGCGCTCACGCCGGAGCTCCCCGACGCCGACTTCCTCGGAAAGAAGGCCGATGAGGTGCCCGAGGGCAAGTACCCCTTCTGGCTTGGGCTCGGAGTGGTGTACGAGCACTTCCATACTGCCAAGACCATTCGGTCCGGCACCACGCGCAAGCTGGTTCCCGAGCAGTATGTCGAGATGCATCCCGACGACGCCAAAGAGCTGGGGGTCGACGATGGGGAGTGGGTCGAGCTCGAGACGCGTCGCGGTACCTACCAGGCTCGTGTCAGCATTGGCCTCGACAGTGTGGTGCGTCCAGCCCGCAACCTGGTGCCCAAGGGCTACCTCTTCAGTCCGTGGAACCTGTCGGTGGCCGACTCCGCAGACCCGAAGAAGAACAAGTGGCTCGTGAACGGCGTCAGTCACCGTGCGTTCGATCCGGTCAGCGGTCAGGTCGACTTCAAGAAGCTTGCCGGCCGAGTCAACAAGATCAAGAAGGCCTGACTTTAGCTGGCGAGTCCGGCGGAGTGAACGAAGTGCAGCGGCCATTGCGGGCGTGCGCTCCTCGCTCCCCGGAACGTGCCCGCGCTTCGATGGATTTCAGATGACGGTTTCTAAGGGCGAGAGCTGCTCCCGACGAGTGGCTCTCGCCCGTGCTGTTTCTGCAGCGGGGGTGGTGTCGGGGGTTTGTGGTTTCGGCACCCGCAGATCCCTGCACCGGACCGCTGAGAATCGAGATGGCAAGCGACGATGGAAGCGCGACTGTGCGCTTCGACGCACCCCGTCATCCCCGATCTGTGCCGGCTCCCACACTCTACGAAGGTCGCTTGCTGGCCAGTCTGCCACTGACCGTCCACTTCATAGATGGTCCCGCGGTGGGCTCGCGCTGGTATGTGGCGGGTGCTGAACAGGGCAGCTGGAACCTTGCTTTAGGTCCAGTTTCTATGCTCGGGATCTGGGCGGTGCTGTTTTTGGGTCGACCATTTCGCCAGAATCCGGGGGCTGGTACGAAACCTGCATCGCTTCCGCGACATGAGCGCCGACCCCAAGTCAACCACAACCCGACGGACTCTGTTGGGCCTCACCCTCGCTGCGGCGGGGGCTGCGGCCGGCAAGGCCGTTGGCTACTCCAGCAAGATCACAGCCAGACCGTTTCTGCGGCCGCCCGGTGCGGTCGCGGAGTCTGAGTTTGGTGGCAAGTGTGTGCGCTGCTTTCAGTGCGGCAACATCTGTCCCAACGGAGCGATTCAGTTTCATGGGCTGAGTGCTGGACTGGGACAAGCCTTCACGCCGTACATCAACCCGCGTGAGCAAGGCTGCATTGGGTGCATGAAGTGCACCGAGGTGTGTCCCAGCGATGCACTGCGACCGGTCGATCCAGACCCGGACACGGTGATTCTGGACTCACGAGCCAAGATGGGACTTGCCCGTCTCAACAAGGACATGTGCTACAGCTACGCGGAGCCGGCACGCACATGTGGGGTGTGCTACCGCGCGTGCCCCTACCCAGGCAAGGCCATGAGCATTGGGTTGTGGGAGCGGCCCACCATCCATCGCGAGCACTGCATTGGCTGCGGACTGTGTGAACAGTCCTGTATTCACCTTCCGCAGGCCATTCGCATCATTCCCTTCGATCGGGAGGATGTGTGAGCCGCAAGCAACGGGTCCAGTCGCAGCGTCGAACGGCGCTTGCTGGCCAGCTCTTCCGCAAGCTGGTGCAGC
>Ga0315321_10004126_pt1 | contig 11188 bp, 6 predicted proteins | sample M180m21515metaG_FD_203464 | JGI IMG/M metagenome (GOLD analysis project Ga0315321, IMG submission 203464) | Ammonia-oxidizing marine archaeal communities from Monterey Bay, California, United States - M1 80m 21515 | ecosystem: Environmental > Aquatic > Marine > Intertidal zone | place: USA... | reverse complement strand
AAGATTGACGTTCTTACGAGCGGCGTGGTTAAGGTGGTTTCCTCCGATGGAAAATCCGTCGCCATCACCACCGAACACGAAGACGTGCAGGTCGGGGCGCGAGAGGGAAATGCCGGTTGCAAGCGGCAGGGCACGACCGTGAATGAAGTGGATGCCGTGGGCGTTCACAAAGTATGGGAATCGCGAAGAGCAACCGATGCCGGCGACAACGCAGATTTTTTCGTGAGGAATGCCGAGCTTTTGGACAACATTGAAGAATGACGCGAGAACAGCGAAGTCTCCGCAAGCGGGACACCAGGTTGGGTGGTCGGCCTTGAGTTGCTTCTTGGTGAGCTTCTCAGTTGGAGCGGCAGTAGTGGAATCAGACATGGTAGTAAGATGGAAAGAGTTAAGCTTTTGCGATCAGTGCTTCAGCGGCGGTGACGATTTCGAGGACACGGAAGGAGATTCCCTGCACTTTGTTGACGGATTCAATTTTTCCGTTGCAGGTCTTGGCTCTGAGGAGCGTAGCAAGCTGGCCGTATCCATAGAGACCGGAGTCGTTCATTTCAGGAACAAGGATGTGATCGTATTGCTCGAAGAGATCGGTGAGTCCGTTTGGAAGCGGGTGAACATGACGAAGATTAATCGAGCCGACTTTGTGGCCTTCAGAAATCATTCGGTCGGTTGCTTCTTTGATCGGGCCGTAGGTGGAACCCCAGCCAACGAAGAGGAGTGAGCCGCTGGTTTCGCCATGTACTTCCGGAGTAGGAAGGCTGTTGGCAAGGTCGATGAGCTTGTCGCGACGCTTGGCGGTCATCTTCTCGTGATTGAGAGGATTGCCGGATGGGTGCCCCCATTCATCGTGCTCGAGGCCGGTCACGACGGGATACTTCTCCTGAGAGGAACGTGATCCAGGCGAAGAGTGGCGCGTGATTTTGTCGAGAGGGTAAGGTTTCCAGTCTGCGTCTTCCTCGGTAAGGTCGAGAGTGGGCTCGACCCAGTGCTTTTCGAGATCGGGCTCTTCGAAGGCTTCGAGACGGGTCGCGATGGCTTGATCGGAGAGGATCAGAACGGGAGTAGAGTATTTTTTGGCAAGGCGGCAGGCTTCGATGGCGGTGTAGAAGCAGTCTTCGACATCACGCGGAGCGAGGACAATGCGTGGGGCATCTCCGGGTGAACCGTAGATGGCCTGCATCAAGTCTGACTGTTCTACTGAGGTCGGAAGTCCGGTTGAAGGACCGCCGCGTTGGATGTTGACCACGATGAGAGGAATTTCAGCCATGCAGGCGTAGCCGACGGCCTCGGACTTCAATGCGAGACCCGGGCCGGATGATCCGGTGATGGCTAGGTGACCGGAATAGGCGGCGCCGATGGCCATGGAGACCGCAGCGAGTTCGTCTTCGCACTGAATGAACATACCGTTGTATTTCGGAAGTTCGGAGCGAAGGAATTCCATGATGGAAGTCCAGGGAGTGATCGGGTAGCCCGCACCGTAACGAACGCCACCGGCAATGAGGCCGAGTGCCAGCATGGTGTTGCCATCAGTGGAGAGTCGCTTTTCGGCGGCATTCTCACCGGGAGCCATCGGCATGTGCTCGATGTCATGGACGGGCCAGGCGTAACCGGCATCGAAGGCGAGCATGACGTTGCGGAGAATGTCTTCTGACTTCTTGCCGAACTTGGCACTCATGATTTCGGAGATGCGCTCACGGTCGAGTTGGTAGACCGCGCAGAGGAGACCGAGGACGAAGATGTTCTTACCGCGAGACTTTGCATTTCCGCCGATCGCTTCGATGGTGGCGGACGTAAAAGGAACGCCAATGTGAATGATTCCGCGCTCCTCTTTGAGCTCTTCGACATTGTCCGAGTCGTAGAAGCAAATGCCGCCGTCTTTAAGAGTATGAAGGTGTCCGTCGTAGGAATGCTGGTAGAAGGCGACGAGGGTGTCGGCTTCGTCTCCGGGATGGAGGACTTCGCCGGAACCGAGGTGGACCTGGAAAATGGACGGGCCGCCGGAAATGGTGCTTGGAATCGTCATGTAGGTCATGACGTCTTGGGCGGTTGAGCCGGCAAGTTGGCCTAAGAAGGCACCGATCGATTGGATGCCATCCTGGGAGTTTCCAGCGAGGCGAATGACGGCGTTACGGATTGTATCAGAGCTAGGAGCAGTCGTTTGCGACATGAGAGTGTATCTAGGTGTGGTCGAACGCGCTAGGGATAGCGTAAGAAAGGCCCAACGGAAGGCTAAAAGAAGCGATCAAGTCGCATTCTTGCAATTGGTTTAATTTGTCACACAACTCTCCGAAAAGCCGCGCGCAGTGTAACTGAGATCAGGAAGAGCCCAGCGAGGGTTGCCGCGATGCTGGCACCCGCTGGCTGATCGAGATGATAGCTCAGAAAAAGCCCCAAAGCAGAGCCTCCTGCACCAACCAGAGCACTGAGGGGGAAGAGCGCATCGGGTGTTGAAATGAAGGGTCTCACGATTGCGGCCGGGGCGACGATCAATCCGATGGCGAGGATGCATCCGACGGCTTGCAGAGTCGTCACAAGGACAAGAATGAGAACCGCAAAAGAGGCGTAGTCGAGAAGGCGGGTGCGAATGCCCAGACTGGCTGCGACTTCGGAATCGAAGAGGTTGATTACTACCGATCTTCGGAAGAGAGAGAGGATGGCGACGGCAATGATGCCCACTCCGAAGGACATTTTGAGGTCGAGGTCGGAGAGGCCGAGGATGTTTCCAAGAAGCCAGGAGTCGAGGTCTTGGTTCGAGCCCAGCCGGTTGAGGACCATGATGCCGACGGCAAAAGCACCGGTGTAGAGAACGGCGAGGATGGTGTCGTCGTCGATTTTGGTTTCGCGGGAAAGGAGAATGGTGAGAACCCCAATGAGGATTGCGGCGGAGACGGCACCCATAAATGCGCTCACGACACCGAGACCGACCATAAGGGTCGCGATGGCGACGCCGGGAAGAAGACTGTGGCTGAGCGCTGTCAATTTTAGGGGGCTCCGATGCAGCAAAACGAAGGCGCTGGCGTAGCCATTGACGAAGCCAATGATCAGAGCAGCGACGAGTCCGCGTTGGTAGAGGTTAAGATCAAAGGGTTCGATCATGATGATGCGGGTGGCAGGAGTGGAGAGTGTGCTTCACCACGTCGCTGGCCATGACTTCGGGAGCAGGACCGAAGGCGATTTGCTTTTGATCGAGGACAAGCGCATGAGTGAAGATCTCGGTAACGCTTTCGAGTTGGTGGTGAGACGCGATGATTAGGTGACCGGATTTTGAGAGATCGAAAAGGCTGTCGGAGAGATGGCAGCGGCTTTCGATGTCGAGTCCATTGAAAGGCTCGTCGAGGAGGAGGACGTGGGCTTCCTGGGCAAGAGCGCGGGCAATGAAGGTTCGCTGCTGTTGGCCGCCGGAGAGTTGATCGATTTGCCGGTCGGCAATATCGCCGAGATTCATGGTGGCGATGGCTTCTTCGGTTTTTTCCTTATCGATTTTTTTAAAACGCTTGAGGTTTCCGATGTGGGGAAAGCGTCCCATTGCGACGACATCACGCACCCGGATGGGGAAGTGGCGTTGGTGATGGTCGGCTTGGGGAAGGTAGGCTATTTCTTTTCGGAAGGTTGCGAGTGGTTGCTCGCGCCAGTTAAGTGTTCCGTCCTGAGGGGCGAGGAGTCCGGCGAGGAGGCGGATGAGCGTGGTTTTGCCTGCGCCATTGGGGCCAAGGAGAGCGAGCCGTTGACCGCAGTGGGTGGAGAGTGAAACGTCCGAGAGTGCCTTCTTGTTTCCGTATTGATAGCGGACGTTTGCGAGGTCGAGTTGGTGGTGGTCGTGGCTCATTTGGACGCGTTCCACTGACAATTAAACTCTTGTGTCGCCTCAACAGTGCCCCAGAGAGTGAATGATCGTGAGAGAAGATGGTCGGGCTCCAGGGAAATGAGTAAAGCGGTTTCAGGTATGTCCTCTGGCCAGATTGCGGAGACTTTCATCGTGATTTGACCGGACTCGGGAATGGTGAAGAGAATTTCCTTATAGTCTTCGTCGCCAGAAAATTTGCAGACGGAATCTCCGATGGTGACTTCGACGGAAGAGTAGGGGTGAGCGGTGCGCAGGGTAATGTCGGCGCGCTTCGCTGTTCCGACAATCGCGGGTTCGACGATGGGATCGCGAGTCACTTCCACGGGCTTGACGACTTCTATCAAAGGCCACGCGAGAGCGGCCAAAGGGAGCAGCGCCAGAGTCGTCGAGGTGAGGGGGGAACGGGTCATTTTTTCAGGCCGGCCACGATGTTGGTGACGTTTGTCTGGATCATTATTTGATAGCTGGCGACCGAACCATCGGCGATGAGAGGTTTGCCGATTTGGGCTCCGGATTGGCGAGCAATCTGGGCTAGGATTTTTGGGTTGGCCGATTTTTCGGGAAAGACGGTAGGGATTTTTTCATCCTGTAATTGGCGAATTGAAATCGCGAGTTGCTGGGCGGGGACTTCTCCTTTGGCACTGAGACCTTGGATGAATGTTGCTTTAAATCCGTAGGCTTTGCAGAAGTATCCGAAGGCGGCGTGGGCCGTGACGAGATGGCGTTTTGATTTAGGGATGGTGGCAACCATGGCTTTGACCCAGGCGTCAAGTTGACGAAGGCCGGCAATGGTGGTTTTGGCGTTCGCTTTGTAAACCGCAGAACCGGCTGCATCGGCGGCGATGAGCTTCTTTTCGATGACGCGCACGGCGCGTTCCATATTGCGGACGTTGTGCCACCAGTGGGGGTCAATACCTCCTCCCGCATGATTGGGGCAACATGCGTAGATTTGATCCTTCGCTGAAACTTTCTGGGAGGGAATGGTGTGGCCGACCTGAACGATGACCTGATGGGCGCCGAGGCTGTCTTCGAGATCGCCTAGGTAGGGTTCGAGCTTTTTTCCGGAGGCGAAGATCAGACGGGCTTTGGACATCTTACGAATGTCGCTGGCTCGGGGCTGGAAGTAATGCACGTTCATCCCGGGCTTGCCGACTTCAGTGATCTGCACGCGATTGCCACCAACTTGCTTGAGCATGTCGGTGAGAATTGGGTGTAGCGAGGCGACCTCGAGAGCCTGAACACCCAAAGTCAGGAGGAAAAATAAAGAGAGAAGTGCTTTCATTACTGTGACTTTGTTGCGGCAGGAGGGCGGGACGGTCAAGCGGTTAATGCAGGTTGATTGCGTTAGTTGACGATGGCTTTTACTCTGAGGAATCCTTTTTCGTTATCCGAGATCGGGGAGATTGAGCGGTAAGTTACGGTGACGGTAAAATCCGGATTGACGGTCAGGGAAGTGAGCTCCATTTGATCATCGGGCCAGGTGGTCAGGTCGGTTGAGAATTCGGCTTGGGTGGTGACGTTGTCGACGGGATTGTAGTAGGTATAGCTCAGGGTAAAGTAGTCTTCAGGCCCGCTTCCGTTGTCGAAGTTCATCGTGCCGAGGATGGGAGGAAGGTAAGTTCCGGCGGCATCCCGAAGGGTGTGTTCGATGAGATTGGTAATGCCGTTCCCATTGCTGTCTCCAGTGGCGTCTCCGGTGAAGAGATCACTATCGGAGGTGCCAGGGTTGCCTCCGGTTTCGGTGCTGATGCGCCAGGAGGTCTGATCGTTGGGAGCGGATGAATTTCTCAAAATAAGCGTGTTTCCCATGCCATCGGCATCACTCGGCCAACCGGCATCGTCTTGATAGGTGACCGAAAAGAGGATCGTGTTGCCATTTCCCCGGAGCTCGATGGTGCCGGTGTCGTTGGAGAGTTTTCCTTCGTAATTCCCGATAGTGGAAATTCCGGGGTAGCGTTCTGCAAAGGCGTTTGGTTTGCGTGGGATCACGACACGGCCCCCAATTGCAATGACGCGTTCACTGAGGTCTTCGAGTTCGGAGAAGGAGTAGTTCACTTCATTGCCGATCGAGATGTTACTGAGGTCGACTGGGGATGCCGAGGTGTTGGTGATTTCGATGAATTCAAAATCCTCATCGCTGGTCCAGCCTGCAGTGATTTCTCCCGGAGTCGGATCATAGGGATGGTAGTTGATCTCGCTGATGATGAGATCGCCGGGCGCGGGATTGGTGGCGACGAGGAATTCGGCGGAGCTCAAGGCTGACCAGTCGCTGTCACTGATCCTGATGCGGGTATTGATGATTTGGGAGGTGTTGATGAAGAAGCTGCTTGCTTGGATAGCAGTTGGGTTGATTCCGCCTCCGATTTCGCGCGGGTCGCTGCCGTCGGTAGTATAGTAGATTGATCCTCCAGCATTTGGGTTGGCGATATTTAGAAAAAATCCAGTGGAGATGAGTCCGCCGTGCTGGCTGAGGATTGGAGCCTCGGTAGCCGGGAAAAGTCCGTCGGCTTCCAATTGTGCCAAAACAGCGATGTTTCGGTCATCGATCCAGTCTTCAAGATTGGAAACGGCATTGACCCAATCAGTGCGCTTGAGGGATTGATTGGAATCCTGAGCGTCGCCCCAGCGGGTGGCTTCGGCATTAATGACATCGGCCACGGTGTTTTTTCGCGTGGCCAATCGTCCTAGGACGGATCCGTTGGTCAAGGCTCCCGAATTGAAGAATTCTCTTTGCGCGGCGTCGGCAAAGCGGAGTTTATATTCGTTGTTGGTGGCGAGATATTGATGGATGTATTGCGGATTGGAGCGTTCGAGGCTTTCCTGTTGAGCCACGGTGCCTCCCCAAATCGGTCCGGTGCGATCGTCTGTGTTGCTGGGCCAGGATCCCAGACTGTGTTCGGCGTCGTGAATTAAAAAGGTCCAACCCCGGTCATCTCGGGTGCGGTTGCGAACGCCATACCAATTGTTGGATGCCGCGATGGGATTGAAGGCGGAGAGAGGGCCGTCGAAGGAACCGCTGTAGAAAATGAGGAGATGGTAATCGATGAGGTTGTCGACATCGAGGTATACCGGAAGGTTGGTGTCGCGTGCTCCGGATGAGTCGAGCCCCTGAAGTTCGAAATAGGAGGAGTTGTTACTGGCGGCGTCTTTGGAAACATCAATGGCGAGGTTGTAGGTCGTTTCCCAATCGGTGAAATTTCCGTCGGAAACTTCGGTGGTGTAGTTGTCTTGGTTTCCTGATGACTTTAAGGTGTCGAAGTCCTCATCGTCTCCTCCCAAATATGAATCGCCGAAGTCATCACCGGGGCGCTCTTGGGTCATGTAGACTCCCCAGTAGAGTCCGTTCAAATAGAGGTTGTAGTAGCGCGAGCGGGTGTAAGGTTGATCGAGGTCTGCCTGAAGATCGCGGGTGAGGACTTCACGAAGGAAGGTGTTCTTGTAGCTGTTGTCCTCATTGGCATTGAGGCCACTTTGGCGTTTTTTCAGCGACCAGCTGTAGTTTTGAGGTGTCCGCAGATCGATCTTCTTGAATTCGTCCGTGCCTTCGTTTCCGAAGAGGGGGAAGTTCAGGGTTCGTTGGCCGTAGTCTTTGCGGAAGTAGGCCCGGAATGCGTGTTTTGGGTTGGCAAGGCTGCGGGATGCGCCTCCTCGAATGCGCAGGCCAAAATCCGATTGGAACCCGGTGAGCAGTCCATCGGGGTGGTTATATCCGGGGGGGAGAATCATTTCCATGGAGGCGGGGCGTTCCCATTCTCTTCCGCGTTCTTCGGAGTTAATATAGATGCCTTCTTCCAGGCCAAAGAGATTGTCCTGATCAGTGACGATGGATAAGGAGGGGATGTTGGAAAGGGAATCGAGGATCTGTCCGTCGGTGGTTCCGGCAAACGAGGCATCGCTCATTTCATAGTCGAGAACGTGTCCGCCCACGGGGCCGATGGGAAAGCCGAGGGGTGTTGCGTTTTGACTGAGGACATCACCGGGGAAAATGTAGGTATGGGTATCAATGTTCGATGACACGAAATCGTCTTTGACCGCGATCGCTCGGAGCGTGGTCGTAGTCATGACTGATATGGGGGAGGCGTAGAGGATTCCTGAGGTGGCGCTGGGTTCGGATCCGTCGGTGCTATAATAAATCTCCGCGCCTGGGGTCAGGGTTGTGATTTCTACCATCTGCGCGGAGTCGTAAATGCCGCGGTCAACTGAGAAAGAGGTGTCCTTCACGTAATCGCTGAATGACTCGCCGGAATTCTCCGAGTCGGGAGTGGGATTATTGTAATAGAGCCGCGTGGAAAAGTCCGTCGCGAGACCGTAGGAGAGATTGTTGAATTGGCGCGGGTAGTCGTTGAATTCCGTGAGGATGGTGTTGGCGCCATCGACTTTGACGAGGGCGAGGTATTCGCCTTCGGTCTTGAGGTTGAAGTTCGCGTGAGTCGGTAGAGTTTTTCCTGAAGCAAAAATGACGATGGAGTTTCCCGGGGTGATGGTCTGCGTGGGAATCTGCCATTTCGTGAGATCGAGTGGGTCGTCGGTGAGGTAGTAGGAGCCATCGATGACGACATCAAGTTGGGTGGGGTTGCTGATTTGAATCCAGTCGCTGTCGTCGTTATCTTCGTCGAGAAGTCCATCGATATTGGAAGCCAGAAATTCGGTGAGGACCGGCTCGCCCGGTGGTGAAACGACCCCAAACCTTGTCTCTTGAAGCGACCCGTTGGCATTACTGGCATCGAGGACGAATGAAGTGAGTTCGTTAACCGGGAGGGTCTGGGTTCCCGCGCTTGCGACGGGATTGCCGTTAAGTGTCACTGTATTGGCATTGAGAATGACCCAACTCACGGTGACATCATCCCCGGGTCCTACCGTTTGCGGGCTCACGGTAAAGCTATCGAGAAGCGGTTGATCTGTCGTTTGAATGATAAGGGTCTTTGTTGCGGCAAGTCCGTTAGGGGCGGTTGCGGAAATGGTGAAAGTCGTTTCGCTGGATGGGCCGGGGTCGAAGGTGAAACTTCCCATTCCGGCGGTGGTTTGGGCGGTGACATCGCCAACTCCCTGGTCGATTACGACGGTGGTGGTGGCGCTATCGACTTCCCATGCAAAGGCTATTTCAAAGCCTTCGGGAATAAGGACCCGGTCGCTTGTGAAGGTGATCACTTCCGGCGCGGTTTGTCCCGCGACACCCGAGCCATCGGTGCCCAGTTCAATAAAGGTGCGTCCGTCGACCGGGTCGGCGGCAATATGATCCCATCGACCATTGCGAATCACCACGAAACCGCCGGGTCCGTCGTCGTAGGATTGAAAAACCAGATTCACTTCATCGAGCGGGTAGGAGAATTCGGGATCGTTCGCGAGGTTGTAAATGGCGGCGACCTGAAGCGCGCTGAGTTCATAGTCAAAGATGCCCACATCATCGACTTGTCCTGTCCAGGTGCGACTCAGCTGGGCGGGATTATTACCAATCATGAAGGGGCGGCTTGATCCGGGGTTGAGGTAGGAATTGGTCCCGGTGACTTGTAATACGCCGTCGATATAGAGACGGGTAGGCTTCCCCCAGGCTCCGACTCCAACGGCATGGTGCCAGACTCCGTCGGTGACATCGATGGCGGTTGCTTTGATGCCCGCCGATCCGCCGGCCCAATACATCGTGCTCTTATTTTTTTCGCGGGACATGTTCCATTCGCCGCTATTGTCATGTCCCACGAGGGTGGCCCAGTCGTTGTCAAAGCCGTCGGTGCGAAACCAAACCGAGACCGTGATGGATTCTCCGTTGCCGCCGTTGTTGTCGGCTCCATTGGGAACGTTAACGTAGTTGGTCCCATTGAGTTGGATCGCCTCTCCAAAAACGCCGGAGGAATATGAATTTGTGTTAACGAATGATCCGTCGTCCGTTACGACACCGGCCGAGGCTGAATCGTTAAGGTTTGAATCAAGATCCCAGTAGGAAACCAGATGGTCTGTTGCCGCAGTCACGAGCTGGGGGAACCCCAGCAAGATGGCTAAAAAAAGTGCGCGCATTCTGAAAGGAATTTACGTGCACTATCATGTTCATGCAAGTTCAGAGATGATGGCTAAATGGTAGGCGAAAGACTAATCTAATATTACCCGATCTTGCCTAAAGATACCCTCGGGGTGGACGCGAAACGGCCTTTTGCTAAGGAATGATTTTTCTCTGAGGGGTTGTCAGGCGGGGGGCGTATTGATATGCCCCGGGTCGATACTCCTATGATGACAACGAAACTATTGCTTGGTGTGTTCCTGGTGAGCACTCCGATGCTCTCCGCTCAGAAGAAGAACAATTGGCCCAAGGGGATTGATCCTTCGACGCTTCTCGAAAATAAAGATGCCGAACCTGATTTGAAGGCAGATGGATTTACCGATCTCTTTAATGGGAAGGATTTCAGTGGATGGTCGGTCAAGGGCGGTAAGATGAAGTTCGAAGCCAGGGACGGCTCCATCGTCGGGACTTGTGTTCCGGGGCAACCGAATAGCTTTCTCTGCACCGATAAGAATTTCGCGGACTTTGTCTTTACCACGGAATTTAAGTGGGAGGTTCCCGGGAATTCCGGCGTGATGTTTCGGGCTGCGACCATGGAGCCTGATAAAAATGGCTTCGCTCGGGTATTCGGTTATCAAAGCGAGATGGACAACTCCGACCGTCGTTGGACCGGCGGAATCTATGGTGAGGCGATGGGCGGGTGGAAGTATCCTTTTAGCAAGCCCAGGGTGCATGATGCCGCTCTCGCTGCGATTAAAGATCTCAAGGAGTGGAATCGCATGACAGTTTCAGCCAAAGGAAATGTGATCAAGACCTGGATCAACGGCGTGCCATGTTCGCATCTCGTCAATGACGAGCGGAGTGATGGTTTCATTGGGTTGCAGGTTCATAGTGGTAAAGCGGGACGGATTCACTGGCGAAATGTTCGCATTCAGGATTTAGGCGGATCCAAATCAGTGGATCTTTTCGCATCCGGAGATTTCTCCGCCTGGGCCAGAACTAACGGTAAGCCCGTTCCGGAAGGTTGGTCGATCAAGGAGGGGGTGGTGACCCGCACTAAAAAATCTGGGGACATCGCGACCAAGGAGAAATACAAGGACTTTGAACTCACCTTTGATTGGAAAATTTCCGAGAAGGGAAACAGCGGGGTGAAATACCGCACGCGCGGATCACTGGGCCTGGAATATCAGGTGCTCGATGACGAGAAGCACAACGACAATAGGAACCCGACACATCGCGCCGGATCTCTTTATGAGTTGGTGGCAGCGCCAGCAGACCGGGAACTTAAACCAGTGGGTGAGTGGAATACTGGCAAGATTATCGCGAAAGGGAATCTTCTTCAGCATTTCCTGAACGGG
>Ga0315321_10004113_pt1 | contig 11201 bp, 17 predicted proteins | sample M180m21515metaG_FD_203464 | JGI IMG/M metagenome (GOLD analysis project Ga0315321, IMG submission 203464) | Ammonia-oxidizing marine archaeal communities from Monterey Bay, California, United States - M1 80m 21515 | ecosystem: Environmental > Aquatic > Marine > Intertidal zone | place: USA... | reverse complement strand
TCCTCTTGCATAGGAGTATGCCCGTGGTCGAACTTATCAGAGTTCGGACGGACATACTTCTGAGCATCATAGAACATGCTGTCGAGGTTAGACCTCAACACCTTCAGCTCCGCGTATCGCTGCTGCAGTCTAACCATATAAGCTAGTGCCACCGCCGAGTGCAGAACGTCCTGAGACCTTCTTCTTTGCAGCGGTTGCCCTACGAGGTAGTGCAGCCCTTGCGCCCATTAAACCTGTGGAAGTCACACGCGCAGAGGGTGCGGCTGCCTGCTTAACTGGTCTCCGTGCCAACGGCGTCGGAGGAGGGGGAGGCGCAGGAGGTGGTGGAGGAGGGGGTGGTTTCTTTGGTTTTGAGCCCATATCTTGATATACGTTTTAAAGTTTCCCAACCGAAAAATTTTTCTGAATTAGGATTATTCATCCTGTGGTATCTGTTAAACATGACCCTGTCAAGCGGAAACGGCGCAAGTTCAAAAAAGAGGGAAACTTTTTTAGAGGGGTCTCGGCTGGCGGCGTATGCAACCTTCCAGTACCGACCTTTCTCATCCTCAAGTACCTCCGCCATCAGCATGTAGGTTGGTGTGCTCCAGTAGTACCGTTCCGCTCCGTGCGGACAGTTGATGTAGTAGTCCTGTAACCACACGAACTCCTGTCCCTGTGTGTGGTAGAGAACAACAGCCTCGTCCATCAAGGACAGTCGGTAGTCTTTACCAACTGATGTTTGCAACTTGGTACTCATGCTTGATCTTCTTCTTGTCCAGCTTCGGCTGCTTGAGCCCAACCGCCAGCGTCCTGAAAGCGTCTGCTCCGTGAGAATTGGAATCATGGACAGGCGTTTTTCTAAACACACCACGGGAGCTGTCAAACTCCTTGTGGTATCCCTTCAAAGCTTCGATACCTGCGTAGCAGTCTGTCTTTGAAAACCAACACTTCGGCAGAATGTTGCGGACGGCTTCGATGCCGTCAATGATCGACAGTTTCTTGACTGTCGTAAATTTTAAGCCAAGTCCTCTGGCTGTCTCTAGGCGTGACTTACCTGTTCCAAGTTCACGCACCTTGATGTCGTGCGGGGCATAATGCTTCCCGTACGTCACATCTTTCTGGACTGACCACTTGTGCAACTCACGTGCATAGTGCGGCAGACCTTCCCCGCTATTCTCGTAGTAGTTTACGATTCGTATCTCACTACGATATAGCTGGACAAACCAAATGGTTGTTGCGTCGTCCATCCCCAAGTCCCACGCCGTGTGCACTGGAAGCAGGGGATCGACCGCAATAGTATCAATGATCCTCTTGTCCCTGTACGCCTTGTTGATCTGCGCTCCGTAGTACGCCCCTTCGACTGGTGTCTTGAACGAACACATGTACTCCGACTGAAATCGGGCTTCGTTGTTCAGCTCGTTCCGCGCCTTACGGAGTTCGTCGGGGGCAATCGCCTTCGTGTCCTTGACCGACAGGTGGCTGCTGTACCACGTACTGTCGGCTTTACCCTTCAGCAGGATCTTGTAGAAGTGATTCTCACCACGGGGTGTTCCGTTGAACAAAGCCCAGCCGCCGTTCTCTGCAAGGATGGGGTTAATCAACTGCCACGCCGACGGATCAGAGATGCTGTACTCAGAGAACACCACGCCGATGGGGTTCGCGCCCACCATTTTATCGGGGTCGTCAGAGCCCATGAGCTGGATGATCGAGCCATTCTTCAGGTGAATGCGCATCTCCTGCTCACTTTTCTTCTCGACTAGCTCCCTTGGGAAGTAGTCGATAAACTTCTTGCCCTCGCCAGTCATGCCGTTCCATACGATTCGGCGTGCCTGATTGCCGTAGGGCAACACATACCAGTAAGTGCCAACACGCTGCAATGCCTTGATTGCAACAATGTTCACGCAGGTCAGATCCTTACCTGCACGACGATGCCAAGCGACTACCGCCCGTAGGCTCCGCTTCTTCTGAGACATGTATTTCAGTAGGGGGAGCTGGTACGGTCGCGGCTCCCACCCCTGTGCAGGGACACTAATATTCATCTATATCGTCGAGGTCATCTTCGTCTAGTTCACTCCACTCCCAGTCATCATCCATTGCCCCACCATCACTGATGAAGTTCTCGTGATACTTGACTGCTGAATTTAGCAGACCAGCTGCAGCATAAGGATCGCTGAAACGTACGTCGTACGCTAGGGGAGACTCATCGTCAGACGCTATGACTACATAGTGTCGGAAATGCTCTCCTAGTACGGCGACCGCCTGCTCAATTGGTTCAAGACTCATTCTTTTCTTCCTCACTTAGAAACTCACCATATCCCTCGTCATTGTCAAGCACTTCTCCGTCAACTGCGGTCGCTAGGTCAGCTTTTGCCACCTTACTGTAGTCCACAGTCATTATCTTCATCTCGCCTGTAATGTTCTGCTGGACATCCACGCTCTTGAGCTTGGGCTGTGTATAACTGGCAAGTTCTTTCCAAATAGATATCTTCTCCTTGAGAGGTACTTCCGAATTAGTTGTGTAGCTCATCAGCTCCTCGATCGGATTGATGCCTTTGTCTGCAAACATTGCAAGAAGTGCCTTCCGCTGCTGGGCAGGGGTTGGTGCTTGGCTCATCATTTCTAGGAACTGTTGCTTGATGGTGAGATCCTTCTCCACCTTAACCAACTCCTTCTGGGCTTTCTTCATATCCTCTTCTGCTTTCATACGTTTACGATGACACCTTGTCCTTTTGGCATTTTGTTGTTTAACTACCTGCTTGGGTTTCTTACCTGCAGCATAGGTTCGTCCATCTGGTTTCTTGGTCGGCACTTATGTATGTAAAAACTATAGTGAACATAATGTCAAGTCTGTCACACTTATCACACTTGCATCACACTTTTTTAGGGGGGGTGTGACTAACTTTATTATATGAGTAATAAGGACTTAGGGAATCTGTCACACAAATCACACTTTATTAGGGGGGGTAGTGCAAGCAAGTAGTAGGGGGTCAGAAAAAGTGTGATTTGTGTGATGAATTACGTAAGTCGTTGGTAAAGGTACTGTTTAATAAGTCACACTTGTACTCAAAAAGTGTGATACAAGTGTGATAAGTGTGACAGATTTAGCAATAATTGCCAATACCCGTGAACACCTGTGCACTAGATCACCCAAATTCCTGAAAATTGAAAATTGGATTCGCAGGTAGGGACTCCTTGTTCGCTTCCGTTTCGATTTCCCCCAGTGGGGGGGACCATTGACCCTGTCGCTTGAACCTTTTTTCCGTTCATAGTGCACCCCCACCCCCAGATTCCTCGCCCAAAGTTACCTTGATCCACGGATTCTTTGCCAAGTTACCTTCATCCATGCCCAAGACCACGGAACGTTGACCCACTATCCATGACCCTCCAAACCCCACGACCTTTGGCGCAACCAACAGTGACGCGGTAAGTCGTTGATCGTCATGACCTTGCCTCCGCTTCGGGCTCCCGCACCACCGACCACGGCTCTCCAGCCACCCTATCTTGCACCTTCCAAGCCGCAACCCACGGCTCTGCAAGCACTTGCACCCCACAAACACCATACAACACCAACACACCATTCAGCAAGGGAACTTTTCAGTCTTCCCCCTTGCTGAGACTTGCCAAGTGATCGACGACTGCGCCCATCCAGCCCTCCGCTCCAGCTCATACGTCACTAGCAACAGCCGTGCCACGTCTGGGCTCCTCGCCGCGCCAGACCAGTAACACTTGCCCCGTCTGAGCCACGACCTGAGCTTGGGCTCTTTGTTCCCGTGTCTTGCAGCCCAACGTCGACGACGACGCCTCCATCATGGATCCGTGTCACTGTTGTATCTGCTCCGTTGTCACTTTTTCCGTATAAGATGTTTTTATGAGTTCTATATCGACATTGCCCACTCGTAATTGCCAATGGATTGCTGTGAAATTTATGCTTAGGGTCGTTCCTCCTCCTAAGCATGCTCATACGCCCCGACAAACAAGTTTGTTCGGTGGCGATGGCTAAATTTTCCCCGACCATTAACAATTACTCTTTGGGTGAGCAATGTCGCTCTAGAACACATAAAAACATATGAAAAAAGATAACAAAGTATCCGATACAACAGTAACCCATAACGAAGGCGTAGTAGTAGCCGTCGGTCCACAATCCACGGACAAAGAGTACCCAATCACAGTTCGCAGCACAGACGGCGAGTATTACAAGGTCTGGCACGACGCATCACTCAGACGTGGCACGTCAGTCACGATTGACGAAGTGATCTGGGCAAACGGCTGGAAGGACACATTCCTCGTAACTTGCTAAGCCTCAGCGGCAGGGGGACTGAAAAGTCCCCTTGCTTTCTGGTGTTAAACCAACAGACATCCTCCACACAAGATATACTACAAGCTATACCAATCATAAATAACAAAAGAGAGGTTATAGTGATTCTAATAACAATAACACACACATACAATGCAAATCGAAATACAAGAAATCATCACTGAGATCAACTCCACTGAACGTTACTCTGACGAGAACAAAGCAGCATGGAGATCCCTGTTCCAAGCAGCCAAGCAACACGCCTACAAGATACGTACTCGTAACAAGTACACCCGTACAGGCATCAGAGTACCTCGCGACACCGACGAAATCATGGTCTCCATCATCGTAGACCAGTGGATGGCAGAGTACAATGACCACTACATCGAGCACTCCAGCCCACAAGACGATCGCCAAACAGGTGACTGCAGCTGCGTACAAGCACTAGAGCAAGCAGCCAAAGATGAAGCCATCGCAGCCATCCAAGAAGTATTCACTGACGACGACAACACACTAAGCAGAGTAGTTGTACGAGAACGTCTCTACGATCAAATAGCTGGATCAGCACCACGACTAGCTAACTTCCTCAAACATGCATCCGACCAGTGGCTTGCAGACAACGCCTCTGAGATCGTAAGCAAAGCTATTCGCTACACCAACTGCGACATCACAGCTCACATATCCCACGAACACACCAACGAGCGAAACAACCTACACTATTCAGAGTACGAATCACTCGACGCAGCCGACCAACAAGCAATGTCCGACGAATATGCTGAGTCCTTCTACCAAGATCCAGAGTGTGACCCAGACGACGCCCGCTTCATCGGTACACCACCACGTAGTGACGACTGGGACGACAAGATGCGCTCCAACCATGTTGATCGCAAACGTGGATCAGGAGGTGTACTCAGTGGTCTCTACACCAACAGCCTCCCAGAACCCAGCTACTACAGCAAAGAAGCTCGTAATCGCTTACGCATGTCCTACCTAGATTCAGATAACAAGGTAGATATTGAAGTAGGCTCTTGGATGAAGCGAATGGATCCTCTCCGTCGCAAACGTCTAGTAGCTAATCGTATCAAAGCTAACATCGAAGCATAAACAATCATGGAAATCGTAATCTTTTCATTCATCTCAGCACTAGGTCTACTCCTAGTGCTGACCCGTACGCTTGGTCTAAAGCGTACCTTAAAAATAAGGAAGATATTGGATGTGATTGTGACGTTTGGCGTACCTATCCTGTTCACAGGTACGTTCAGCGGCATGATCACTGCGTTCTTTACAGGTCTTTGGTTTACATTACTTACCTGCTTACTCCAAGTAATTGTAAACCCACATCAGTATCCTCTGCTGGCAGCATCAGGATCTTATGGTAAGCAAGAAGACAACACAAACAGTTCTGAGGGTAATCGTCCCTCTCGCTCTCGACGTTCTAAAGTGCGCCCTCACTAGATATACGTTCAGAGTTTTAAGAGACAGTGATAATCGGAGACGACATCAGAACTATTAGTACAAAAGTAGCCCTTGGTCATGGAGAGATGATCAAGGGCTACCCAGCTTTAGAAAAGCAGCCTGCCCCTAGAGACAGGCTGCTAAACCAAGTAACAATACAATAACAACACAATCAAACCGTAACGACCCGACTGTAAAAAATAGTATGTGTGTCAAAGGTATACCTGTCAATAACAATTTAGATATTTTTGGACTCAGGTGAGTCTGAACAACAAGAACCAAGTAATAATAACAAAATGGAAGAAAACATCACAGTAACCCTCCGCTACGGTCTCACTAACACAGTAACCCGCAGCTTCCCAGAAGACACTACAGTCTCTGACCTCCTCGCAGATCGTTCGATCCTTGCAGCACTGTCCGCTCCCGAATCAGTATCCGCCGTAGCCAACGGCGTCACTCTTGACGGATCAAACATGCTTCACGGCTTAGGTACTATTACACTGGAGCAACAAGCCTCCAGCAAGGCGTAAGTAGTGCCGTCCTAAGCAAGACATAAAACTGCTTCCTCTTTTGTGTTAACGTATACGTGCGTGTATACGTCGTGTGTACCTGTCGTCTCTCCGTGAGGCGGCAGGTTTTTACCTTTAACTTACTATGAATAATCCACATCAAGAATACGTATTACATGCCGATGGCAACTTCTACAAGCGCACAGTCCTAGAGACAGTTGTGTGTGACCAAGAAGAAGCTATGGCTTCTATCAAAACAAAGCCTTTGTTCTTCGTAAACAGGTTTACAAAGTCTTTTGCACTTCGTAACTCAACAGGTGGCGTTAAAAAGTACAACACGTACTCAGCCAACCACGTCTCACCAACAGGTGACTCTCCTGTTCAACTGTCCTTTGTAGAAGCACCTTACTTCTACTTTAGTGGTGCAAACCTAATTTGCAGACGCCGTGGAGAAGAGTTTCCCGAACATTACAGTCTGCACATCCCTTATCCAAGCGATTCACCGCTTGAGGGGTCATCAACGCTCAAGGTTAAGAATGCTAATGAACTGGAAGATCAAGTTCGCTGGCAACCATCACTCGACGGTTTACGACTATTCTTCATGTTCAGTCATACTAAGAACCATTTTGGTGAATCTTACACAGCCATACTGCACACAAGCCCATATGTCTTTGTATACGATCCCGTAACAAAACAAAGCTATGCACCACACCTAGCAAACGTTTTCGATCGCGGAGACATCTGCACAGGAGACACGTTTCCAAGCAGTACAGGTGACTTTGATGACTTAAAAAGCGACGACCTGCTTGGCTTACTCAAGAAAAGCATGCTCCACCTAAACACATCTCGCTGCAACAATGACTTACGTGCTGAACTACATCTAGAAGCTGAAAACCTTAAGTTCGACGAAACAGGTAACAGCATCCGTGTACTGACTAGTGAAGGTGTACCCAGCAAATCTAGTTTCTATCAACCAATCAACCACGACTCAATATTGAGCTTTACAACATGGCTGAACCAATAAACATAACAAGCGCATTCCAAGACTGTCGAACATCTGTTCCCCGATGGCACGAAAGTCCGTGGGATTTTAGTCGTAGTGACTTAGAACGGCTACAATCAAATCTACCTGAGAGAGAAGCAGTACATCTAGACACATATCCAATTAATCACGGACTCGACAAAGATGATCTCCGCATCTTATTTAAAATACTTGCAAAAGATCTCCCTGAGTGTGGTCGTAAGCGTGGTGCAATACTTCGCTACATTGACGCATACAAACAACCAAAACAAGAACTAGGTAAGAACCTATACAGATTCTTAAAATCAAAATGAAACCAAAACTCAACGCAGTAATTATCGGTGCAGGCGGCGTAACCAGCTACATGCTACCAGCTCTTAAAAACAGCTTTGACCTGACAGCTACCATCATTGACGGTGACAAGCTTGAGAAACACAACCTTGACCGGCAGTTGTTCCGAAACAATGCAGTCGGACAGTACAAAGCAGTAGCATTGCTCAAGCAGTACAACTTTCGTAAGAACGAAGGTCACGCTGTTCGAGAATACTTCAGCGAAGACATGCTCAACACCGAGTACAAACTATTCTTTGCTGACGCTGACGTATACATCTGCGCAGTAGACAACCATCCAGCTCGCAAAGCTGTACTGGCTGCAGCTAAAAAGTACAATAAACCCGTCGTTGTATGTGCTAACGAGTACCACACAAGTCAGGCGTTCTACTACGACCCGTCGATGGAGTACGACTTCCCAATGATTGATCCAATCGCTCGCTACCCTGAGATTGCTACAGACAAGTCAGGCAGCCCAATCAGCTGTCAGGGTCTTGCGCTTGAGTCAGATCCACAGCTTGCCATTGCAAATCAACTTGCAGCAAGCTTTGCCAACTACCTGCTATGGTCTTGGCTCGGTATTCCTGCGCAACCCGATCTGCTACCTTACATGCCTATCGAGTTTCAAAGTACGTTCTCTCGTATGCAAACAATCACAGTCGAAGACTTAAAGAACATCGAACAAAAAGCATCATGAACCAAGAACAAATAATCCACGAAAACAAGTTATACAACGAAATAAACACTGACCTGTTTACAACGTATCAGGAAGTAGAAACGTTCTCTACAGAAAGTATTACTCCTGTATTCAAAGGCGCTAAGATCCCACGTCACATGTGGAAAAACATCTTAGCTTTCATGAAACAATCATACGACCAGTTCAAGTCAGAAACACTAGTCTATCTGTTCTATGACGAAAAGTCCAAGACACCTTGGGACTGGTGGGTCCCCCCACAAGAAACAGCAGGTATGACTGTTGAATCCTCACCCGAAGATCCAAAGTACCAAGAACAACGTAAGTTGTACTCAGACACTATGTTTGGCACTGTACACCATCACTGCTCTACATCAGCGTTCCAATCAGGTACTGACGAAGCCGACGAGGTCAACCGCGAAGGTATCCACTTTACTATTGGTCATATGGACAACGAAGAGGGATTTGACATACACTGTCGTATCACAATCGGTGGTTGTCACGCAGAGATCGACGCTGGTACTTACATCGAACAGGCTGGAGACCCGTTCAAAAGGACTGCAGCAATACCCAATCAAATGAAACAAGAGATTACAAAGTTCTTGCATGCAAAAGATATTGTAAATTTAAACCCAGACTATAAAAAAATCCCGTTTACTCAAATGAGTAACGTAACCAAAAGAACCTACGCAGCAAGAACCTATAAAAGCAAATACCCAACACAACTAGGTTGGAACTACGGCAACTACGAGTCATCAGCAAACTGGTACGACCACAACAAATCAAAAAAAAACCAAACAGAAGAAATGGTAGAATGCGCAAGTGATTCTGAACTTACAGGGCATGATGCCCTAGCAGATGAACTAGTAAATTTAATCCAAACAGACTATGAATACGAAGACATTCTTATCCAGTATTATGATTACATCGGCAATAATACAAGCAGCTGCGAACTGTATACAGGGAAAATGCAAAACACTAGAATTGCAAAAGACCTTAAAGCATTGTACAATAACAACAAGTTCCTTAGTTCAGAAAAAGGCAAAGAAGTTCTTATCCTCACTAAGGACTTCTTACTCGATTGGGCAAAAGACAACGGACTTGACACAACCATCAACGACCTCAAGTATGGACTCGGAGAGTTACAATACTATGAAGACGGAGAAGGAGTTCAATCAATGGCTACGGAGGATGTTTTATGAAAATATTCCTACTAAATGCCTTGTACAACGTATCGAGAATACTACGTCTAATGGCATCCCTGATATCATGGTTGTCCTTCCAAATCGAATGGTGCTTATTGAAAGCAAGTTTGAAACTAAAAAGATTCGCCCAGAACAGGCTGCCTTCCAAATTAAAACCAACTCCATTATCAAAGACTCCCTTAACACCTGCATCACCCTCGCAGCCTACCCAAAAACCAACAGGTTTGTAATGCTGCGCTTTGATACTGGATCTATCACAGAAGAAGGTATAAAATGTGAAAGCGAAGTAGTCTTTTCTCTCGACAAAGATGGTTTTAACGACTTTCTTAACTACATAACTTTATAACAATTTTGACAGATACCGAAGTAAGTCACTGCGACCGAAATAGAGTACAACTCAAAGGAGCGACTCTTTACAGCTCTTCAAATTGTAAAGACTAGGCGACATCGCGCATACCAAAGAGGTCACTCGCACCGTCCTTCCTAGATAACTGACTGCATGCCCTAAGTAGACAGTCAGCCAATTTATTATACATACATTATGGAACCAATACAACTAGACCACATACAAGAGTTCGGCTCAATCAAAGAAACAATGGACATTGTTAACAAAGGCACAGAGCGCCTACTGAAACAAGACGTTCACGCTGAAGAAAGAGCAGCGGTAGCTTGGGGCTTTGCTAACGGACTCCTTCGAGTAAAAAGCGAATCTGAAATTAACTTAGAGCTAAGAGAAAAACCTTGGCTAAAGATCAACAAAACAATACAAGCTAATGAAGATCTATGAAACCACTAAGCAAAACACTAACAGAACTAGGGATTGCGTTCAGCTTCCCTATCGAGATTAAAGATGACAAGGGCAATCGAACCTACTGCGAGGACAGTAATGGCTTCTGGCGTAAGTATGAGTATGGTACCAATGGTGAACAGACCTACTATGATGACTTCTCTGGCTACTGGTGGAAGTCTGAGTACGATTCCAACGGAAATGAGACTTACTGCGAGAACAGCACTGGATACTGGCAGAGGTGGGAATATGATGCCAATGGCACTGAGACTTACTACGAGGACAGCGATGGCGTAAAGCGAGGCACTCCCAAATCGGCTAAGACCTGCGAAGGTAAGGTCATTGAAGTAGACGGAATCAAATATAAACTAAAAGCACTATGAAAACAATACCAATAAAAGTAAGCATCAAGTCAGCTAGTCTCGACTGGAATCCAATCTTCAATAGCGTCCAAGTCGGCGTCGATGATGAAGCCTCTGGTTCTTTCCTAATCATATACGGAAACGACTCTCAAAACGACAGTGCTAAAATCTCCCTCGACTGGGACGAATGGGACGACCTTGTAAAAGTTGTTCGTAAGTATCGTAACGAATGGGAGTGGAAATAGAACACTATGAAAAAACTAAGCGAAACACTGACGGAACTAGGGATTGATTGCGCGTTCCCTATCGAGATTATGGAAGCCAATGACAGAGTCACCTACTTCGAGGACTGTGACGACTACTGGGAGAGGTACGAGCGTGATGTCAAGGGTCGCCCAACTTACCACGAGGACAGCTATAAATCTTGGAAGAAGTGGGAGCGTGATGCGGATGGTGGCGTTCTTTATTACGAGGACAGCGATGGCTGCTGGGATAGGTACGAGCGTGATGCCAATGGGGGCGAGACTTACTACGAGAACAGCTATGGTACAAAGGAAGGCAC
>Ga0315321_10004112_pt1 | contig 11202 bp, 14 predicted proteins | sample M180m21515metaG_FD_203464 | JGI IMG/M metagenome (GOLD analysis project Ga0315321, IMG submission 203464) | Ammonia-oxidizing marine archaeal communities from Monterey Bay, California, United States - M1 80m 21515 | ecosystem: Environmental > Aquatic > Marine > Intertidal zone | place: USA... | reverse complement strand
TGATAAATACACATATAATGTTTAAGAAGTATTTTTGCAAGGGAACAACAATGAATAGAGAATCAGTATTTGAACAACTAAAAATTGATGAAGGAGTTGTTTATGAAATTTATAAAGACCATTTGGGCTACCCAACTTTCGGAGTTGGCCACCTGGTCCTCGAAAGTGATCCAGAGTTTGGAGCAGAGGACGGAACACCTGTCTCAGAAGAACGAGTTAGAGACTGCTTTGAACGTGACCTTGACACCTCAATTAGTGAGTGTGTTGCTCTATACGGAGAACAGTTCAATGAATGGCCAGGAGAAGTACAAGAAATCCTAGTCAACATGATGTTCAACATGGGTAGAACACGTTTAGGCAAGTTTAAAAACTTTCGCAAGGCACTTGAAGCCAAAGACTGGAAACAAGCAGGTATTGAAGGCAGAGATAGCCGTTGGCACAAACAGGTAACTAACCGTGCAGAAAGATTAATGGTGAGACTAGAGGAAGTATAATGAAACTTAGTAATTTTTTAAATGAGGCTGATCAAGTAAAGGCTAAAGATAAGAAGCCTAAAAAGATTAAACCTAATAAAGGCAATGAAAGTCCTCATCCAATGAGAGGTAAACTAGTAGGCGAGGGTAATAAACCTCAAAAGCCAAAGGCATACCAACCTAACAAGAATCAACCAAACCCAGTAGCAAAGAATAGTAGAAACAAAAGTGGTGCTGGCGCTCATAAGTCTCCAAAAGACTATGATAGAAAAAATGCTAAACTAGACATTAAGAAACAATTAGAGGAAGGACCGTTTGTTGCAGATAGAATGGAAATTATTAACACTATTCTTAAAGAGTTAAAATATCTAGCATATGATGATATACATATCATTAGAAAACTTGCAAAAATGATAGGGAAAGATATTAGAGTAAAGGACTATAAACATCTTAAAACAGGTTCAAGATTACAATTAGAAGCAAAGAACTGTGGATGTAATCAAGAGCGTTGTGAAACATTCGGAATAACAGAAGGCGTAGAAGAACAAGACTTATTAATCATCGAACAAATAGAAATGATGACCGAAGCACAATTCGATGAAGCCGCAGGAGAAAAAGATGCCTGCTATCATAAAGTCAAAAGCAGATATAAAGTTTGGCCAAGTGCTTACGCCAGTGGTGCTTTAGTACAGTGCAGAAAGAAAGGTGCCAAGAATTGGGGCAACTCAAAGAAGAAATAATATGCTAATTAACGAAATTACAGAAGGAACACGTTGCTGGAAAGGTTATACTAAAAAAGGTACAAAAAAGATGTTTGGTAAAACAGTTCCTAATTGTGTTAAAAACGAAGATTCAAATCCTGAACAAAGAATAGATGACAAAGAGTTTAAATCAACTTTAAGCAAAAAAGATCAAAAGTTCATGAAAAGATTTGATAAAAATCAACATTCACAAAGTGACCCTTTTCATGCTATGAAACAAGCAGACGGGGAACCTGAGCCTCACAGCGATAGACACGATCCTGAAAAACAACTAAGTAAGGCACAGACAAGTAAAAAAACAATTGCTATGTTAGACACTCTGTCTGATTTAGAGAAAGAAGTAATAATGCTACGTTTTGGAATCGGTGGTCGTGGACAAGATTACACTTTAGAACAAGTTGGAAAAATAGTAGGATTGAACAGAGAAGAAGTAAGACAAGTTGAAGCCAAGGCTTTAAGAAAGTTAAGACACCCAGAAAGATCAGGCGATTTATCAGATACAATAAGAGAAGATTTAAAGGCTTGGTTCGGTAAAGGCAAAAAAGGCGGAGCAGGTGGAGGCGGTTGGGACGCCTATAACACTAAAGGTGAACGTGTAGGTAAATGTGGAGACACTAAAAGCAAAGCAAAGCCTAAGTGTTTAAGCAAAAGCAAAGCCGCAAGTTTAAGATCCAAGGGTGGCAAAAAAGCAATAGGATCAGCAGTTAGTAAAAAACGCAGGGAAGATCCTAATAAGAATAGAAAAGGTAAAGCAAAAAACGTAAGTAATACTAAAGGGAAGTAGTATGAATTGGTTGTTCATTTTAACATTAAAAAGTATTTTAGGCAGTATAATAGGCAGTAGTTTTTATGCCTGGTTCAAAAACACCAAAGTCGGTGTGTGGTTTCAAAGGCATGTTGATAGATTATTGGCTTGGGTTGCACATAGATATCACTTAGAAATCCTAACTAGGGAAGATAAATGGTTACAACAGTATCCATTATTAGCAAACCGTATAGTAGAATTAGAGCGTCAAGTTAGTATATTAGCAAACGAAAACACTACATTAAAAAAAGAATCAGAAAAAGCCAAAGTTAAACACTAGTATTAAATAAATACATTCATAACAACTATGATGTATTAGTTGTCACTTCGGAGAGAGATGGCAAAAGCGGCAAAAAAATCCACAAGGGAACAAACAAGAAAAAGTAGTAGCATAGGGACTGGCGGTAGAGGAAGGAGATGTAAGATATCAACCTCAACCATGAACAAGTCGAAAAAGCGATCTGTTAAGAAGTATAACGGTCAAGGGAGATAACTATGCCAACAAAATTTTCACCATCACATACAACCTTCATAAAGGGTAAAGGGAAAGTAACATCACATTCCTACATCAGAAATACACCCAAAGAAGAACTAATTAAATATCTAAATGACGGGCAGAAGCCTAAAATCAAACAAAAATGTCGTAACGAGCTAGTAAGACGTGGCATAGAAATTGTTTGGAAAACACCAGCAGAAGATTAATTAATGATAAATAGTTGTAATACATATACAGGGTACAACTATGAAATTTCAAGATTTAGCAGAAGGTAACGATCCAGCACCACAGCAAGATATAGTAGATAAATTTGCTGGTGTAAGTGATAAACTTCGTTCATATTACATCATGAAGTGGTCCGAAGAAAAAGGCATGAGTAGTGATGATGCTATGCACATGGCAGGTTATGTCAGAGATGGTTACATGGGTGCAGGTGCTTGGAACTGGCGTTATGTAGGTATGGACGAAAGTGTACAAGAAGCCGATGACGAAGTAGATACAAGAAAATATACAAACGAACCGTTAAACAGAGATAGAGACGACCATGCTAAAAAACTTAAAAAGTTAAGAAGTATGGGATATGATATTAATATGGATCCTCATGCTGAACCTAACGTAAAGATTAAAAAAGAAGAAGCAGGTGATGAAGTAGATACTGGACCAACTTGGAAAGATGATTTAGAAGATGCATTAGATGGTTATCCTGAATGGGCTCACGAATATATCAAAGATGGTGTATGTCCTGAATGTGGCGGTAATGGTTACATGGATGGTGACTACGAAGACGAAGATGGTAACGAGAATGACGAGTGCAATGGCATGTATAACTATGATTGTGATGAAGGCGAAATCAGAGACAATACTTGGGCAGATGAATTAAAAAGAAAAGAGCCTGAAGCACCTAAACAACCAGCACCAAGCAAAGAACAAATTATGAAGATACTTCCTCGTTTACATGATGAATATGTAAAGAGTGGAAGATTCAATGCATTTGAATTAGGTAGCATACTTAAACAAATGTATCCAGAATTAAATAAAAGAGAAGCAGGTAGTTATGTAGCAGACTTCTTATCAAACTTTAAAGAAAGTACTCAACCAATAGAAGAAGATTCAGGTGAAGCCTTAGTTGCTAAAATGTTAGCAAAGGCATTAGGCGATGAGAACCGTTGGACTGAGATGTCAGCAATAGAACTATACGCAGAATTAGAAAGCACAAATCCTGAAGTAGCAGACATGATTAGCAAGGTTGCAAAGATGCTGTATGATGTTAAACTATCTGAAAGAGCATACAAGGACGTTGGTGTTGCAGACACAGTCAAAGATCAACGTGGTAAAGAGTTTAACTTCGATAAGGGTAGTAAAAAGTTTAAGTCACAAGATGGCGAAGAAGCAGATGTTACTACTAAGTTAGGCAAAGACCTAATGAGAATTCGCAAGAATCAAATGAAGAAAACTTCACCAAGTTATAAAACTAAAAAGAATCAAGGCATAATGGCTTCTATAGAAGAAGCATACGGTGATAATCATGAGATTACACTAGAAGACAATGAAGATTTTAATGATGTATTCGGAGTACTAGGCTACAGTTTATGTGAGCAAGATACATTCGAAGCAGAATATCAAGGACGTAAAGTTAAACTAAACAAGCCTATGCAAGGTGATACTAAGAAGTTTAAAGTATACGTCAAAGATCCAAAGACAGGTAATGTTAAAAAAGTAAACTTTGGACACGGTGGTAGTAGTGCTAAACGTAAAACAATGCGTATTAGAAAAAGTAATCCAAAAGCAAGAAAGAGTTTTAGAGCAAGACATAATTGCGATAATCCAGGACCAAAGACAAAAGCACGTTATTGGTCATGTAGGAAATGGTAGGAATAAGATGAGTCGAACTTTTACACAAACAGTACCGGCAGAAGAATTAGAATGGCATACACATGAATGTACAAGATTTGTTAAGGTGATAGAAGGTGTAGGCTGGAAGTTCCAATTTGATAATGAGACTCCAAGAGAGATTGGACCAGGCACATCCATTCATGTTAATAAAGCAATGATGCATAGAATGATTAAAGGTGCTACCCCACTTACAGTTAGAATAGTAGAGTTATGAAGAAGGTAGTCATTTACCCAGGTAGGTTTCAACCAATGCTACCACACCATGCAGAAGTATATAAAAAACTACAAGCAACTTTTCCAGATGCTGATGTTTATATAGCAACTTCAGATAAAGTTGACGGCGGCAAGAGCCCATTCAACTTTAAAGAAAAAGCAGAAATCATGGCACAATTGCATGATATTCCCACAGATAAAATACTAATTGCACCTCAACCATACCTTATTGATTCGTATAAGAACTTCAATAAACAGGACACTATGGTTATATTTGCAGTTGGTGAGAAGGATACTGACAGGTTTCCTATGAAAAACATCGATGATAATACTGGTTTAGACATGACTGTCCGCGGAGAACCTCGCCCTAAGTACTATCAAATGATAAATACATTAAAGCAACATCCAGCACTTCCGATGGAAGAGAGAGGTTACATTTATGTAGCACCCAACATTGAAGGAAAAGGTGAAGTTGCAAGTGCAAGTGCTTTTAGACAAGCATTCACAAGTGTTGGTAGTGAACAAGGGCAAAGAGAAGTATTTGAGAAATACTTAGGAACATTTAACGAAGCCATATTTGCTTTGTTCAAAAACAAAATTTTAGGTGATAACATGAAAGAAGAACTAGATAGAATCAAAAAGTTAGCAGGATTAGAAAGTCTAATCGAAGCACCAATCAACTTTGACGATCAAGAAGATGATATGGAAGACGGTGATGATTACGAAAATAAACCAGGCTTTTCACAAGACAATATGATTAACCAATTAGGTAAGGTCATTGACAGTGAAACTGCTGGTAAAGATGCTGAAGAAATGAAAATTAAAAACTTCAAACCAGTTACTAATGTAACTACTGATGACGGTGAAACAATAGACGTAACACCAGCAGAAGCAAAAGCATTAAAAAATATGTTCGGAATGTTGTCCAGTGCTAGACAAGGTGAAGAGAAAAGTGCAAGAGAAAGATTTAATGCAACTATTCAAACTACTAAAGGTTTAGAGCAAATGCTAGACTTTGCAAAGAGTAAAGGATTAGTTAAAGAAGAATCAAACATGCCACAGTTAGATTTAGCAGACATTAGAGATGATTATGCTGTTGAAGAAGGTGACTTAGAAGAAGGCAAAATGAAAGATGTTATCATTGATGCACAGCAAATGAGCAAAGAAGAATTTGATGCTCAATACAAAGGCGACTTTGATTACGATGAAATCATAGCAGACTATCCTGTTGAACAGGATGAGAGTTTTGATCCAGCAATGGAACCTAGTCATGCTGATACAGAATTCGAAAGAATATACACAGCATACGAAAATGGCGGTGAACCAGAATTAGCAGAATACTTAGGTATGAGCGAAAGAGATCTTGACATGGAAATGAGCGAGTATGCTAGAGATCATAACTTACACATGGATGACGACAGAGATGATGTTATTCAAGGTTGGATAGAACAACTAATCGATAATGCGGATCACAAAGACATGGGTGCTCAAATGGCACAGTACGAAGAAAAAGAAATGTGTGATTCATGTAACAAGCCAGCAGACGAGTGTAAATGTCCAGGACATACACATGAAGCACTAGACCAACTTAAAAAATTAGCAGGTATAGTATAATGGCAGATAATGGAATGTTTAAATCAGCAGGCATGAAACGTGCTAATGCTAGAGATCAACAAGTATCAAAAGGGAAACAGTTTGGTATTGGTAATTTCTTTAGTTGGGCAATGCAAAAATATCCTAAACTTACTTTAGGACAACTAGAAATGAAAATGCCTAGTTTAGAAAGAGAGTATGCACAAGAAAAGGCTATGCGTAAGGCAGAACCTGATATGAAGCCAAGTGTTAATCCAGCAATGGAAACACAAATAGCAAGATTAAAACAACTTGCAGGACTCCCAATTAACGAAGATGATGTAACTAAAGTTGCAGTAGGTCATGTTGATGCTGAAGCAGACATGATGAGAAAAGAATTATTTAAAATTGGCAAGTATAGTGTTGAACTATATAAGATGCTAGGCGACTTACAAGATGGAGATTTCCCTCATTGGTGGCAAGCAAAGATTGTCAAAGCAGGTGAGTTTATTGGATCTGCTAAACATTATTTGGAAGGTGAATTATATGCACCTGAAGAAGATAAGCCTATGGAGCCAGAAGACAAAGACGATATTAATCCATCAGGCGTCTAACATACATATACACACATAGGAAGTACAATGGAATTAAATTGGGTAGTAAATTACGAAGAAAACCGATTAACCTTCGAGGTTGACAATCTACGATACACTACTGTAGATGGCGGTCAAAATATATACAAATACGTCGACGACGTAGAAACTAAAAGAATAAGACAATTTCCAAATGAGGCTGATGACTATATTGCGCCTATGCAATCACCTCCAGTAGATGCACCAGGCGATGAATGGTCAGCAGAGATGGATTGGTTAGTAGAAACATATCCAGAAGAGCTAGGTGAAAACTTATGCGAATCAGATATAAGAGAATTCCAACAACGTGATGGATCATTCCTCACATTAGATTTTATGCCTGGCATGGGTCCTAACAATAGAGAAGATAGAATAATGGTCAATCGAATGGGCATTCCTGCTAGTGTACAAGAGAGATGGGATTGGGATATAATTGCTAGTTCAGAAGAACCACAAAAAGATTCAATGTTTGGAACAGTATGGCTCAAACATGTTACTACTGGCGAGATTATAAGAGCTGGTGCAAGTCAATGTGTACCGTGTCATGTATTTCCTACTGTTGTAAAACCAGTTTCTATAAATGAAGAAGACTTCGAACAAGATGTACAAGACTTTGACGGTCATATTCGATAAGGTACATAAATACTGTTATAATTAACTCGGAGTTAAAACATGACAGTAGAAGCATATATACCTAAACATAAATATATTGCAACAACATTGCAATCCTCAAATATTGATATTGACTTATCAACTGCTAAGGTATTAGAACTTTACGGTAATGCAGGCACACTACTTAACGACCCCGAGAATGAAGTACTTCCTGAAAACTATACTGTGTTTGAAAACGATGCAGAAGCATTAGCACAAGGCATAGAAGACTTTCCAGATGCTGATTTTAGAGAATGGAATCAACACAACCAAATGAATAATCCAGGTGGTATCATTGATGCCCCGTTACCTTTTGTAGGCGAAGAAAAGTTTGACTTAATTATTAGTTATATGAAAACTGCTAACGTTGATCCTGCAATATTAGAAGACATGCTTAACGTATGCTACGAACATTTAAACCCAGGTGGTGTTATAATGTTTGGTGTGTTTATCAGAGAAGTATCGCTTAACTACTTTGTTGTTAGAAGAACACATGAATACGGTATGCTTGATGAAGGTTTAATTGAAACTACAGAATCAGCAGACTATTTTTGTTTAATTAATAACGATGACATAAGACCACATATCAGACGTGTTCCAACAGAAGGTGATGATGGTGTGTTAGAAGCAACACATTATACTTGGTTTTGGAATTCGGATTATATGGATGGGTATCTAAAAGAACTATTCCCTGATGCTACTATAGGCACTAGACGTTTACCGCCTATGTGGAGCATACAAACTCCGTTTACTATACAGAAAAATTCTTAATAGCACTAGTATCACAACTAGCAATTAAATGTATACGTTCCCTTTCGCTATAATTAGTAGCACAATGCATCATGGACGTATTTAACAAGTAAGCATTTCCTGACTTAAAGTTTGCCATATTAGTAGTAACTTCCTCTCCTGTGTCTTTAGGAGTACCAAAGTTGCTGGGCCAGTTTACTAGAAAACATCTATTGTTAGTTTGAATAGGAAAATGCAAACGCCAATCCATAACTTTACCTCCACCTGCTAAAGTATTCATTAACGGACTTCCATCTACATGTATACTTAATGTTGTTCTCGGTGGCAAGATACTAATACGCCATCTACACACAAAATCAAACTTATTAATTATTTCTTCTATGTATGTGCCTTTTACTTGATTAATAGGGTGTACATATTCAGTCTCTTTAAGCATCTCGTTGTCATTTGCTTGTAACTGAGTGTTTAAACTAATAGAGTTATCACTGTGGGATTGATTAACAAATGTTTTGCCTGCAACACCATCTGTCCAATCATCGCTGTTAGGTTCTCTAGTAGTTAAAGATATGTTTCTAGTAACTAGATCAACATACTGATTATCACTTGCATCACGTTTAATGTTATTGTACACAGTAATAACATCATTGCGTAATCGTGTGAAGTCAAATTCTTCATTAAGTTTTATAAAAGGTTTGTTCATATCTTAAACTTTTTTGATTCTTTTAGATGCAAAGCACTAGGTGTTACAACACCTGTAATAGTTAAGCAATACCTGGGCCATAATCCTGCATTACCAGTGGCATGATATATACCTTCGGGCCAACAATGTATGTCTCCCATTTTATATTGGTGTATAACATCATTGCCTACACTAACATAATGACCCCATTGCCAATCATTAAGTTGTACTAAGTAACGTATTACTTCAGTGTCGTCACTAACTTTAGCAAAGTTTCTTCTATAGTTATTATAACTATCTCTGTGCCACGGAACAAATCTTCCCGGTGGTTGCTCTAACATCATTATTTGAGGATTCCATAATCCACTTGCTTCTGCCATAACATTAAAGAAGTTAGGTAAGTTCCTAGTTTGTCTTCCGCCAGTGTTATGTTCATTGTAGCCGGCACGAGTAAGGTCATTGTGATAGCCTTCCATAATCTCTGCCGCTTCTTTATTATAAGGTTTGCCCTTGATACTAACTTCGTTGTATTCATCTTCTTCTGTAAAGTTACCAATTGCTTCTTGTACATAGTTATCCATCTTATCACTAACAAACTGTCCTACATATTGTACGTCAGTTTCTTTACTGCTTGGATCATAATGCCAAGGAAAATTTTCTTTATTCCATTCCCAATAACTATCCATTTGGTCCTTTCCTCCATTCAGGTAAAATATGGTGAGAATCGCGATCTTCCATATATTCAGCGCCTAGCATAAATCTATTTGCTTTTAATTCTTTTACAAAGTCTGTGCCATGATATGTTTTTTCTGTAGGAACAAATATAAATGCTGTACCAGGAACATACTCAATTTCTTTAACAAAAGACTCTTCAAGGTCTGTTGCGTATAACTTGGTCCCCCAATCTGGATAGGGAATAGAGTTGTCGCCTAAGTACACTAACATTTTAATTTTACCTGCACCATACTTTCTTAGCTCTTTAAAATTGTCGCTGTGTGGCGTTAGTTTAGGTTCTACTTTAGGATAACTTTTAGTTGTACTGAAACCCCAAAAAAATCCAGGTGTTTCCATTTTTAAATATTCAAGTATATAGTCTAGTTTCTCTTGTACGGCATCGTGTAAATTATCAGGCATGTTTATACGCACAGGCATCTGATTTTGTATGTCACCGTTAAGAAACCACATGTCGTCTGTCCAATTAAAATCTTCGCAAAGTTTAAACAATTGATTTACTTGATCACTGCTAAGGAAGTTTGGTACAGTATAATGCACCCAAGGACCAGTATGTTTAATTATGTTCATTTTCACTCACTAATGCTTCTGCCATTTCTCCCCAAAACCTGCCTGCTCTAGGACCCTTATTTGCTTTACCGTCACTCTCCCCAGGTACCTTGATCCAAAGGAAAGCATCACACTTTTCTTGTCCTGTATCACATGTAGGTGGTGTACCTAATGCTCTGCCTGGTGGGTTACACCAATCGTTGCCGTGTGGGCCATTACCATTACGACTAGTGTCAATTACAAAGTAATCATTTGGTCTGTGTTCGCATAATTCTAATGACCACTTTATACTTTCTTCAGTTGTTCTGTAATTGCTTACATTAACAGCAAAGCCTCTAACTTTATCGTTAGTAACACTATTTAGCAGTTTGCTTGCCTCCTCAGAACTAAGCCAATTACTATGTCCTATATCAATATAAATTAATGCTCCACAGTTATCAGTTAATATCTGCAATGCTTCTTTCATTAATGTTATTCGGTCGTCTTGTTCTTCAGCACTTAATTCTGTAGCATGAGTTAGACTATCTGGTTCGTATATTAGTATAGGCTTATTACTACCAATGCCATCAGCAAAACTTTTTATAAAAGACAAATAACTCTCTCTAGACTTTGCACCGCCTTTGCTGTATTGTCCTATATCTCTGTTAGGCATGTTGTATACGACTAATACGGGCAACTGAGGGGCAGTTCTACGCAATAGTCGTTGTAAACTATAGTCAATCTTTTCCATCTCTTTACCGTTACGTTCACCGTACCAGAATGAAACAGGATGCTTGAATATATTACTTGCTAGTGGATATTTTTGTTTGTGGTCTTTTACTCTGTCAAAGTCGTTAACCCAAAATGGGTAATCAAGACTCATTTTCTAATTTTTGCAATGCTAGGTCTGTTTGAAGAGTATTCCAAGTTTTCTCTCTTTTCTTCATCGCACGTTTTAGTTTCATATCACTAGCATATTCTAAATATGTCTTGCCTTCTAAATGATCTAATTCGTGT
>Ga0315321_10004110_pt1 | contig 11203 bp, 7 predicted proteins | sample M180m21515metaG_FD_203464 | JGI IMG/M metagenome (GOLD analysis project Ga0315321, IMG submission 203464) | Ammonia-oxidizing marine archaeal communities from Monterey Bay, California, United States - M1 80m 21515 | ecosystem: Environmental > Aquatic > Marine > Intertidal zone | place: USA... | reverse complement strand
AATGCTGGAATTACGATCGAAAGCTCTTTGTCGTGCTGCAAGATCTCCTTCGGAACCGACAGCTGCATTTGTTCCTGCCTTACAGCAGCAAACAGAACTCTTCGATACGTAACAAATCGCACAAATGACGCAGCCATAACAGACCCGGCTTTACTCGCTACAACGCCAAAAATACCTGGATCTATTAGCAGCACTAACCCAGCAAACACCAAAAAATCTGCAACCAGGGCCGGAGTCACCGCCTTAATAAAAGCTACTGGTTGATGATCGATAAGAGAGTAGACGTCATCATTAAATGTGACACGTTTGTGCATTAAGAACGAAAGCGCTGCCGACAATACGAGCGAAACAACCGAAGCCAGATACCAGTTTGTATTCAACCAGATACCCACTGTCATTAAAAGACTAAGATCAGCGAAGGTAACAAGCGCTCCGACTAACAGAAACCTTCGGAGCCGGCGTTTCATATTTTCGTCTCGCCCGACGAATACACAACTGCTTTTCTTAACTTTTCATGTCGTTTCAGGGCAACCAATATAAGAATCCCCAACATTGTAACGATCAACCCGAAATTCTCTACGAAAGTTCGCCCATATCTCAACTCGACTTTGTCCTCCGATGGAATCACAACCATCCAATTTGGAGTAATACGAAATGGACCATCAGCGCCCGACACAGACCAATTTGGGAAATAAGATGTCTTGACGATGACCGGTATCCCAACTTCATCGACTTCGAAGGAGATTTCTTCATTACTGACACTGACTTCGGTAATTTTCAGCGATTCAAGTTTTCGTGAAGATTGGTTACCAAACCTAAGAGGCGAAGAAAGACCATCAATTTCTTCTACGGAAACACGTGACCAATGCTCAGGCCCATCATCGGCTATCGGGATAAGCCATCTGCTCTCATCATTAAACCAATTCACAGCCGGATCTATCCACGATCGTTTACCAGAGAAAGATCCTTCGCTTACTAGAGGCTCATATGTAAGTGCTTGCACTATTGAGCTGTCCTGCACTAAGAAAACTGTCCATGGCCCTGACTGAGCAATTACCTCTAAATCTTCAGAAAGACCTTTAGAATTCAAGACGGCTTCATCGCTATACGCAAGGTAATATCTAACGCCAGACATTTTCATATGCGAAACCCCTTGCGGAACGTTCAACGACGAATACGGTAGATCACGCATAGGCCTAGAAGGGTTCGATGAGAGCTCTGACTGCATCAAAAAATGAAATGGAACTGTCTGAGACGACTCGAAGTAGAGACCTTCCATTGACCCGATACAGCCGTCTGTCCAATATGGCAGAAGCATTGGTGCCATAGGCGTTCCATAAGATCCAAGCTCATCCTTGTCATACTCCCAGAGAGCTCGGCCACAACCATGTTCTTTGCCTACCTCTCTCATCGTCTGAATCAAGTCGCTAAACGTTTCCGATGTCGCACGATTCTCATATCCAGAAAAATTCCAATCTGCCCAACCGCTCACAAAATTTCGGTCTTCAGCTGAAACTGAAACCGGGCCCCACCGAAAGTCATTGTCTGCGTCATAGCTACCACCGACGGATGTGCCAAGGTAAAGACTAGTTCCTGCCAACGCGACCACAAGAGCAACAATGGGGGCCACATAGATAGCTAAGCGGCCTTTGTGAATCCATGGAGCTGCGCTACGGCCCTCCTTACTCTGACTACAAGCAGCCTGAAACAGGTACCAAAATCCCCAAGCAGCAAGCAAATACAGAGTGAAATACCAAAACGGCAACAATCGGGCATTCCAAATTCGATCTTGTGGCCATTGCGCGAAAGCGATCGCGAGACAACTGCTCAATGTAACTAAAAAAATGATTGCGCGTTCCCAGCGAAAAAGCCCCGCTAAGGCACCGAACCCAGCTAGAGCTAGCAGCCAGGTGATACTGATCCGAGACCCAGGTCCACTCAGCTCTGCCGGAAAAAATAGATTTTCTCTCAACTCAGTTAATTTTTCCCACCCCATGTCATTCAGATAGTCGCGACGTAAATAAAATGGCACAACCCAGAAAGCCGACAGCGCGCCACCAAGAACCCCAACAGTGAGCGCCCTAAATGCTCCTCCAAACTCAACGCAGAGAAGGGCCACAACAAAGAACAAAGAAAGCATCAGCGCTGCGAAATGCTGATTAAGTAAACGCCACAGCACTATCTCAGCAACTGCGAAGCCACTAAATAGCAACCATGCCTTTGATACTCCGATAAGTTTCGGAATTCGGTGGATGCCAGCCGCCACAACCATTAGCACCGTTCCGGCAATCGCAAAGATCAAGGTCACTAAATGACAGAGCGCAACCACGGCTAACGCAACAGACGCCAAAGTTCTTAATTGGTTGAACTCTATAGCCCTATAAACCAAGCCCAAATAAACAAGAGTAAAAGCAAGCCCAATTGAAAACGCAAACTCTCCAGCCAAAGTCGAAGCTATATTTCCGCCATAAATAGTGAAATTAAAGTCAAAGACAAACAGAAAACCAGCAACAGCGCTTAGCGCTGGCAACGGAAAAGGCCAGCGACTAAGACGCGCTAGAAGCCAAGCCGTCGCCGGCATTAGGGTAACTCCAGCGACGGCAACCAGTTTGAAAGCTACCCCGTAAGGCAAAAACAGATCTACAACGACAATCGCCAGATACGGCAAGAACATGTAAAAATGCATTGCAGGAAAACCTGCGTACCAATCATCGCTCCATCCGCGTAACTGGAAATTAGGAAGCAACTCATCACGCAAAAAAGCAGGTCCCCAGACGTGCGCTCCCATGTCGCCGCCGGTTGGAGTAGTTGAAGAAAATATATTCTGAGGGCTGAGCCTCCAAAAAGTCCATAAACAAGCAACAAGAACGATGCTTATCGTCAGCCATTGCTCTAGCTGTGGTGAGCTCAAGCGTCTTGCGTCGCCTCGACTCTTACTTAAAACGCATCCGATCTTAGACATCGGGACCCATCTTGACATTTATAGAAGCGAATCAGGCGGTCACTCAACTCATAACAATCATCAAGCCTGAAAAATTAAAACCAATGTGGGCAATCAGCGGCAGCGCCGTCGAATTTTTTTTCCACCTTAGAAGACCAAAGACTATACCAACAAACAGCAAGCTGGGAAATTGAGCCAGGTCAAAATGGCTTAACGCGAACAACAGTGAAATAAGCGCTATCGACTTGGTACTGCCCCACCGACGAATCGTCAACGGCAACAGAACCCCCCGATACAAAAGCTCGTCGGCCAGGGGCAACAGACAACAGGTGAAGACAATCAAAATAAATATTTGGCTAGTTCCGGAAAAGGAATCAACGAACAAACTTGTACCGCTTAAACCATCTGGATGACTAGTCGAACCCAGAACCAAAGAGCCAAACGCCACAACTATTGCTTGGCAACCAACTCCTGCGAAAAATGCCATTACAGATAGACGCAAATTCCAATGATCCAGTCGAAGAACCCGAAGAGGCGACCGTCCATCTAACCCAGCCGAAATAAACGCACCGCCAGTTAACGCAATGAGAAACGGCAGCGCAAGCACCACAGTTTCGTATCCTTTCAAATCAGCGGGGCTGCTAACGTCTAACCCAGATGTGGCAAAAGCTAAAATCGAACCAATAAAGCCGCAACCCAACGCGACAAAAAGAACGCGCCCAACTCGCCGAGCGGAAGCGAATTCATTAATCTCTTCTGTCACCTCAGAAGCATCTATCATTTATCGGGGGACGAAGGCCTCCGACGCCACAAATTTTAAATTGGTAACCTGTTGCCTCTGATCTTCACATGACCATCCATGAGGAGGACGAAATTTATCTGCATGCTCAACACACAACTCCAACAAGTTAGAGTCGCGTTTCTCAGAAGTCCATCGAAGCACCACATGCCGATCTTCATAATCAAAAAGCAAAAGCGCTTCCGCATCGTTGCCACAAAGAGGCCGACTACATATTCTTTCCAAACTAGGCACGACCCCTAAGATAGCTAGACTTTATAGCCCTGTCTTGGACCCTAAGGCCTGTTTTCCTGCTTCCTTCTCATTTCGGCATCGGTTTCAAGCTCATGCCGACGTAGCATATCCAAATGGCTTCCGACGCCCCTGAAACTGGTACCAGCGAACGCCGTAAAGGCCGAGAAGGTTGGCCCCGTTGGTCTCTTTGGATTTTACTCTCACTTATTCTCGCTTCAATCCTTCTCCCTGGGATACTTAATCGCGAGGACCGCAAGAGTCTCGACTACAGCGTGTTTATTGCTGAAGTCAGCGCGGGAACCGTTAACTCGGTTGAAGTAACCAACGAGACCGGAACCATCCAAGGTGAGCTCCTAGACGGCGATCTATTCACCACGAAAGGTCCGGTCGAACTACCCGATGTCGATCTCGAACTTCTTAGAGATCGCAACGTTGACGTTCAATTCAAGACTGAAAGCTCAAATCCAATACTGAACTTACTACCGCTATTTCTTCCATTTGCCTTAATAATCGGTCTTTTCTGGTGGATGCAACGGCGAGCGCAAGGACAGATGTCAGGCATCATGTCAATCGGCAAGAGCAAGGCTAAGACCTATACAACCGAACGGCCTGATACCGGATTTAGCGATATCGCCGGCTACGAAGGAGTGAAACAAGAGATAACAGAAATTGTTGACTTCTTGAAAGAGCCTGAACGTTTCACAGAGATTGGTGCACGAATACCAAAGGGTGTTCTATTGGTTGGGCCGCCCGGCACTGGCAAAACCTTGATAGCAAGAGCTGTTGCAGGAGAAGCTGGGGTGCCTTTTCTTTCTGTAACTGGTTCAGATTTTATGGAAATGTTCGTTGGAGTAGGAGCGAGCAGGGTCAGAGATTTGTTCCAAACTGCAAAAAAATTAGGCAGCGCTATTATTTTTATTGATGAAATTGACTCAATCGGCAGGAAACGAGGCGCAGGGCTAGGCGGTGGCAACGATGAACGTGAGCAGACCTTAAATCAGATGCTCGCAGAAATGGACGGTTTCGAGGCTACAGAAGGCATCGTCATGATGGCAGCTACTAACAGACCAGATGTTTTAGACCCTGCTTTGCTTCGCCCAGGGAGATTCGATCGGCAAGTCATTGTTCCGCTTCCTGAATATAGCGAACGGCTCTCGATCTTAAAAGTGCATGCAGACAGCAAAAAAGTTGACACCGCTATCGACTTCGAAGCTATGGCCAAAGGCACACCGGGTATGAGCGGAGCAGATTTAGCAAATTTAATTAATGAAGCAGCCTTGCATGCCGTTCGCAGAGACTCAACACAAGTCAAGCAAGAGGATCTTGAAGCGGCGCGTGACAGAGTCATAATTGGCCAACGCAGAGAATCTGTAGCTATGTCCGATGAGGAGAAAACTGCGACTGCGTACCACGAAGCAGGTCATGCTTTGGTAGCCACGCTTTTACCCCATGCCGACCCAGTCCACAAAGTAACCATTTTGCCTACAGGTCAAGCTTTAGGAGTAACAATGCAGCTCCCTGAGGAACGCCACGCATACACAAAAGAATATATAGAGGACAGATTGGCGGTTCTATTCGGTGGAAGAATGGCTGAAGATAACGTATTCGGGGTGATCTCAACTGGAGCATCCAACGATCTAATGCAAGGCACAGAGTTGGCTCGAAAAATGGTGACAGAGTGGGGCATGAGCGAACGAGTCGGACCGAGAGCTTGGGGCTCCAACGCTCAAATTTTTCTTGGCGATGATCTAATGAGCGGAAGAGAATACAGCGAAGATACCGCCCGCATCATCGATGAAGAGGTTCAGCGAATCCTAGTTGAGCAAGAGCATCGAGCTAAAAAAACTTTGGTAGAGAATCGAAGCGCTCTTGATCGCATTGCAGCTGCTCTTCTTGACAAAGAGACCATTGATGGGAACGATATCGCTAAGTTGATTCCTGAGCCTACACCCGATCTAGCGGAGGGTCTAAGTGCAGACCTAGACACTTTAGGCCCAGAGCTCTAGTCTCTCCTATATCATTTCCCGAGATTGAAAATACCAACTAAACGACTAGAGCTAAAGCCCGGGCTAGTTCCCCCACTTCGATCTTTCCAATCCAACCCTCAACGACATTCCCATCTCGTTCAACTAAAACCGTTGTCGGAACAGTATCAATTCCATACTTTCTATGAAGATCTAGATTCTCCCCATATTCCACTTCAGCAACAGTCACATTCGCTCCAGCTGGGCCACGCAACAAAGCCAGAACCGCCGAACAGCTCCTACAGGTCGATTCGGTAAAGACTATTATTGCAGCCTCTGGTTCAAGCCCAAAGTCTTGCGGCGGAACCAAAGTTGGGAGTTGATTACGCTTAACCGAAAAGGGATTCTCTACCTTTCGCCGTTCCACGATTACTGCGATGCTGACGGATATCAGAATAAGAGTAAAAGCTATAAGTAGTCGTACCATCAAATATCCTACCTTACTTCAAAACCCCAACTTTGGACTCGAACTCAATAATTTCTCACTCTTCGATTCTCGGATCACATCTATCAATATTTCATCTTTTGCAGACACTAACAACGCAGCAGAAACATAACCGTATACAAGTCGAACGGTCGAGTTCGCCTCTAGCAAACCGCCATCAATTTCCTTGCCACCAACATCTTCAATTTTTACTTGAGTATTATTTCCAGACAAATTACTGACCGTGATATGAGTGTTTGAATTTTCCCAAGGAGAAAGCACTACCGCCCACCTCAGTCTTGGCACTGAAGTGCCCAAAGAAATAGTCCTCTCCACGAACAATGCTCGTTTACCTAGTTCCTCCTCGGTTTGGTTACCAGCCGAATGAGGCTCAATAATTTCTTTGAGTGAAGTTATGAGACCTGATACAACTGGAACCCCTGAAGGCGACTCAACAATCAGAACGTTGTCATCCAGTGCAACATCAACTGACCCTGCCGCCGGCGATTCTTTAGAAATAGGCAAAGTAAGAATATCGAAGGGTCCAACTAAATAATCACGCCCATCAGTTCGCCCTTCAGAATTACCCGAACTTACAGTAATTTCCGCCACTAGTTCTGTCGGGTTGTAAACTTGCAGATAGCTGCTTTTAACCGGGTCGAATGCTTCTAAAGAATGACTCCATCTCAATGCTTCGTTACTTCCCGCTAGACCTGTGGAAAATCCACGATCATTATCTGTCCCATCAAAAGTTTGGAAATAATCAGCAACGACTTTGCCGACGCGTGTCTTTACCCATGTAGCTACTGTTTCCCTGCGCCGGACTACCTCTCCAACATCTACTCTGTAGTTGCCACCCGCTGGCACAACTACCCCTTCTAGCTCCGGAACAGAGAAAATGCCCGTCTCTGCCTCTGTTGCGAACTGAAAGTCAACGATTGCATCACTCGAAAGTGGGTTATACAGAACAATTTCGTTGACATCTCCCTGTTGGGTTGAGCCACCCAGCGCAAAAAGCGATTCCGCTAACACGTTCGTGCACGCTGACTCATCTGTCCCGAATTCCGAGGTGAATTTTCTGCTCACCGCCACAGCACCAGCAGAAGCTTCAACTAAAGCTGAAACTAATTCCTCACCGAGAATATCGCCAATGTCTATCTGGCGCATTTGAAACCCCGGAACTTCAAGTACCTTGAACTCATTAGCACTAGTAGTCGAAACTAGTTCAACAGCAACACGAACTGGCTCGCTACTAAAATTCGTTATTGTCAAATCAGCCGTCGCCTCAATTCCTTTTTGATTAATACGTCTTAAATGCACTGCTGGGCAGAACCACGTTGACGTCAGAGTATTTTTTTGATCAACTGCTGGCTCAGCAATGAAGTCTTCTATTTGCGCCTCGAACTTCTCATCGGATTCTGTCACGCTGATGTCGTAAGAGACACCCGCAACCAGAAGTAGCGGTAGCATTGCGCGAGCTCCTATCGAAAGTATCTTCACTGAACTTGCCCCGGCTCTGTTGTTTCATTCGCCAGTGGTATTAGATCTTTGGAGTAAGTTCGTGGTCTGCGCATCGCAAACCGCACGACTAACATCCAGCCCACTATCTGCAGTACCGCTCCATATTGAATGTCTCTCGGGCGCTGATAGAAAAGCGCTGCTGGACCATCACTTTTAGAATTGAACCTCATTGCCCATCCAAAAGACAATTGGGGTTTCAGAATTTCTTCGCCAACATAGAGTCGCCAATTTTGATCAAATGCTTCGGCAACTTGCACCGCACCAACACCAAGCCGGCCATGTTGCTCAACCAGGGACCTGTGGTCTCGGAGAACAGGAATACCGCTCGTAAGGTCAGATATAACGAGCTGCGATAGATCAGTTAAGCCATCAAGCGCATCGCCATCCTCAAACTGAGCGCGAGTTGCGAACCAGGATTCGTTCTCGAACACCAGAACCGCTGGGTCCGCAGCTATGGGTCGAAGATCGATATGGGATCTAACCGAATTTCTGATCCGTGGGTCCAAAGGACGTTGAACTCCTTGGCCGAATGACGGAGCTGACTCCTCGACAACGACTACGTAACGAATTCCGAAAGGAGCGAGTAAACGGCCTAGTCTCGAAGTGTTACCGCTCAACCCCAGTTCTACAGTATCAATAAGTTGTTGCACTCCATGCGTTAGACCACCCGCCCACTGATAGCGAATATCTGGGTATCCACCGACTGATGAAGCAATACTTAAATTTTCAGCCCTTGCTCCCATATCGTCCAAGCGCCAAGAAGCCAGCGGCAAGATCGATTCATCGCCAATCCAAAGAACCCGATAGGAAGGCCCAACGTTTCGATCATCTATTAGCGATAGAGCTACTTCTAAATCATATTTCGGGGTTTCCCATCGCCCATTTTTTGCTGCTGCAAGAAGCGGTACAAACCCCAGAATAAACAGTGTGATACCAGTCGCTACAAGAAATCGGCGCCATGAGGCTCTGATTCGGTAGGCATCTCTTTCGAAGCTGGCGCAACCGATTGAAGCAGCCCAGCAAACACCAACAGCGGCGACGAACAAAGCTAGCTCGCGCAATCTGGTAGATGGACCGATCGCTGCACTTAACAAGTTATCGGATGCTATCCATGCAAAGCCGAAACCCAAAAGGCAGAGACTCCATGCCTTCGTCGCTAGGTGAAGGGCTCTACCTCGGCTAATTAGAAGTGATATAGTCGCCAGAATTAGCGGCGCAAACTGGAGCCATTGAACGTTTCCACCTTCCAATTCGAAAGAGACGAGTCTGTAGAGTTCCGTTGGCGCTGCTTGGTTTACAGTTCCAAACAAACTGCCTACCAGGCTTCGATAGTCATCGAACGATAACCACCATGGCATATGCATGATCGCCGCCACTACGCAGGCTAAAAGGCTCAGGTAGAGTCGCTGAAATTTCTTCTTGAACCCCCCGGGTCCAAAGCAACAAAATACAACTCCAATACAAGTAGCAAAGACTAAAAACATCGCTTCGAAAGCGGTAACAACCGCTACTAAGAGACCCAACGCAGCAACTTTTTGAAGAGGTCCAGTTCCAATATTTCCCAATGGCGACCAACCTATTGTGCTTTCTTTAGGCGTGTCGTCAACAAGTTCAATTATTCGTCGGAGTAACAGCGGCAACACGGCGTAGAACAACAAGCTATTCCAACGACCATTTTGCAACGCATAGTACGGCAAGGGATTAGAAGCGTAGAGCGTTATTGCCACTAATCGACTTCCTCGGGTACCCGATAGACCAGCAAGTCTCCAAATATTAAACAGCCCGATCGGGAGCAGACCTATGATTAGAACATGTCTCAGAAGCTCCGATGCTCCTCCAGCCAATGTGCTCGCTACCCCAATTAACCCTAGTGCGGCGGGGCCAAGGCCAGCGACTCCAGTCCCTACCTCTCGCCAACCGCTCCAATAGGAATTGAAAAGTTCACTAGCTTGCGGAAAGTCTCCAAATTGACCAATCGCCGGTACTCCTTGCATAATCAAATGACGACTGCCGAAGGCGACTACTAGCAGCACTGCGAACCAACCAGCCACAACTGTTTGCAATGAAGCAGACTTTAATTTAGACGCAATCTTTCTACGCCGATTTTCAAATACGACGAGACTTAATTCTCCACCAATTTGCCCTCTCAAAAAAGACTTCAAGCGAACAGAACCCGATACCTGCAGCCGTCGCAAGTCACGATCTCTCACTAAACGAGATCCCTTGATCTGCTTTCGTGCCCTTAAGATCGGGATAATATGTACGGCATTCCAAAGCCAGGCGGCCCCAACATCACAGGCTTGACGGACTCTTCCCGCCATAATGCTAAAAATAATTTCAAGAACTGAAATCAGAAACGCGAATGGCAAAACACTTAGCAAATGGAGCCAGCCGTAACACTTACTTGTCGTATAGAGCCGATACCGATGAATATCTTTTCGAGGATTTTTGATTGCAGTGCGAGCACTATAGTCACCTCGCTCACGGGCTACCGCCGATGGCACAACAAGGATTCGCCCACCCGCTAACTGAGCACGCCAGCAGAAATCAGTTTCAAGCCCGTAATGCTCTATCACCGGGTCAAAACCGCCAATACTGCCAAACAAGTCACTTCGAACAAGCATCACTGCTTTTGAAACTACAAAAGCGTCTCGTACTCGATCATGTTGCTGTTGGTCTAACTCTCCAGGTTCAACAAAAGGATCAATTTCCCCCAGTGCATCGATGCTCGCACCCATATTCAACAGTCGCTCATTGTCGGACCACATAACCAGCTTTGGCCCAAGTACCCCAGCATTAGATATCACCGCTTCGTTGACAAGAACACTGACAGTCTGCGGCTCTAGGTAAACATCATCTTGAAGAAAAAGATAGAAAGAAGATCCTTCGGCTGCCTTTAGAACACGGTTCGCAGCCACACCGAAACCTTGAGCCTCTCGGTCTCGCAAAACTATTGAGTCTGAAATAATAGCACTAGCACGGTCAGCTACAGATTCATAGCCAACGTCCACTATCAAAACTTTAAGATTTTCATAATCTTGGTTCGCTAGCGATGCAAGAGTCTCCTCAAACCAATCTCCCGGATCACGCGCCACAACCACAGCGACAACAGGAGGCTGAGATCTTGCGAGATGAGTCACGAACTAGAAAGCTACCGCGTCTTCAAGCGCACCCCGACGCAGCTTCATAATCCCGATAATTTTTTAGTACCAAGTGCCTGCTGATACAGTCATGGAACAACTTCTATCGCCACAACCGTT
>Ga0315321_10004109_pt1 | contig 11205 bp, 14 predicted proteins | sample M180m21515metaG_FD_203464 | JGI IMG/M metagenome (GOLD analysis project Ga0315321, IMG submission 203464) | Ammonia-oxidizing marine archaeal communities from Monterey Bay, California, United States - M1 80m 21515 | ecosystem: Environmental > Aquatic > Marine > Intertidal zone | place: USA... | reverse complement strand
AAAACATGGCAGGCGCAGATATGGATGATGGAGGCATGGATGATGGAGGCATGGATGATGGAGGATTTGATTTTGATATTGGATTCTAGGGCATATTTTATACTCGAATCAAAAATAACAAGTAAATGATTTACAATTCATTTGAGGACACAGGATTACTCAAAGTTTTAAGATTTTTAAAAATTCACAATACAGAGTATCTTTCAGGTCAAGACCTCAGTGATGTTTTAAGAATAAGTAGAGTTGCAGTTTGGAAGCAAATTAAAAAAATTCAAGCATTAGGATATACAGTAGAATCAAAGCAAAAAGAAGGGTACAAACTTACAAAAAATTCAGATTTATTATTACCATGGGAAATTATTTCAGGATTAGAAACAAAAGTACTAGGTCACCAAGCATATTATTTTGATTCAATAGATTCAACACAAAGTCAAGCTATGAAAATGGCAAATGAATTAAAAAAAGAAGGAATCATAATTATTGCAGAAAAACAAACAGATGGAAAAGGAAGATCAGGTAGAAAATGGGTATCACCAAAAGGAGGTATTTGGTTTTCAATAATTTTACATCCAAAATTTGATATTTCAAATACAACTCTATTTCCTATTGCGTCATCATTAGCACTATCAATTGCAATTCAAAAAACTTGTAAAGTTTCAACAGAACTCAAATGGCCAAACGATCTAACAATTAAAGGAAAAAAACTTGCAGGAATGTTAATAGATGCATCATTTGAATCAAATAAAATAGAAAATTTAGTGTTAGGGGTTGGAATAAATTTTAACATAAATGTAAAAGAGATTGAAATGGAGTTAAAAAAAACGCCCAATTTCTATGGAGTATCAAGTCTAAACGATCAAAAAAATAAAACTAACCAAATAGAATTAATTCAATCATTTCTAGTAGAATTAGAAAAAGTGTATGAAGAATTAAATAAAAATCAAATTAAAAAAATAATTACAGACTGGACAAAAAGATCATCAACAATTGGGAAAAAAGTAGAAATGAACACACTTAATGGAAAAATAAGTGGAAAAGCAATCAAGATAGATGAAGATGGAGGATTAATAATTAAAGGTAAAGAAAAAATAAACAAAGTTTTTGCAGGAGATATAGTTCACTTATCAAAATAAATTATTTTTTAGTTTTAGTTTTAGTTTTAGTTTTAGTTTTAGTTTTAGTTTTAGTTTTAGTTTTAGTTTTAGTTTTAGTTTTAGTTTTAGTTTTAGTTTTAGTTTTAGAAGGGATCATAGAGGATTGTTCCTTTAAAATATCCTGTAAATCTTTTTGAATTTCAAAAATAGTTGAAAGTAATAAATCCATAGATTTAGAATATTTTTCATATAAAGAAATTAAATCAGATTTTTTTTTATCAGATTTTAAAAAATATTCATTTAAACGTATTACATTTGTAGAATTAATTATTTCAGGATGAATAACAATAGGATCATCCAATTCATGAAGTTCTAATTGAATTTTTTTAATTTCATTACGTAAATGATAAAGTCCAGTTTCAGTAACAATTTCTTCCAATATAACATGACGCAATTATGAATGAATTAAACATTTTCCAACAGATTGAAAAAGGAATCAAATAAACAATTTAGCAGTGTAAATTGACTTAAAAATTGAAATAAAGTAAAAAAATGAAAGAAAACATGCAGGAAAAAATGAAAATTTCAATGTATATCACAGGTATTATTTTATTTACATCATTTTTATCAACAGAAGAAAGTTTTGCTCAAACAGAAAAGGACATTACAAGTATGTTCAAAGAAGCAAAGGAACATTTTACCAGAGGAGAATACAGCCAAGCACTATACCTGTATGATGAAATTTTAGAAACTAATCCAAATAATCTTTCAACAATGAAGATGAAAGGATTATTATTAATCAGTACAGAAGATTACCCAGGAGCATTAAAAGAATTTTTCAAAGTATTGCAAAAAAGTCCTAATGACGGAGTAGCATTAACAGGGATGGGAGTAGCATTTGGAAATTTAGGGGAATACTCTGAATCATTAAAATATCTGGAAAGAGCAATTAAAGAAAAACCAAACACAGAAATCATAAAAAATTATAAAAAATTTGTTTCAGATTTTCTTGATAAATATCCACATACACCTACAGAGAAACCAAATGGGTTAAAAAATCTAGAAGAAGAAAAAATTCCAAAATGGATGAAAAAAACAGTGAGTTGGTGGGCAATTACAAAAATTGATGACAACACATTTTTGAATAGTCTAGAATATCTAATAGAAAAAAATGTGATTAAAATTCCAAAAAGCACAGTATTTGAAAATTCAAATGAATTAAAAATGCTATCAGTAATTAGAAATAATCTAAATGAATGGAGTGAAGAAGAATCAACAGATGAAGAATTTTTCAAAAATATTAATTGGTTAAAACATAATAAATTCATAAGTACTGAAAGTTTTAATCACAAATCACAAAAAGAATTAGATAATGAAGTATTCCAATTTAAAAATTATGTTAGAAAAATTGTAAATGATATTAATAAAGAAACAAGGTACATCGAAGATCCAAATCCAAGTGAAGATGTATTAAAAAAATTCCTCAGAAATATTAATCACTGGAATTACGACGATAAAATGAATGTTTCATCTAAAAAATTCCCAGATCCAAAATACGAAGTAATTGATGAGGTTTATGTAATATATTATAAAATTTTCATCAATGACCAACCTAAAGGATTACCATTAGATCACGTGGATACGTTAAAAAATACATTTGAATTTTGGGAAAATAAAGTACTAAACACAAGATTTTCTAACGATAGAGACATCAGAATAGAATTCGAAGTCATCAAAGAAAAACAAAATGCAAATGTATGGGTAACATGGGTAGTTCGAGATATAGGTGAAGGAGTATTAGGACATGCACATCTTGGAAAAGGAGTTGTGGAAGTTTCACTAGGAGATTATGGTTGTGATGGAAGATTTCAGTTGTATGATCTTCAAAGTGTAGAAACAATCATGACACATGAAATTGGCCATTCAATAGGTCTACCACATACAAATGATAAACAAAATATCATGTATCCATCATTTTCGCCAGAGTATGCATATTGTTTAGTAGGATAATTTAAAGAAATACAAACAACAGATAAAAAATTAAGATTCAAGATAATTTTTCATAGAAGTCATCATATTACTGAGATTAGAAATTCTCTGATCAAATTGCAAATCAGATAGTTGTTCAGGTTTTTTTAAAGTGATAATAATTTCAGAAAATTCACCATTAGGAATTACACGCATAGGAATATTCCAAGATGATTCTTCGTCAACATATTCATGGTCTAATATTCCCAAGGACTTATTTTGAAAAAATTTAAGTTTAGATTTACCATAAGGACCAATAAAATGCCACCAACCATCTGAATTAATTTTTGCATCAGGAATTATTTTAGGTGGAAGAGTGAGAATAGCGTCAAATGCATCGCCAGATATTTTATTTACCAAAATAGAAACAGTTCTAGTCCTAATCACAATAGGAAGGTCAAATCATAATTAAAAAACATGTAGTAGCAATACTACCAATTAAAAATGTGGATTTACCCATTAAGAAATTCTTTAATTTTTCTTAAATTAGCAACATTAGACTCATGAAACATCACCATGGATTCAGATAAAGAATTAGGTAGAACTGTTTTTAAATTATCAACTAATTCATCTCCACTGTCAATCATAGTATCAATTAATTTATCAATTTCATTTTTATCATCAGTCATACAATAGAGTAAAACTTTATCTTAATTAAATATTGAAAATATTATTTATTTAGATTTTTAAATTCTAAACATTTTGGTTCAAATTCATTCAAATATTTTTTGGTATTAATTTGAGAATCTTGAATATAGAGTTCACATGTTTCAGAATCAATCATGGGTCTATCACTATCATTAGTAATAAATTGCAATAATAAAATTCCAATAAGAACAAGTATTAGAAGAATAGGTAATTTTGATGAAAATAATTCCATAAATATTGATAAATAAATTTAAACTTAAGCGTATTGAATAAATTTTTTAATTATCTTTTTTAATTAAAGTTGCAGTTGAACGAACTTTAGCAAGTTTTTGAATATTCCAAGATACAATTTCTCGAATTTTTTCAAAATTTTCGGCTTGAAGCTTAACCATCATATCATGAGTTCCAATTGTTTCAAAGACATCTACAACTTGTTCTAATTCTTTTAATTGTTCAACAATACCTTCTTCAGCACCTAATTCACAATTTAACATCACATATGCGTCAGTCATAAAATAAAGAAATAATGATGATTATTTAAAGATGGAGAATTTTAGGCATAGCTACCACACTACATTAACTAAATCTTTAAGATTTCGTCTAGATTTTGGAAATTTAGTTTGCTTAGGATAACCGATACACAACACAGATGATGGAACCAAATCAGTTTGAATAATATCCATTATTTTTTGTTCATCAAACATGCCAATCCAAATAGAGCTTAAACCTAAAGCTTGTGCTGCAAGTTGAGAATACCCAGCTGCAAGAGTTGCATCTTGAATAGCAAATTTTCGTAATATGTAAGGAGGAAAATTAAATTTAACCCTAGAAGGATTTTTACAGAAAACCAATACTACAGGTGCATTGACATAAGATTGATAATTACATGCATCAACTAGCAATCTTTTCTTTTCAGGACTTTTAATATAAAATATTTCAAATCCTTGAAAATTACCAGCAGTAGGAGCAGTATCTGCTGCAGCAATTATTTTATCAATTTTGATAGTTTCAACAGGTTTATCAGAGAATTTTCGGGTTGAACGTCTTTTTTTCATTACAGCAAATAAATCAGTGTCAACTACTTCAGTAGGTTCAGTTCGTAAAATAAAATCAAGCATCTGGTTAGGAATTCCAGGATCAAAATCTTCAGGAGTTATTTGAGGAGCATATCCTTCAGGTGAGGCCACATCATCATCTGGATGAAAATCTCGCATGTGTGAGATAAGGTTCAAGTGATATTAAAGAATTAAAAATCACAAAAATTATTCTGTAGTAAATTTATCACAACCAGAAGTGCAAGGTTTGTTCATCACACCCTCACATTTTCCCAGATCATCATGCATAATTCGATGATGTCCACAAACTTTACATTTTTCACGATAATGAGCAATTAATTCAGCATGAGTAATTTTAGATTCAGTAATTTTAGATTCAGTAGTTTGTGTCATTATTGTCATTAAATCTAAAGTAACTTTAAAGATTGTGAATCAAACTTGAAATTATAGAAATAATATTAGAAAACTTGAATCAAAAACACTGTAAATTAAGTATTTAGAAAATGTTAATTTTCATTAACAATGAATTCAATTGCTACAACCATATCAGCTATATCAATTTGATCATCAACTACCCAAGTTGCTAGATTTCTAGTCCACTGTGGTAATACTTCATTTTCAATACCTAAAGCAGATGCAAATTCGGTATTATCATCAACATTAGACTGACTCCATTGAGATACAATGGCAAATAAGATAGATTCATTGAAGAATGAAACTACTTTTTGATTATTATTAGCAGCAAATTCTAATGAAGGATCACCACCAACTTCCAAAGTTACAGGTAGTGCTACTTTCATATAATTACCGGTAATATCTGCAAATTCAGCCCAAACTTGGGAAGAGTCCATGCTATCACCAATTACTAAGTCATAAGAGAATGTCATAGTGTCTGAAGTTCTATCATAAGTTGCAGTTGGTTCATTCCATGATACAACACCACTATGGTCATATGCAGTATCATCACCAGATGCATTCCATTCGTAGAATGAACTGCTTATTGCAGAAAGTGAATCATCAAAGTTATTTGTATAAAACAAGTTCATGTCACCTGGTCTATCACCAAAGTTTGTAAAGATTCCAGCATATGGAATAGTTGCGGTACTAGTGTTATCACTAACAGCAATAGTAAATGTTACAGTGTCACCGACTTCAGCGCTGACATTGACTGGTGTGGATGTAGATGCGATAAGTGCTTCACCATCATAAGAAACTTCAACAGATTCTATTGTTGGTGCTTGACAATCATAACAACTATCTTCTGCAGCGTTGTAATCGAGATTATTAACAACTAGTATACTGAAACTAGCTAGTCTATTACCTATATCTTGATAACCACCAGCTCCAAGTTCTCCTGCTGCATGAAGTGCTTCATTACTACTTGAATTTGCGACACTGTCAGAATCACCTCTGTCTGGATTTGCAGATGGATTGTCATCAGAAATATAATTTGCTTTAGCATCAGTTGTATAGTGTACCCAAATTTGTTTTCCACCTGCTTGAACTGGTTGGTTTAGATTAACAATAAAGTAACTTGTACCATTGTTGATTGTTTCTCCAGTTGAAAGGTTAGAAACCAAGTTAGCTCTGTAATTTGTACCGTTAACTACAAAGGAATCACCAGTTGCGTTATTGAGATTTATTGCCTCATCTGTGTAAATTTTAATTTTTGTTGGAGTCATCATTTCAGCTACAGTTGTAGTTGGAACAATTCCGTCAAAGGCAGTATAAGTTGAATTTGTTGCAAGTGCCCCTACAGGTCCTGTTGCATCATCATCTCCCAATGCAGCATCAACAATGTTAGAAGTTATTGCAGGTGTTGAACCATGAGTGAATATTCCATATTTTACAACTGCTTTTGTATCAGGGTCTATTGCTGCGTGTGTTAACATAATCCAATTAGAACCGTTCATTGTACCTAGTGGTGCTGAACGTCCGGTGTCACCGTTTGCTTGGTCTGCATGAGGAGTTGTACCATTTGTAATTCCAGTAATTATTGCACCGCCAACAGTCCAATCATTCAAGAACATTGTTCCATTAACTGCAGCAGAAAAAGTTACTTCTGTGTTTGTAGAGTTTACATGTATTGCTGTAAATGTTGGTGCAGCTGAAGCAGCGCCATATGCTTCATTAACAGTGAAAGCAGAGCCACCAACGAATAATGCTGCTACAGCTATAAGGCAAATTGCTAATTTAGAAGATGAATGATTAACATTAGAAGATGATACTGTCATGATATTCATTATACTCAGAAAACACATCTATTTAAATTAATTCAGTGATACTAATTTCGTTTTTTTAGATCTAAAAGAAGATTACTGTCAATTGGTAAAACGCCGGGAAAGGGATTCGAACCCCTGCACGCTTTCACGTAGCTGTTTTCGAGACAGCCGCCTTACCACTTGGCTACCCCGGCATTGAGAGTAATTATTTCTCCATAATAAAACAGACTAGAAAAATGCCAAAATTAATAATCGATATTGAAAATTTCATCCTGAAATCGTTTTTTAATTTGGGATTTAGTTCTATTCCATTCTTCAGTACTAATGATATCAGTGAAAATAGAATTAAAAGTAATGAAATTAGGATCATTGATAATCGAAATCATAGTTTTTTTTTCATATTCAGTCAATGGAAAATATGAAACAATTTTCAAAACAGAATCATCAGAACGAGTTTTAATTTCATAAATTTTTTCATTCAAATCAGAAGGAATGTCAAAGGAAACCAAGATACATTACAAATAGCAATCACATATTAAAATTAATTTTAAAATTTAAAAAAAGATAACACAAAATAGTACATACAAAGTACATACATCAATGGGATTAAATTTAAAAGATTTAGTAGTAAGAGAGAAAACCACACTAGAAACATTTTCAAATAAAATAATTGCAATTGATGCGTATAATGCAATTTATCAATTTCTTGCAAGCATAAGAGGGCCAGATGGATTGCAATTAACAGATGCAGAAGGAAGAATTACAAGTCATCTAAGTGGTTTACTTTACAGAAATGTCAATTTCTTATCCTTAGGAATAAAACCAGTGTATGTATTTGATGGAAAGCCACCATCACTAAAAACAGCAGAAATTGAAAGAAGAAAACAAATCAAAAGAGATGCTACAGTGAAATATGAAAAAGCAATTGCGGAAGGAAATATGGATGATGCAAGAAAATTTGCACAGCAAACTACAGCAATGAAAGATGGAATGGTTAAAGAGTCAAAAGAATTTTTAACACATTTTGGAATACCATACATAGAAGCACCGTCAGAAGGAGAAGCAACAGCTGCACATTTAACAAATACGGGACAGGCATATGCATCAGCAAGTCAAGATTATGATTCAATTTTATGTGGTGCAAAAAAACTAGTAAGGAATTTTACAAGTAGTGGAAGACGTAAAATTCCAAACAGAAATACATACATCGATGTGCTTCCAGAAATTATAGAAACCCAAAAAACTTTGGAATCATTAAAAATGACCAGAGAAGAATTAATTGATGTAGGAATTTTGATTGGAACAGATTTCAATCCAAATGGTTTTGAGAGAATTGGCCCAAAGACAGCAATGAAGTTAATCAGGCAACACTCCAGACTAGAGGACATACCACAAATTCAAGAACAATTAGAGGGAATAGAGTACGAGCAAATAAGAAAAATATTTCTAAATCCAGAAGTGGCAGACGTTGACGAAATTGTTTTTAATGAAGTAAACTATGAAGGAATTCTAAATTATCTAGTCAAAGAAAGGAGTTTTTCAGAAGATAGAATTCAATCTACATTAAATAGATTAAAAAAAGCTTTAGAGAGAAAAAGTCAAAATCTAGATCAATGGTTCTAAAAATATTTCAATTTAATAACTAGTCAGTATAATTTTAAAAAATGTATCAAACAGAAGCAAGAAAGACGTTAAAAGATGCTCCAATAATGTGGAGAAGAATTAACTCCATAGGAATAATATTAGATTGTAATTCAACATATGCTGCAAATTTGGGATATGCAAAATCAGAAATTTTAGGCAAACCAATATTTGAACATGTACCAAAAGATTCATGGGAATCAATGAATGAATCCCTAAAAATATGGTTTGAGACAGGTAAAGTTACAGATAGAAAAATTACATTCAGTAGACAAGATAATAGTACATTTTCAGGATTATTGCAAGCCACAAGTCTTTATGATGAAAATAAAAATTTGATTGGAAGTAACACAGTAATTTTTGATCTAAATCAAATGAATGAAGAAAATATTAAAAAATATAAAGAATTTTTCATAGAATCGAATCAAATTCTAGATAGAATAAAAGAAAAAGAATATGAACAATTAGATGAAAATTCCAAATCAGAATATAACGGATTAAAAAAAATGTTTGAAATGCTTTTAGAAATAAATTTAAAAAAATTAAACTAAATTAACTAAAATTTTGGTTTACAATATTTTGAATTTCAGTTACAGCAGATACATCATCAAGAGTACTAGTATCACCAATGTTTTCACCACTGCCAATAGATTTTAGTAATCTTCGCATAATTTTTCCGCTGCGAGTTTTTGGAAGTTTTGGAACAAAGTAAATTTTCTTAGGATTTGCAATAGGACCTATATCAGTTCGAATTTTAGTAGAAAGATTTTTTTCTAAAGTAGTTAAATCAGTTGTAACATCATTTTTTAAAACAACAAATGCAATTATTACTTCACCTTTAATTTCATCAAAAATTCCACATACAGCAGATTCTGCCACATCATTGTCAGATACAATACAACTTTCAAGTTCAGCAGTACCAATTCTATGACCAGCAATTTTCAAAACATCATCAGCACGACCCAGTAACCACAAATATCCATCATCATCTTTCATGGCATAATCTCCAGGGTAATAATACCCAGGATATTTAGACCAATATACAGACTCATATTTTTTATCATTTCCCCACAAAGTCAACAGCATTCCAGGCCAGGGATTTTTGATAACAAGATATCCCTTAGTATTTGCAGGAATTTCAGAACCAAATTCATCAACTACACAAATATCAATTCCAGGAATAGGTAATGTTCCAGAACCAGGTTTTAAAGGAATTGTCTCTAATCCAGGTAACGCAGAAATCATCATTCCTCCAGTTTCAGTTTGCCACCAAGTATCAATAATAGGACATTTTTCTTTTCCAATAATTGTATAATACCACTTCCAGACTTCAGGGTTGATGGGTTCACCAACAGTTCCAAGTAATCTCAATGAAGAAAGATCAAAAGATTCAGGTATATGGTTACCAGATTTCATAAACATTCTAAGAGCAGTTGGAGTAGTGTAAAAAATTGAAACATGGTATTTTTCTAATATATTCCAAATTCTAGACATGTCAGGAAAATCAGGTGCACCTTCATACATTATTTGAGTTGCACCATGAAGTAAAGGAGCATAAACAACATAGCTATGTCCAGTAACCCATCCAATATCAGCTGTACAAAAAAATACGTCAGAGTCTTTGATATCAAATGCCCATTTGAAAGTTGAATACAAATGAGTTAGATAACCTCCAGTACCATGTAAAACACCTTTAGGTTTTCCAGTGGTTCCAGAAGTATACAAAATGTAAAGAGGATGATTACTATCTAATTTTTCAGCATTACAAGAATCAGAAACATTATTCATTAAATCTTTCCACATCTTATCCTTAGACGAAAAAGAAATTTCATTTTTTGTTCTCTCCAACACAATTACATGTTCTACAAATTCAAAATCTTCGATTGCATCGTCAATTACCTCTTTAAGTTTAACAATTTTTCCTCTTCTAAAACCACCATCAGCAGTAATTACAATTTTAGATTTGGAGTCATCAATTCTATCTTTAATTGATGTAGCACTAAATCCAGAAAATACAACAGTATGGATAGCACCGATTCTTGCACACGCAAGCATTGCAATAGGTAACTCAGGAACCATTGGGAGATAAATTGTAACACGGTCTCCTTTTTGAACTCCAAGAGATTTTAAGACATTAGCAAATTTTTGAACTTCAACGAATAAATCACCATAAGTGTATGTTTTAGAATCACCATTTTCACCTTCCCATAAAATTGCAGTTTTATCAGATTTGGTTGTCTGATGGATATCAAGAGCATTGTATGAAGCATTGATTTTACCGCCTACGAACCATTTAGTAAAAGGTGGATTCCAATCAAGAGTTGTGTTCCAAGGGCTAAACCAACTTAAATTATGAGCCTGTTCATCCCAAAAAGAAACATAATCAGAGTCTGCTTTTTTACGTAAAGTATCATCATTGTTGCCTAATCCAATATCATATTTTTCAGACATCAAAAAGTGTATGAAGTTAGATCTTTCTAAATGTTAAAAAAATAAATTAAAAAAATTATTGTGCTT
>Ga0315321_10004108_pt1 | contig 11205 bp, 8 predicted proteins | sample M180m21515metaG_FD_203464 | JGI IMG/M metagenome (GOLD analysis project Ga0315321, IMG submission 203464) | Ammonia-oxidizing marine archaeal communities from Monterey Bay, California, United States - M1 80m 21515 | ecosystem: Environmental > Aquatic > Marine > Intertidal zone | place: USA... | reverse complement strand
CCCAATCGATGGTGGAACGCGCGGGTATGGTAATTACGGGCTCGAGGGCTGTGATTTGACCATCAGTGGCAATATTGTGATGACCCCTGCTACCAATGTTAATTTCGAGGGCAGCGATAACCGCGACAATGGGACTTGGACGATCACCGGTGATATCTCCGGTCCTGGAAATGTCCTTGTTCAAGCCACTTTTGATGGAGGTGTCGTAACTTTTGAAGGAAACCACACCTATACCGGCACGACCGTGTGTGGCACGGGAACGACCGTTTTCAATGGGACGCAGACCGGTGGCGACAACTTCAACGTGAACGAAGCTGCAATTTTAACGGGATCTGGTTCTACCAATTCTCAAGTCACGGTTGGGGTTAATGCGACCTTTAATCCTGGCGCAGGGGTAGGGACCTTCACAACTGGGGATCTTGTTATGAATGGGACTCTTGAAGTTGACCTTGATAACAATACGCCGGGTATTGGTCATGATCAGGTGATTGTAAATGGAACGGTCACTCTGGGGGGCGCTAGCGTCCTTGAAGTCAGTGCTGGTGGCGGGCTCACTCCGGGAACCCTTCTTATCATCGATAACGATAATGCAGAATCGGTGATTGGAGGTTTTGAGGGCTTACCGCAAGGTGGTGCGTTAGATGCAGATGCCACTGAGCTTATTGCGACAATTGATACCGCGGCGGGTGATGCTAATGATGTCGGAGTTGCCTTCACGAGCTACACCAGTTTCGGCCAATGGCGCGTTGATAACTACGGTGCTCCTACGAATTCTGGCGCGGGTGCAAATAGTGCAGTTGCCTTTAATGGTCTCACGAACCTTGCGAACTTTGCGGCTGGTTTGGATCCGACCACTACGGCAGGAACTCTGACCGTCGATGGAGTTGCGGAAACCGTGACCTCACTTGGACCGCCTCAGGTTTGGAGTGATTCTACCAATGGGAAGCTCTATTTCCGTTACACTCGTCGAGCGGATTTTTCTGCAATTCCTTTGACACTTACTGAGCAGTTTAGTCCGAACGTTGTCGATTATGAGGACAATAGCGTTTCTCCAACCGTTGTGGCGACTGGAACCGGAGCTGGTGGTGAAGCCATTGAGGCTGTGGTTGTTGAGTTTCCACTTATTTTACCAGGCAGCGGACGGAAAGCCCGCTTCGGCCGTCTTCAGGTGACTGCTCCATAAATCTCCGTAATTTTAAACAACCCACAGGACTAGTCTCTAATCCCTCATAATATGCGAACGAAAACAAAATCCTTTACGGCATTGGCGGTCTTGTTGGCCTGTTCAATAACTCACGCGAATGCTGCTGTGATTTCCTTTGTCGATGAGAACATTCCAATTCCAGCAAATTATTCGGGGGTTGCCGTCGATCTTGAGACTGGCACGACGAGCACATCGGCTTCTGGACTCTCTGGCGGAGATCTGAACTTCGTGTTCGCTGGCCAAGGCTTCAGTAATGATGCCGATGAAACTGCCGACGCTCCAAGCTGGCAGCCAGTAAGAGAAGGAACGGATAACACGGATGTTCTTAAAAATCTGGGAGTCGGAGTAATTGTGGGGCCTAGCTCGCCTTCTTCGACTGGCTATGGAGGTGCGGCAGATAACTTCGTGAGCTTCACTCCGGGAGAGAAAGGCTACGTTGGCTTCTCGTTGGTGCTGGATGATGGTGATGACACGGTGGCTTTTGGATGGTTAGAAGTGACATTTCAGAATAACGATACCCCAGGAGTGATCCACAGCTGGGCTTTTGAGAATACCGGAGCTCCCCTTGCAGTGGCGGCCATTCCCGAGCCGACGCAAAGCTTCTTATTAGCTCTGGCTCTTGGCATCATGGCAATACGCCGCCGTCGTTTATAAAAGTGGTTGAGCTTGTAAACAAATGGAGATTCGAGGACCGCTCGAATCTCTTTTTTGCGTAATGAAACGAAAGCTCTTCAAGCAGCACGTTTTCCATCGCAAAGACGGATGACTAGCTTGTGAAGGACCATCCGCGGATCTTGCCCCGAAGTCACCAATGCTTTGTCGGCATCAAGACAGTCGTTCATGCCTTGTTGAAGTTGGGGGAGGGTGAAATTCTTTGCACCGGCTGAGGCCATTTTAAGACCCCATGTGTTGACGGTGCCGTCTTTTTTATTTGGAAGAACGGCTTGGATTCCCGCGGGAGCTCGATTAGCGGAACCATAGGCTGACACTAGCTTAGCGAAAAAGAGATTCCGAACAGTCGGAATGATCGAGGCTTTGATCAGGCCGACCGCATTCTCGTTTTTTGCGATGAGTGAATCAATGAGTTCGATAGCCCGTTTGGCATTTCGCTTTTCGACTGCTCTGGAGATTTCCCAAATGACACCCTTGTGGCTCACTGAGACCATGAGGGTGACATCATCGACGGACACCTCCCGACGGCTATCACCAAGATAGAGGTCTATTTTTTCGATCTCATTGCTGATCTGCCGGGTTTCTGCTCCGGCTCGTTGCACGAAGAGCTCAAGAGCTTCCCCCTGAATGCTCAGGCCCTTCTCACCAGCGCCCCGCTTGACAATTCGTGCAACCTGTTCCTCCCAGCCTTCTTTCGAGACGTCAATTTTATCGAAGGCTTGATAGCTTGTATTTTTTTTAGCCCATTTACCGAACCGACGAACCCCATTGATTCCAGTGGCGCTGAGGAGAAAATCGACACCCTCAGGCAGCTCGTTTTGAAGAATTTCGAGCAGATTTTCGACGCCGGTGACAGCGCGTTCTGCTTCGCTAGTGCGGTCGGTGCTAAAGAAATTAGCGGCCTTTAGCCAGACGACTTTATTAGCAGCAAAAAGCCCTAACGTTTGCAGCGCCTCAATGGTTTGCGAGCATTTTTGGAAGGCGTCTTCTGCGTTATCAGCGACCCCTTCAATGATCTCGTTTGAAAAATCATCGCTACCCGGTGCCTTTAGTTCCTCGAAAAGAGACGCGGCCTCTTCGGAGACGCGGCCTTCATCAGTTCCAGTGACAACGTGAACGGGCATTAAAAAGTTTTAGCTGGAGGGGTGAGGAGCGGCAAGCGCATAGAGCGAAGACGGGTTTTTGCTAGGGTTTGATTTGGAGGTCCTCGACTGGAGTCCCTCCAATAAGATGTTCCTGGATGATGCGCTCGAGATTCTCAGGAGTGCAGGTGTGGTACCAAATAGCGTCGGGATAGATGACAGCAACAGGCCCTTGAGCGCATATGCGCAAGCAGTCGGCTTTGCTACGGTGTAACAGAGCTTGGGGACCACATAGTTTCAATTCATTGAGGCGTTTTTTAAGGAATTGCCAGGAGGCCATTCCTTCGTCGTGAGTACAGCACTTTGCTTCGGTCGGCGTCGCACAGAGAAAGATATGTTTTTCGTAGCGGTCGAGATTAAGTGCTTTAGCAGTAGCGGTCAGAGTATCGGGCATGTCTTGAAATAAACTCTCGGGAAATTACAGAATGGGGGGGTGAGCGTGTCGAATTGAAATATGACGACTCGATGGTTACGAGGACCGTTCTGAGGTTCATCCTTGCGACTGAAATTAGGCGAGTCCCGATCGTTCGAGAAGAGCGGCTTGCTCAGGGTCACGGCCCATGAATCGCCGGTAGGATTCGTCGACGGGACGTGAATTTCCTTTCGAAAGAATTTCCTTTCGAAAGCTCATGCCGGTTTCTTGATTGAGCACTCCTTCTTCACGAAAACGGGTGAAAGCGTCAGCATCGAGAACCTCGGCCCATTTGTAAGAATAGTAACCGGCAGCGTAGCCAACGGGTGACGAGAAAAGATGGTTAAAACGTCGAGCCATTGAAGGACCCTGAGTCGCTAGTTTAGCTTTGTAGTCCGCAAGGATTTCGAGATCTACATCGTCGAGATTTTTGTCAAAATAACGTTCTGGATGGACATGTAATTCGAGGTCGAGTTTCCCGAGCGAGAGTTGTCGCATGAAGGCCGATGCCGACATATAGTTACGGGCTGCGATCATCTTATCGAAGAGTTCGTCAGGAATCGTTTGGCCGGTTTCGTAGTGCTTGGCGAAGAAGTCAAGAGACTCACGATCCCAGCAAAAGTTTTCCATAATTTGGGATGGTAGCTCTACGAAGTCCCAAGGGACATTGACACCAGCGAGTGACTTGATTTTGACATCGGACAAGAGGTGGTGAAGCAGGTGCCCAAACTCGTGGAAGACAGTTTCTACTTCGTTGTGAGTGAGGAGGGCTGGTTTGTCTCCGGTGGGCTTGGACATGTTTCCGCAGATGAGCCCGAGATGGGGAGTGCGTGGGTCAGGAATTCCAGTTTCAAGAAAGTTCATCCATGCCCCTCCACGCTTTGATTCACGGGGGTGCCAATCGGCATAAAACGAGCCAAGGTGATCGCCTGATACCGTATCGTGAATTTCGTAAAACTTTACTTCAGGATGCCATGTTTCAGCCTCGGAAGTGGAAATCTTGATTCCGAAAAGTCTGGAGGTCAGAGCAAATAGTCCGTCCATGACTTGGTCGACTGGGAAGTAGGGACGCAGGGCTTCGTCATCAAAGTCATAGAGTTCTTTGCGGCGCTTCTCGGACCAGAAGGCAACATCCCAGGGTTCCATTGGTCCGTTTTTTGCTCCAGTATTCTTCATCCAATAAGCTTCAAGGCTGTTCATGTCCTCCTTGAAGCTTTCGCTGATTTTTGAGTGGAGGTCTTCTGTGAATTCAAGCGCGCCAGTTCCGGATTTCGCCATCCGGCGATTAAGAACGTGGTCGGCGAAATTACTAAACCCAAGGAGATCTGCTTTCTCTTGGCGGAGCTTTAGGATTTCCCAAATTTGTTTGGTATTGTCGTGATCACCACCGTGACCAATGGTCCCGCTACCCTCCCAAATCTTTTTACGTAATTCGGCGGTCTCGGCATACTGCATGACAGGATACATGGATGGGAATTGCTGGGTGAAGCGCCATTGACCTTCTTTTCCTTTACTCTTGGCATCCTCGGCCGCGCCGGTTTTGGCGGATTCGGGAAGGCCCTCTAATTCGTCTTCACGATCGACGTAAAGTTCCCAAGCATTCGTGGAATCGAGAACGTTCTCACCAAACTTCTGAGTGACTTTAGCAAGCTCGGCATTGATTTCGAACATGCGCTTTTTTGAGTCGGGATTGAGATCGGCCCCGGCAGCTTTAAAATCGTCGCAGGTTTCTTTAACGAAGCGTTGTTGGATTTCAGTGAGTTTCGTGACGGCCTCGGATTCTGAATAGGATTTCAAAACTTTCCAAAGGTCGTCATCAAGCGAGATAGATGACGAGAATTCCGAGACGATTGGAAGCATTTCGTTGAGAGCCTCACGGAGTTCATCGGAGTTGGCGACGGAATCGAGATGGTTTACGCGGCCCCAGGAACGGTCTAGATCGTCGGTGGCAGACTCTAGGGAGCCAAAAGTATTTTCAAAGCTGGCTTCGCCAGGCGTGATCGTTTTGACGGCATTGATGTTGTTCTTGCCAGTCTCAATAGCTTTGGTGACGTCGGCCTTAATCTGATCGGGAGTCAGGGTCGACCATTTGATTTTGAAATCCTGGCTAAGAAAGGGGTGCGAATCGCTCATGGCGATGATTTAGACCATCCCGCTGGAATTGCAATGCAGGCGTTCACTGATAGCGAGACCTGCGAGATGCCCGGTGGTCCAGGCGGACTGAAAATTAAAACCACCGGTGACCCCATCGATATTGAGAACCTCACCGGAAAAGTAGAGGTTTGGAACAGATTTGCTTTCCATCGTTTTCAAGTTCAGGTCATCGAGCGAGACTCCGCCGCAGGTCACAAATTCCTCTTTATTGAGGCTTTTTCCAGTGACTTTGAATTTTGCAGCGGCTAATTCGTGAGCTAGATAGGTCGATTGATCTCGGGTGAGGTTGGCCCAAGTCGTCGACTCGGTGATCTTCGCTGTTTCGGTTAGGCGCTGCCAGAGACGGTGGGTAATACCATCAATAATACTGCGTTTTGCGACTTTTCGTTTTCCGTATTCACGCCGTTGCTCGTCGAATTTTCTTTCAAGGGAATCAGGGTTTTCGCTTCCAGTCCAATTGATTTCGAGAGTGAAGTGGTAGTCGCTTTTTGAGAGTTCACGCGCTCCCCAGGCTGAGGCTTTCAGAGTAGCCGGACCGCTGAGGCCCCAATGGGTAATGAGGAGGGGGCCTTGTGTTTCAATTTTTCCGGTTCGGAGCGAGGCGTTCGGCACGGAGACTCCGGGGAGTCCATGAAGGCGATAGTCTTCGATCTTAAAGGTGAAGAGTGAAGGGACAGGGTCGCTCAATTTGTGGCCAAGGTCTTCGGCTGGAATGCGGGCGTGCTCGCTACGAATCCCGCCAGTGGCGACGAGAAGTGACTTCGTGAAGTGGGTTACGCCGTCAGTTGTTTTAAGTTCGAAGAGGTCGTTGCTCTTACGAACCTTTTCCACTCCGCAGCGGGTTTGCCATGCCACACCATTTTCTCGGGCGGCGGAAGTGAGGGCGTTTATGATGGTTTCGGACTTGTCAGTAGTGGGGAACATGCGGCCGTCCGCCTCGACTTTGAGCTCAACGCCTTGGTCTTCGAACCAGGTGATGGTGTCGGCTGGTTGGAATCGATGGAAAGCGCCCATGAGATTTTTGATTCCCCGGGGATAGTTTTCGACGAGTTCGTGGGGTTCGTAGCAGTTATGGGTTACATTACACCGGCCACCACCAGAGATACGGACTTTGGTGAGGATTTCTGGTCCACGTTCTAGGATGAGGATATTTTGGAGCCCAGCTTGGGCCGCGGAAATGGCTCCAAAAAAGCCTGCTGCACCGCCTCCGATCACGATCAAGTTGTGGGGATTTTGCGGGGAACTCATCTCTGGGAGCAAATCGGAAATTTCCCGGAGTGCAATTCTTCATTCAAGTGCTTAGAAAAGGGCTATGAAAGGTGAGATCTTCCTCGAGATGCGGGGCATTAAGAAGAGCTTTGGTGACCAAGTGGTGCTTCGAGGGGTGGATCTTGATGTTAGGAGAGGGGAGGTTTTGGTTTTGCTCGGTGGGTCGGGTGGTGGAAAATCGGTCCTGATGAAGCATATGGTAGGCTTGCTTCAGCCGGATGAGGGAACGGTGACTTTGGAAGGAAAGGTTATTTCTGATCTATCGGAGCGGGACCTAAGTTGGGCTCGAAAGAAAATTAGCATGATGTTTCAAAGTGGGGCTTTGTTTGACTCGATGACGGTTGCAGAGAATGTTGCGTTTCCGATGCAGGAGGCTGGCCTCCGTGATCGCGATGAACTTTCTCGTCGGGTAAGTGAGGCTCTGCAAATCGTTCATCTAGAGGGTCAGGAGGATAAAATGCCTGCAACCCTTTCGGGTGGAATGCGTAAGCGGGTGGCTCTGGCCCGCGCGGTGGTAGAGGAGCCGTGTTGTGTGCTCTACGATGAGCCTCATGCAGGACTGGACCCGGTGACAGGGGATTCGATTGACCGATTGATTAAGGACCTTGCAAACGAGCACGGTATCACCAATGTCGTTATTACTCACGAAATGCGTAGTGCGTTCCGGATCGCAGATCGTTTGGTGTTCATGAAGGATGGTTTAGTCTACTGGGAAGGGACTCCAGACGAATTAAAGGCCTGTCAGGATCCTGTCTTGGTAAATTTCGTTGAAGGGCGGTCTCAGGATTCGGATTTGTGATTTCGGCTTCGGGCAGGCATAGTAACGTTATGGCGACTAATTCCAAAAAAACCGAGACGCTTGTTGGGGTCTTTCTATTTCTCGGGCTTGCGATGCTTGGAGCAATCATTCTCCTTTTTGGGAATATTGGCGATTTATTCAAGAAGCGCTATGAAATAAAGGTGAGCTTCAAGGATGCTCCAGGGATCATTAAGGGAAGCACGGTGCGTCTGCGAGGTGCTAAAATCGGAGAAGTGGCAGAAAAACCCAAGCTTGTTGATGGTTCGAAAATTCAAGTTGTCCTAGCGATTGATGAAGATCACCGAATCGAAAAGGGGGCATTCATGAGAATCAGTCAGGCGAGTCTTTTGGGAGATAAAGAAATTTTAATTACTCCGCCTTCGGTGGGGACTGATGATTTTATCGAGCAAGGAGAGACTGTCATGGGTGCTGGGCCAGGCGGTTTGGATCTTCTCCAGAGTGAGGCGGAGTTGATTGCGGGAAGTACTCGGGACGTGATCGAGCAAGCGGAGAAAGCGCTTCTGAAAATTGGGGAATCAGTTGATGAGGTTAAAAGCGTGGCCTCCAAGCTTTCAGAGACGATGGACAAGATAAATGGAGAGGTGCTTGCCGCTGAAAATATCAAACGGTTCGAAGGGACTCTTGAAAACCTCGAAAAAGCTTCAGCATCATTCGTGAAATTGGGCGAGAAGCTCGATCCCGCGATTGGTGATTTTAATCTAGCGATCAACGAGGTCCGAGAAACAAATCAGACGGCGCAATCTGTGCTCGAGCGGGTGAGCCCGGCGTTGGAAGATGTGCCGCGCGTATTAACCTCTATTGAGCGCACTGCTAATACTGCAACGGCAGCACTTGAGAAAGTTGACGACAGGAAGGGCGCGCTGGGAGCTTTGGTTTCCGACGAGCAACTTAAAACCGACATGAAGGACTTCGTCCGCAATCTCAAAAAGGGCGGAATCTTGGGTTACAAAGACGAGGAAGAAAAGGAAGATGATCCGCGTGATCGCTTCCGGGGAAAACGTCGATAATCCATTCTCGTCAGAGCGCCAAAATTCTCACATATTCTTCGGCATGCGTTCGTTTATTTTCTTATTTGTTGTTCTTACCGTTGCTTCGCTTACGGCCCGTGAGCCGGTGGCAGTGATTCCTTCGGATTCCGAAATTCCGGGCGAGGGACCGGTCCGGCGATACGAATGGTTTCGTAACCTCTGGAAAGACAAGCGCACGGCTTGGGCAAAAGAAGTTGAGGCCAAGCAGGGAGCGCTGGTATTTCTGGGGGACTCTATTACCCAGAGCTGGGGTGATGATTTGAAAGGGGCGTTTGGTGAAACGAAAGTCGCAAACCGCGGAATTAGCGGAGATACCACGCGGGGAATGCTTTACCGGATGCCGGAAGATGTTCTGGCACTGAATCCTACTGGTGTGGTGCTTTTGATGGGAACAAATGACCTCGAGGAAGGTGCAAGCCCGGAGGTGATTGCAGGTAATTTGGCTCTCATCATCAAAAAATTGAAGGCATCAAGCGAAGAGATGCCGATTATTCTTTGCAATGTTTTTCCGAGTCATGAATCAAAGAGACGTTCGGCAGAGCAAATTAAAAAAATTAATGCTCTCTATGCTGAGGTGGTAAAGGGGGATAAACAGGTTACCTTAATCGACACTTGGTCGATGTTTGCCAATGAGAATGGGAATGCAAAAAAAGCGGAGTTTCCCGATCTACTACATCCAAATGCGGTAGGATACAAAATGTGGGAAAAGACTCTACGTCCTATTCTTGAATTGATGGATCTTGTTGAAGTTCCCGTGGACAATTTTAAATGCGAAGAAGGATATGAACTTCTTTTCAATGGAAAGGATTTAAGTGGGTGGGGATACCGAAATAAGAAGACTCTTACTAAGATAGAAAATTTTGATGGGATGGCGACGAGCAGCGAAGGGCGCTATCATGCAAAACATGGTCGTCTTGTCGTGACCACTCCACCGGAGGGCCGAAGTTTCACCCAGCTTTGGACGGTAGAGGAGCTTGACAGAGATTTCACGCTGAAGCTCGAATTTCGTGCTAATGCAAACGCTGACAGCGGGGTCTTTATTCGCCGTCCTCAGTTGCAGTGTCGTGATTACTTGGTTGCCGGGCCCTATAAAGATCTGAAAAATTATAAGCCGGGTGATTGGAATGAAATTATTGTCGTGGTAAAAGGGAGAATCGCGCGCTGTACTTGCAATGGCGAAGTCCTTGAAGAAGACTTCAAGCTCCCAAAAGGTGGCCCGATCGGATTAGAAGGAGACCGTGGGCAGATGGAATATCGTCGGATTCGGCTGAAGCGATAGTTGAGGGCATTTCTGAAACACATTTGAGGTTTCCGAAAGCATGAAGAGGAAACGCATAAAGGTTGTTTTCTAAGTTAGCTTTTTATCGCTCCTAAGATTATCGCCCAACTTCACGGACACCGTGATACTCTTGGTTCTTGGCTGGTTGGGTAAGCCAGTAATCGTGAGAATAAAGTTTACGATTGTAGCCCTGCCAGTAGGGATCCTCGTGCCAGTGTGGAGTGTCTTCAAGAGACTCTTGCCATTTATTTAGTTTTTGCCAGAGATCTGTAACTTTTGCCGGCATTTTTTGGTAGAGATTGCGCTGTTCGGAGATGTCTTCTGCCAGATTGTAGAGAGCTGGGGGAGTATGAACGTTGACGAGAAGTTTCCAGTTTCCTTCACGGATCGCAGCACCACGCATCGTCATGCGCCAGAAAAGAGCTTCGTGAGGAGCTTTGGTGATTTCTCCGCGCAGGAAAGGAAGTAAGTTCTGGCCATCATAATTGATGGTCCTTTTGCGGCCCTTTTTAGTGATTCTGGGAGGAAGGGTTTTTCCGGCTGCAGCTACGAAGGTAGGGAGAAGATCGAGCGATGTGAACGGATGTTTGAAGATCTTTCCTGAAGGCAGACCCTTGGGCCAGTGGAAGATAAAAGGGACGCGAATTCCGCCTTCGAGGAATGATCCCTTCATTCCATTTAGGGGAGCATTACAAGCGTGTGAGGCGGTGACACTCCCTCCGTTGTCGGAGTAAAATACGATGAGAGTGTTTTCGATTTGTTTGGTTGTTTTGAGGTGAGCGAGAATCTTTCCAATATTGAGGTCCATGCACCATTGCATCGCCGCGTAGGTTTGGCGGCGCTTGCCTCTTATGTGGGAAAACCTGGCTAGGTCTTCCTCCTTCGCTTGCATCGGGGTGTGAGGCGTGTTGAGTGAGAGGAAACAAAAAAAGGGTTTCTCGGCGACAGTCATTTGGTCGATCGCTTCGTGGGTGAACCAATCGGTCAAATAGGGATGCCCGATTTTCTTGATCGGGCTTTTGTTTCTGAAAAGCTTATTTTTCTCCGCCTTTGGAAAGTAGTCATGACTCCCAGAGTGCATTCCAAAAAAATAGTCGAAACCACGAGCGTTTGGTAGCATCTCGGGAACTGAATCGCCGACGTGCCATTTACCTATGAGGGAGGTGCGGTAACCCGCTTCCTTGAGATGGTCGGCGATCGTTTTTTGTCCAACTGGAATACCAAG
>Ga0315321_10004107_pt1 | contig 11207 bp, 9 predicted proteins | sample M180m21515metaG_FD_203464 | JGI IMG/M metagenome (GOLD analysis project Ga0315321, IMG submission 203464) | Ammonia-oxidizing marine archaeal communities from Monterey Bay, California, United States - M1 80m 21515 | ecosystem: Environmental > Aquatic > Marine > Intertidal zone | place: USA... | reverse complement strand
AGGGCCGACGGGCTGATGAGCCAACAAGACGTCGAGCCCGCCCGACATCGCCGTCATCTCGGCCTCGGCAATGGTGGCGCACTTGAATCGGGTGATGCCCTTGGCCACCTGCAACCGAACCACCTCCGCCATTTTGTGCGTCTTGACATGTGGGCGCAGACGCAAAACATCACCGACCACCATGTCCAGCATACGATCGACGTTTGCCTCAACACGATCCGGAAAAACCAACAAAGAAGGCGAAGGTATCGCCTCCAAATTACTGATATCGGCAGTCTTTATGGGGTTCATGCAAAAGGGATTCTTTGGCAATGAGCCCCAGTCACTCAAACCCAGAAACCTGCTGCCTTAGGGGGCAAGCAACTGCTCGAGCAGTTCCAGATTTCGCTTTGCCATAACATCCCCGCCCGCAGCCGCCATGCGCAACCACTTCGCCGCTTCCACCCTGTCTTTGGCGACACCTTTTCCGCGAAGGTAGATGATTCCGAGGTAACGGGCGGCCTCAACATCGCCCCCGTTGGCAGCAATCACAAAATTGCTGCGAGCGGCGGTATAGTCCACGGGAATACCAATCCCAGAATAATGTCGCTTGGCCAACTCGCGAGTGTCGGCAACTGAAGTTGAAAGTGGGAGGGGGAAGGAAGGCGTGGGAGAAGGAGCCGCCGGCATGGGAGTGGGAGTCGTTGGCGGTGGTGGGGCAACGGGAACGAAAGTTGTTTCATCGGGAGAAGGAGCCCGTGGAATGTAAGTTGGCGCGGAAGTCGAAACACCAGGACCAAGCGTGGAGGGAAGGGGCGGTGGGGAGGGAGGGTCGATTCCGGGAGAGCTTGGTGGTGGTGGTGGTGGTGGTGGCGGAACATCTGTTCCCGAAGGATCGGGAACACCGGCTGAAGTACCGACGAAGGCACCCGACTCCTTCAAAGCCTGAATCTCCAAAATTTTCTCTTCGGCCCGGGGTTCCTTTATGGCGGCAGCGCGACGAGCGTATACCGAAGCAAGATCAAGGTCTACGGGAGTAGCAAGACCTCGGGCATAGAAGTCGGACGTGGTAATCATGGAACTGCCGTGACCAAGGTCGGCCGCTTTGCGAAAGTGAACGAGCGCAGTCCCGAGGTCCTTGGGTACAGACTTACCATTTGAGTGGAAAAATCCCGTATAATGGTGGGCTCCGGGAAGGTTTCGGGAAACCGCTTGCCGTACCAGAGCAAAGCCTCCTTCAATGTCTTTAGTCGCAAGCATACCCTCAACCTTCAGTATTCCTAGCTGCAAAACAGAGGGCATGTAACCGGCACGAACAGCAACTTGGTGATGCCTTGCAGCCAGTTCAAGATCCGGAATCACCCTCGGTCGAATTTCATCAGATGTCAAAATCATGCCAAGGGCATAACAGGCAATTGGATCACCAGATAGAGCCTTCCTCACAAGCTCTCCTTTTCTGTCAACAAATGCAGCCAAAAAATACTTGCCAGGAGTGGTCGATTCGGCTTTCAGAATTGGATTTTGAGACAGATAGCCCATTACAAAATAACCTATGGGATGTTTTTGGGAGGCAGACTGACGAGCCCACTTCTCGGCTTCGACAATCGATATGGGAAAGCCCTTGTCTCCATTCGCAAGGGCAATCGCCAAAGCCGCTTGGGCATAGGCATCTCCACTCTCGGCCAACTGTCTCAATTCAGCTGACGAAGCCTTTGATAGTTCCATGCCAGTAGCACCAAAAGAAAATTTCAAGCCCAAGGAAAAAAAGCAGATTGGGGCTAAAATCAAACGACTGAAGCTGTAATATGTCATGATTTGAAAATCGAGAGACTTGACGCTACATCTACGAAAGCAAGCCGTTTATTCGCCGAGGACCGCCGGGGGGGGTCATAAAGGGTTGATATTGTGGCTGAAAGGAATAAGTATAAGGGTTTAATAATTAGGGTTCATTTCATAAATCCCCAAACTTTGCGAAACGAAAAATGACCGACTTCGACTCGGAAAGAGTGACCATTCGGAATCCCGGCGGGAATTTGATTCGTCAGTTCGTCATTCATGCCGAAAATAAGGTAGGGTGGTTAAACGACATGGTGAGCAAGCTGAATTCGGCCGATGTGCACGTAATGGCCATCTCGGTCTTGGACACGACCGACAGCGCCTTAGTTCGAATGGTTACCAATTATCCCGACGAAACCCGTGAAATCCTTCGCCGACTGAGGATAACCCACTCGGAAAGAAAAATCGTAGCGGTTGAAATACCAAATGAGGGTTCCCTCAAGCATGTCACCTCTGCGCTACTGCAAGCGGAAATTAATATTCACTACGTCTACCCTTTTCTCACTTGGCCGAACGACAAGCCGGTACTTGCCATCGGACTGGAGGACGAAGACATTGCAATCGACGTGTTGACCCGAAACAATCTTCGTGTTCTTTCGCAGGAAGACTTGGCCCGATAGAGTAAATGGGGTATGGTCCTAACCGATCGCAAGGTTCATGGGTTTGCCAATCAATCGTAGAGGAAAAACTTGCGAGTTGAAGCCTGAAAGAGTTGAGAGGATCGCCTCCATTCCCGAAGAAATTTATCGGGGTCGGAAGCCGCTCCCCTAGTGGATAGTTCACTCCACCATGCGGATGAACCGACATGCTTGTTAAAAAGAATAGATTGAGCTTCGGCAGCTTTGGCAAATGGCTGGGGGCTTTCCCATTTGGCAGACAGCTTCATCATGTGAAAGGCAAGAGCCGTGGGGCGCCATTCTTTCCAATCGTTCACAACGAGATAAACTCCGGAAACCGATTTCCCTTTGGAGTTCACAACGGTCTTTAGTTGATACTTCAAACCCGGCAAACGCAAGGCTTCAAGCTCTCTCTTAATTTCAGCCGGGGACCGCCCTTCGAAAGTGAGAAACCTAAAAGGATGGGGCGTACCGATTCCATGACGGAATTTACCGAGTTGTGCGCCCAAACCAGTCATCGGGTAACCAGCCACGGAATCCAGAGTTGGAATATTCGGAGAAGTAGGCACCCATTTGAGGCCTGTTTGAGGCCAAGTCATGGAACGTTTCCAACCAATCATCGGCACTACGGTAAGTTTACCTTTCCGCCTTGCTCCTGCCTCTATTTCAAGAACCCCGGGAGTTTTTTTGGAAAAAAGAGCGAGTTCTCCAATAGTCAGACCATGAACAAAAGGCACTCGAAAGGCTCCAACGTAACTCATCCACTTTTCATCCATGGGCGGGCCGTCTACCAGCAGTCCACCCAAAGGGTTTGGCCTATCTAGCACGATGACCTCCACCCCATTTTCAAAGCATGCCTCCATCGCGTATCGCATGCAACTGATATAAGTGTAACATCGTACCCCAACATCTTGGAGATCAACCACCAAGGCATCGATCTTTCGCAACATCTTCGGGGAAGGTTTACGAAATTTGCCGTACAATGAGAAAACAGGAAGCCCCGTGCGCGAGTCAACCTTGTCGTCCACGGGAACGGCCGCTTTCTCGTCGCCATAAATGCCATGCTCGGGACCGAACAAGGCAACCAGGTTCAGATTCGATTGCCGTCGCAGCACTTCAACAGTGCTTTGCCCCACGGCATTCATTCCTGCCGGATGCGTGAGTAATCCAACTCTTTTTCCTTGAAGAACCCTAAACTTAGTTCGTTCGAGATGGTCGATGCCAAGACCGATCTTCGAAGCACCGTTCAGCGCCGTCGTAAAGACGGCAAAAAGTACCGACAAACATAAGTAAAACAACACCTTGCTTCTGACTTCTGCGTTCTTATTCATTATTTTCCATGCTCCGTTCGTATTCCAGATTCAGTTATCAGTACCCAAAGAGGCGTAGGGTCCCTTTGACCATTTGGCGAGCCATTTGTAGGCGACCGCCACAACGAGACCAAGGAAAGAGCCTAAAGCTAGACCACCTAGCATCATGGGAGGAAAAGTGTCCAACAAGCCTCCAAGATCCTCCAATTCAAAATGAGCCCAGTCATAATCCGGGTGAAGTAGCGGATTGGGTTCGGGAGCAATACCGAACAACTCCATCATCGCCATACCGATTTTATAGTCGGCGAAATAAATGGGTCCCATCGTAAAGGGGTTGGAAACCCACTGAAGAGCAACGATGACCGGCAGGTTGGCCCTGAACCAAAGTGCTATAAAAAAGACAATTAGCATCTGAATGCCAACCAAAGGCATAAAGGCAACGATAAGTCCAAGGAACAGGGCAGTTACCATTTCTCGAGAACGAAAAGACCACAAGAATAAACGACGGCGAGCCATACCGGAGAACCATTTGAGCACAGGATAACGATGAACGTTCGATCGACGAGGCAGAGGCCGCATCCATTTCTTGAGACGGCGGATGCGACGACGGCGGTCCTCCAGCTTGATTGTTTCGTCTTCTGTCACTACTTCGTCCACTCTTTCTCTTCGACCAAATTTTGCAAGGTTTGCTCGAAAAATTCTTTGGAACGCCTCAAGTTTTCTTGCAAGGAAAGCTCCGGTCGTCCAATCGGGTGAAAAAAAACACTCGAAAAAGCTTCACCGGCCTCTCGCTTTGCCTCTTCTGAAACAGAGCCTGCCAAAACAAACACCGGCCTACCTGCTCGATGCGCCAACTCCAATATTTTCCCCGGACCCTTGCCACGTAGGGAAGTCGAGTCGAAGCGACCCTCACCGGTCAGGATGACCTCGGCTTCATTAATTTTGTCTTCCAGTTCCAACCAAGCCGCGACAAGAGAAAAACCCTGCACTAAAGATCCACCGCAAGCCAACCCAAGCCCGAAACCGATACCACCCGCAGCCCCGGCTCCGGGTATGGTCGGCATATAATCCCCCCCCCCGAACTTATCTGAAAGCATTCGAGACATTCTCGCCATTTCGGAATCCATCGGTAGTATGTCTTCGGCAATTAGACCTTTTTGGAGACCATAAGAGGCGGTAGCTCCTGATGAGCCAAGAAGTGGGTTGTCTACGTCACAGGCGATTCTCAGAGGAGGCAACTCCGTCAATTCACCGGAGATACGAATAATCCTCGACCAAGCGGAAGGACAGTTATTCTGAATTTCGTAATCCTCAGAATCATAAAACCTCAAGCCGAGAGCACGTAATGCTCCGAGACCTAAATCGTTTGTGGCACTCCCACCAACACCAAGTAATATGGCGACAGCACCATCCTTAGACGCATGTTTAAGAAGCTCTCCGACGCCAAATGTAGAAGCCGACCAAGGGTCGCGCAAGGCGATTGGCACTTGCTGCAATCCTGCCACAGAGGCCATTTCAACAACCGCAACTTCGCCGGAAGAGGGAAGATCAGCCAATTCTCGCACTTCGAGAGACAAAAGGCTCAACTCGGCATAACCGATGCGAGCCTCTATGGGCTTTCCAAGTACTCCTTCAACGATATGGCTACTGAATCGTCCACCGACCGCTTCGGTTAGGATATCACAAAATCCTTCGCCGCCGTCGGTTAGCGGGGTTTCGGATACTCTTACATTTGATAAGCTAGATTTAAGCTTTTTACAAGCAAGACGACAAACATCGCCGGCGTTCAATGCATCTTTGAACTTATCGAAGGCCGCGAGGAAGCGCATACAGGGAGGACTAACGAATTTCTTTATCGATCAATTCGTCAATCACCTTGAAATTCTCGACATGAAAGGTTTCGGAAGCCTCGAAAGTCAAGGTGATGTCGTAATTCCGTTCCAAAAGAGTAATCAAGGAAGCATCCGGACCTCGCAAACGACGCAAGGAACTAGGATGCATGTAAACCTTGAACTTGATGCCCCGACGGGTAGAATCATCGGTCTTAACCTGTCGGACGGCACTTATGATACGACGCTGAATTTCTATGCTAACGGAACGAGACGACTTTACAATTCCTCGACCACTGCAATAGTGACAATCGTCGAAAATCCCACTGGTGTTGCTCTCCTCATGCCGCTGGCGTGTGATTTGCATTATTCCAAGTTGCGAGATGGGAAGAATGTTGTGTTTTGCCTTGTCGTCCGCCATGGAGGCTTTCATTCGTTGGTGAACCTTGCGTTGGTCACCCTTGTTTTTCATATCGATGAAGTCGATGATGACAAGGCCTCCGAGATTGCGAAGTCGTAATTGCCGAGCAACCTCAACTCCCGCCTCGATATTGGCTTGGAGAATAAAGTTTTTTCCATCCTTGCGATCGACCTTGTGGCTACCTGTATTAACATCGATCGAAACCAAAGCTTCCGTTTCCTCGATGACTATTTCTCCACCTGAAGGCAGAGGCACCTTTCGCATGAAGGTCTGCTCAATCTGACGTTCAACGCTAAATCGTTCGAAAATTGGGATTTCCTCGTCAAAATGATTAATTTTGGACTTCGACTTGGGAGAAATTTTCTGCACTGACTCAATGAGTCGATCATAATCTTCTTTCTTGTCGACTTGAACGCGATCAACATCTTCGGTCAAAAAGTCGCGAGAGGTCAATCCAATGAGATCTGGTTCTTGATAGAGGCAAGCGGGACTCTTTAGCGTCTTCATCTGGGCTTCAATCTCATCCCATTGCTGCAGGAGAAGTTGCAAATCGCGGTCAAAAAATTTCTCGGGCTTACTTTCCCCGACAGTCCGAATGATAACGCCCATACCCTCGCGTAATGATAGGTTTGTGATGATCCGCTTGAGACGATTGCGTTCGGTCCTGTCATCGATCTTGCGGGAAATCCCACACTGGGCACCGTATGGCATAAGCACGAGAAATCTACCCGCAAGCGCCAAGTTCGTAGTGGTACGAGGTCCTTTGGAGCCAATTTGCCCCTTGGTGATCTGTACTACGATCTCGGAACCAACAGGAAAAACCCTTGGGATATCCTTGATGGACTTAGCTTCGACTCGGCCACTGTTTTTCCCTTTGTTTTCTCGAACGATTTCGAGGTCGGGGTCATTGTTGCCAGCACCAGGCAACATATCCCAGTAGTGAAGGAAAGCATTCTTGTCTTGGCCGATATCGACGAATGCAGCCTTAAGTCCCGCCTCCAAATTCTGCACCTTCCCTTTGAAGATAGCCCCAACCATACGATCCTCTTCCTTGCGTTCGACACTGAAGTCATCGAGCACCCCATTCTGCAGAAGAGCCACCCGTCGTTCGAGAGCCTCGGAATTGATAATGATTTCCTTGTAGTCCTTTTGCCCGTCGTCTCGACGAAAGAAAGAGAGGATACGCTCACGAATGGGCCGGTTCGCAGCCCTTTCCTGCGCTTCCTTGCGAAGATCTCCTTTGTCTATAAGTTCGGGCTCGGGTTCCCTAGGAGCTTCCTTTAATTGATCCTCAATGGATGCATTCGAGACGGTAGCCTCGACGTTTTGGGACTTGCGGTGCTTCCGGTGGTGATGCCGGCGCTTAGTTTTTCTAGCCATGTCGATTGAATGTTTTTGGAATCCACGGCCCACGACAAAGAGCTCGATTTCACCAGCGGCAGAAATGCTTTAGGCAAACTCATCGAAACTCCTTCCTGTGGCGATACACGCTCTGGACTAACCCCATTAGAATACAGCAGCTAACGAGGAAAGACCCACCGTAGCTGAGGAAGGGCAAAGGCAGCCCCGTAATGGGGGTAATGCCTAAGGTCATGCCGACATTGACGAAGACGTGAGTCATCAACAATGCCGCCGCTCCGGTAGCCAGCATGGCACCGAATCGGTCGCTCGCCCGGCCAGCCACCAAAAGGCAGCCCATGATCAGCACGGCGAATAGACCCAGCGCAAGAAGTCCTCCTGCGAAACCAGCCTCCTCAGCCAGTACCGCAAAGATGAAATCATTATGGCCAACGGCAGAGGGCAAGTAACCCAATTTGGCTTGCATGCCGTCTCCAAGGCCTTTGCCTCCGAGTCCCCCGGTAGCCACGGCGATCAGAGCCTGGATACGATTCCAGTTGGCTCCTACCCCACCGCTATCCACCACCTCGGGAGCAAGGAAGGTCAGAATGCGTTTGCGCTGGTAATCCTTAAGCGGCAGAAGCGAAGTGTCCTCATAAGCGAGTACGGTATCGTCAGGTCGCGGATTCTCAGTTTTGAATTGATAGTAACGGTATACGTCGAACCCGACCACGCCCAAAGCCAACACAAATAGAAGGAATGTGCCGACAAAGAACCGCGAAGGAATTTTTGCAACGTATAAAAGAGAAAATAGCATAGGTGGAAATACAAGCGTTGATCCTAAGTCCGGTTGCTTGAAAATCAAGAACATAGGAAGAATGAAGCAAAATGTCACTTTGCCGATGCCTTTCATGGATTCTCGGAGAGCCCCGATTTGAGATCGAGCTAAAATACTCGCTCCCAAGATAAGAGTAGCCAATTTAGCCCCCTCCGCCGGCTGAATTTTTAAAACCCCTAGATCGATCCAACGTTTGGCTCCGTAGATCTCAGGACCAAGAAAAACCAAACACAGGGCAAGCAAGCCAAGACCATAAAGGTAGTGGGCATAACGCATCCAAAAGTGATAGTTAATCAAGGACATGACGGCGTAGGACAACACCCCGGCCAAAACCCAAATAATTTGCATACGCCATAGTTCTCCCCCCACATAAGCTTGAGCGGATCGGATAAAGAGTACGCTCATCCCGCAAAGAACAAGTAAACTGATGGGAGTAATCCAATCGGTTCTTTTTTCCTTTGAAAACGACAATTGGGGTGAGCCTTGCCCACCCTCAGTGAAAGTAAATTTATTCGCCTGACTCAAATTCCTAAATGATAGAGAGCCTAATCTCTTAGCAAGGTTGCAACGATCTCACACCATTCTTGATCCAAACTATCGTCGGCACTCTTGGCCGGTTTCCCTGCTCGCGAATACCAATATCTGGCGTTCCCAATATCTCCTTCCAACCTGTGCAGATAGGCGTGAACCCAAGAACCATCCGATTCGTGAATATCTTGGGCCACTTCATGAGAAGCATCCCAACGACCTTTCTTGGCAAGCCAAAGAGATAAAATCAGAGGGTTCAAACCGACGGGCGGATCGACATTGGATTCCACCGAATGAAGTAATGCATCGATTGTTTTCACTTAAAGTTGCCTAAGTCACGATGACTTGAGGAGCAAGCCCGTTCACACCGACAAGCGTCGCCATCGAGTCCCGTAAGAAATCCCATACTGGAACTTCCTCTCATGCTCTCGAAGCAAAAAAGGCAAATCGATTTCAATTTCCAAACAAAAGTTCGGCGAAAGAATCTCCTTCAAGGCCTCTGCGGAATCCTTGCCTGAAAGTCGACCTCCCAACCATTTGTCCATCGGCGTGAATTCTTCCAACCAAGTGAAGGGCGTGGCCAAAAGCAATTGTCCGCCTGGTCGAACAAGTTCGGGCAAGCGTTCGATCAAAGCACCGGGATCGGGCAACCTGCAAAGCAAGTTTGCGGCGTGAACGATGTCGACCCCCCCTAGACCATTCGGCAAGCGGCAAGCATCCTCGGTGATGAAACGAACTCTGGAGGAATCCACACCCGAGGGGACTCGGGCAACGGAAGGAATCGCTCTTTCACCATGGGAAGGAAATTCAAAAGACAATTCACCCGAGTCCCTTAAAGTCTGGGCCGCACTTATAAAGGTTGATGAATAATCCACTCCCACAACCTCGGTAGAGATTCTAGCTAACTCGAAACTTGAACGCCCCACCGCGCAACCAAGGTCCAAGGCACGAGACGAAGACGAAGGTAAGGAATTGCGATCAAGCAACTGTGAGACGGTTCGTACGGGAAAATTCAGCCCTTCCTTGGGACCATGGCCCTTGGACAAAACTTCATCCTCCAAGCCGTAATGGAAAAGGAGATACTCCCGCAGGACCCGGTTACTATCGTAATCTACGTTACCCATTGCCCGCTTACCATGGTGAACCCTGATTGGTTTAGAATATAAAGCTTCAATCAGCCTGTCCTGCAACCGTCTCAGCCAAAGCAGCAAACTCATCTTTGAGAGCCGGATATAAAGCTCGGTATCTCGGATAAAAAGCTTCGTATATTTCTCTTTCCGCACTCGGATCCACTGAATCAGTGACCCGAATACTAGACGAACACGCCTTTTCTACACTATTGTGAACACCTGCGCCAACAGAAGCCAACAAAGCCGCCCCGTAAGCTGCCCCTTCCGCTGCATTCACCATTTCACAACGAGTACCGAAAACATCGGCTAGCATCTGCTTCCAAAGGGCGGAACGGGTTCCTCCTCCCGAAAGGATGATCCTGTCAGGTTCGATACCGAGACCGCGCATGAGCGTGAGAGAATCGTTAAGCCCATAACTCACTCCTTCCAGAACGGCTCTCGTTAGGTGACTTTTGCCATGTCGCAGGCTCAAACCAATAAAGCTTCCACGGGCATTAGGGTCAGGATAAGGCGTTCTTTCACCCGATAGGTACGGCAAGAAAAGCAAACCCTCGGCACCGGCAGGGGTTTCCGCTGCCAATTGGGTGAGAGCGTCGTAGGCATCGGGACCGCCTTTGGCTTCAGCAGCCATTTCTTCTTTTCCAAACTGGTTGCGATACCACTGGAAAGAACCGGCCGCCGAAAGCATCACTCCCATGAGATGCCACTTTCCCGGAACCGCATGGCAAAAGGCATGAAGCTTACCCTCGGGCTCTACCCGGTACTCGTCACTGTGCGCAAAGAGAACACCGCTGGTTCCCAAGGTGGCGGAAATCGCGCCTTCGCCGACGATCCCGCAACCAACCGCTTGGGCCGCCTGATCGCCGCCACCGGCAATAACAGGTGTTCCCTCCGGCAATCCCGTTGCCTCGGCGGCAAACTTGGAGATTTTCGTCGAGGCCACGTCAGACTCCGTGACTTCGGGCATCCACGAGGCCGGAATATCCATGGCCGCGAGCATCTCGTCCGACCAGCATCGGTTCGCAACATCGAGCAAGGAGGTGCCGGAGGCGTCTGATACATCGGTAAAGAATTCCCCGGTCAGCTTGTAGCGAACATAATCCTTGGGAAGCAGGATTTTTGCAATCCTCGCATAAATCTCCGGCTCGTGTTCGCGACTCCAAGCAATTTTGGGAGCCGTAAAACCGGGCAGGACGGGGTTACCGGTTAACTGGATAACCTTTTCTGCACCGACCTTCTCCGTGATGGCCTCACATTGCTTCCCCGTACGCTGATCATTCCACATGATGCAGGGTCTGAGAACATCTCCCTTCCCGTCCAGAGCAACCATCCCGTGCATCTGCCCGGTGAGACCCACACCGACAATGCTCGCAGGATCGAC
>Ga0315321_10004105_pt1 | contig 11210 bp, 8 predicted proteins | sample M180m21515metaG_FD_203464 | JGI IMG/M metagenome (GOLD analysis project Ga0315321, IMG submission 203464) | Ammonia-oxidizing marine archaeal communities from Monterey Bay, California, United States - M1 80m 21515 | ecosystem: Environmental > Aquatic > Marine > Intertidal zone | place: USA... | reverse complement strand
AGTTAATTTTGCGGCCTATGGTCATAAATCAAAGTTTTTAATTCAGGAGATTGCAGGGTAATGTTTGGTGTTCAGGCGATATCTGAAACCCCCATTGCTACCCAAGGCATAGTGCTTTTTGGGTCTGAGTCGCTTGACTTTAATTTTACACAGTCTTCAAGCATAAATTCCATATTTAGCGGTAGTATGGATGTTAATGCCTTTTTCTCAAAGGTTTCCGCTGCGTCTGGTACGCTGACCGCTGAAGTAGAAATTACATCAGACTTCACACAAAACGCACAAGGCTTGCGCTTTGCTACAGGCGTAGCAGAGCTTGACGCAAACTTTACACAAACAGGTGTTCCAAACATCATTGCCTCTGGTGTGTCTGAGCAATCTGCAAACTTTACACAGACCAGCGCACAGACATTAATTGCAGGCGGTACTGCCGATATCAGCGGCAACTTTACCCAAACCGCTGCGGCGGTAAGAATATTGTATGGGCTGCAAGAGGTAGCGGCTAACTTTGATGTTAATCAAGCATTGGGCGGCATGTTGTTTTCTGGAGAGCTAGAGGCAACGAGTGAGTTTTTTGTTACAAAATCTTTGGGAGGGCTGTTAAGGTTTGCCTCAACTTCCGCAGATTCTTTTTTCATACAATCAACATTAGGCGAAATACTGTGGGAGCCTGTTGACCCAAACACCACAGTAGAGATATGGGTTCCAATGACTCATACAGGTGGCACATGGACACCAATCAACGCTAGTGGTACAATACAACAGTGGATTCAAAAGGTGGTTTAAATGGCAAGTACCTATACCTCAAACTCAGGCATACAAAAACCCGGCTCAGGTGAACAGGCGGGTGCTTGGGGCAATACTGTAAATACAAACTTTGATATCATTGACCGCATTGCTGGCGGAGTTGGTACCCTTACTTTAGTGGGCACAACACATACACTAACAACCACTGACGGGCAGCTTTCAGACGGTCATAACAAAGTACTAATTTTAAGCGGCTCTCCAACCGGGACTAATACAATTACAATTAGTCCTAACGACCAAGACAAGTTGTATTTTGTACAAAACAATTCTGGACAGCAGGTTATTTTTACACAAGGTAGCGGCGGCAACGCTACCGTTAACAACGGCGACACTTCCATTATTTTTGCAAATGGAGCGGGTTCTGGCGCACAGGTGACAGACTTCACCAACACGCTTTCTGCACCTACAGACCTTGTAAATGACACCACCCCGCAATTAGGGGGCAACTTGGACGTTCAGACCCACAGTATTGTTTCAGTATCAAATCAAGACATTAACCTAACACCTAACGGTACGGGGTCTGTTGTACTGGACGGGCTTTCTTATCCCCAAGCAGATGGCACAAATGGTCAGTATCTTCAGACAGATGGTTCTGGAAACCTTACCTTCTCCACTGTTCCTATTAGCGGCAGCACATTTACATTGGGTGACTGGACAATAAGTGTAATCAGCAACGAATTGGTGTTTGATTATAACGGCACAGATGTAGCAAAAATAAAAACAACAGGTGAAATTGTTTCTGCAAATGATGTAACAGCCTTTGGGACTATTTAATCATGTCTCTTCCTAGCTCTGGTCAAATTAGCTTATCTGAGTTTAGAACTGCTTTTGGTGGTACGGCTCCTGACAGTGTTTCGGAATACTACAGGGGCGGCTCAAATGTTGCTAACAACGCGATAAACACAAGCATTCCTCAAAGCGGCACCGCAAGCTTCAGTGACTATTATGGGGGGGCTGGAACCACCACCAGAAGTTTGCAAGTTAATATGGACTATGGTTACGGTAATACCGCTGTGGGCCTGACTGCACAAAGCAGCACTGCGGCTCCTTCTTCGTTTGGCGTGAGCACAAATTCTCTTTGTTACCAGCCTGTTTTTCATGCGGGAACAGGTTTTATCACTAGCGCAAGTATTACCGTGCAGCAAAATGAAGATGTTTCTGCCAACTCTGAACACGTTCTTTTGTATGGGGGCACAAGTTCCTCTACTGTAACTAATATAGTTGGAAGATGGGACGCGGGGTCAAGCGGGGGTCAAGGCGGAGGTAGAAGTTATTCTATTGGTTGGGACGCTAATGGTCTTATAAATGCCATAACGTATACAGGCGGTATTTATAACTACGGCATCATTTCGTTTGTAACCAACAATGTTACAGCCGCAAGAAGCTCTGGCTATACTTGGTATGGGTTTCGTTTAAAAAATCCACCTAGTTACTCAAAGGGTTCCGAGATTATGACAGGGACATTTTATAACTCTAACAGCTACACCCAACCTTCATAGGTATTAATATGCCGTTAACAAAGCTACAGTTTAAGCCCGGTATAAACAGAGAAGTCACTTCGTATTCTAACGAAGGCGGCTGGCGTGATTGTGACAAGATTAGGTTTCGCTTCGGCTTCCCCGAAAAGATGGGTGGTTGGGAGAAATACACCAGTAACAATTATTTAGGCACAGCCCGTGCACTGCACAACTGGATAGCATTAGATGGTTCTAACTACCTGGGCATAGGCTCTCACCTAAAATACTACATTGAAGAGGGTGGCACTCTTAATGACATTACCCCTATTCGCGTTACCACTTCAGCGGGAGCGGTTACGTTTGGAGCTACCACAGGGTCAACCACACTAACAGTAACGCATGTTTCTCATGGCGCAAACCAGTTTGACTTTGTTACTTTCTCAGGCGCTGTAAGTCTAGGCGGCGTAATTACTGCCGCCGTTCTAAACATTGAATATCAAATTGCTCGTATCGTTGATGCAAACACATATGAAGTTACCGCCGCTGTTGTGGCAAACTCTTCAGACACAGGCAATGGCGGCTCAAGTGTCGTTGGTGAATATCAAATCAACGTGGGTCTGAATACTACAGTTGGTGGCACAGGTTGGACTGCTGGTCTATATGGCGGTTTAACAACCACCGCCCTTCAGACAACTGTTAATGAAGGCGGTGTATTATCGGCATCCGACACAACAATTACTGTTACCAGTGCCACGGGTATTGTTGCCAGTGATGTTGTTTTAATTGGCAACGAGCTTATTCTTGTTGGCGGTATATCCAGTAACGACCTTACAAGCTGTACACGCGGACACTCAGGCACAATAGCAGCAGCCCACGCGGACGGTTCTGTTGTTCAATTAGCTTTGGGCAACGCCAATCCCGCTGATGATTTTTCAGGGTGGGGTCAAGCAGCCTCTGGCGGTCTTACCGCTACAACTCAAATACGCTTGTGGTCGCACGATAACTTTGGTGAAGACCTGCTTATTAATCCACGCGATGATGAGATTTACTATTGGGACAGAACAAACAGCCTTTCGACTCGCGCTGTGAAGCTGAATAGTATTTCTGGTACAAAAACCAGCGTACCGACTTTGTGTAAACAAATACTTGTCTCTGACCGTGACCGCCACGTTATCGCATTTGGTTCAGACGGCATCAACGCAAGCTCTTCTGCTGTAGATGGTGACGGCACACAAGACCCGTTGCTAATCCGCTTCTCCGACCAAGAAAACCCAACGGAATGGTACCCAACTTCTGCAAATACTGCTGGTGATTTGCGCTTGGGCGCTGGCTCTTCCTTTGTGCAGGCGGTGGAGACAAAGCGTGAGATATTGGTTTGGACAGACACTGCTCTGACATCCATGCGGTTTATAGGACCGCCGTTCACCTTTGGACTTCAGCAGTTATCCAGCAACATTACTATAATGAGTCCAAACTCTGCTGTATCCACAGAAGACTTTGTGTTTTGGATGGGTATTGATACGTTCTATGTATATGCTGGGCAGACACAGACGCTACCATGTACTGTAAAAGACAAGGTGTTCTTAGACTTTAACCTTAGTGAGCGTGAAAAAGTTGTTGCTGGCGTGAACTCAGAGTTTAGCGAAGTAACATGGTTCTACCCGTCCGCAGGTGCAAGCGACAATGACCGTTATGTAACGTACAATTATTTGGAAAAGGTATGGTACTTTGGTACAATTGAAAGAACAGCATGGCTGGACCGGGGAACTAGAACATTCCCTGTGGCTGTAGGTGATGGCTATATTTATAACCACGAGTTTGGCTATGACGATGATGGCGCAGCTATGAATTCGTTTATCGAGTCAGCAGCCATAGACATTGGTGACGGTGACAGGTTTACTTATTTGAGAAAGGTCATACCTGATTTAACCTTTGACGGTTCAACGAACCTAGCCACGCCGCAGGCCACGTTTACGGTGAAGGCGAGAAATAACCCTGGAGCTGATTTTGACAGCACGCAGTCAGGCACCACAACTCGAACACAGGCCACTCCTGTAGAGGAGTTTACAGAACAGTTAGATTTAAGAGTTCGTGGACGTTCCTTTGCACTTCGTGTAGAATCAGGGGCATTAGGGTCTAAATGGAAGTTAGGAAGCCCTCGTGTAGACATTAGGCAGGACGGTAGAAGATAATGTCAAGTAATCAGGTTGCACCGCCAAGACTTCCAGAACCGCAGGCCGAGTACTCGCAGCAGTACATGGCGGATTTAGTGCGTTCTTTGCAAACTTTTATTGAGCAAGAGCGTAACCCTGGTGAGATGCGAGGGACTAAACTAACGCTGACAGACTTGCCAACTTCGGCTACTGGACTTGAAGCGGGGACTCTGTATAATGATAGTGGTACTGTGAAGGTGACATAATGAACTTAAAAGATTTAATTAAAGTGGCAGCTCCTGTGGCTATCGGGTCGTTTGCGCCAGCTTTGATGCCGGGCATGAACCCGCTTATGTCCCGTGCTCTGGCGTCTGGTGCTGGCAGCTTGATTATGGGCGGCAAGCCCAAGGATGCTTTGCTGGCTGGTGCTCTTGGGGCTGGTTTGGGTGCCATTTTCCCTGGTCAGAAACCAGGGCCCGAACAATTATCCGGCAGTACATACGATGCAGGCCCTATGCAAGTAGCAGACATGGCGAAGAAAACAGGGCTTTCTCCCGCTGACGCCGCTCAAAAAATAGCAAAAGACGCTGCAAAAAACATTGCCACAACAACGGACCCCGTTGCAGCAGACACAATGTCCGCGAGCCTTCTTCAAAAAATGGGCATGAACGAAGATAGTATGTTGTTTAAGTTTATGAATTCTAAGCTAGGTGAGGGCGTTGCTGCTGGTGTCTTGGCGCAGCTCCTTTCTGAAGATGAAGAAGCCCCTCAAAGTGAGTTCGAAAGACGCGCATTTGGAGAGGGCGGGCCAGGCGGTAGAATTGGCGGCATGCCTTTGCAATACGCAGGTGGTGGAGAGGCTTACTTTCCGCGCCGTAATGGCGGTATAGACCCTTCAGAGGGGTCTGGAACAAAGGATGACGTCCCCGCCCTGCTAATGGCTGGGGAGTTTGTTATGACTCGAGATGCTGTAAAAGGCATGGGCGGCGGCAACTTGCGTAAAGGTATAGGCCGCATGTATGATATGATGGATAATCTTGAGAGGACAGCGTAATGGCTACTCAAACCGTAGAACAAGTACAAAGACTTGCTCCTTATCTGGAGGGCCTAGAGAAGCGCGTTCTGCAAACAGCGTTTGGCGAGTTTGACCCCAACGACCCTACAAAACAAACCCAACAAGGGTTGCTGGACTCACCTCTTAACTTGCCTCAGTATCAAGTAGCGGCTCTTGACCCGCTACAGCAAAGAGCGCAACAAGAAGCCTTACAGGGCTTCGGTATGTTTCAGCCTTATGTGCAGACAGCAGGGCAGCTAGCCACCTCTGGTATAGCGCAAGGCTTGGGTATGCTAGACCCATCTCAAAGCATACAACAATTTATGGACCCTTACAAAAGCTCTGTTATTGACGAAATTAATCGTCAAGCCGCAATGGGGCAGAACCAATTAGCAGGGCAGTCTGTTCAGGCTGGCGCATTTGGTGGCTCAAGACAGGGCATTCAAGCGGCAGAGCAAGAAGGCCGTAGACTTGGTAAGGTTGGCGAGTTTCTTTCAAAAGGTTTCGACCAAGCCGTAGGCGCTTCTCAAAAAGCCGCACAATTGTTCGGTGGACTTGGGCAGGCAGCGTCAGGAATTGCTGACGTAGGGCGGATGCAGTCAGAGCTAGGCCGTGCTGACATTGGTATGCTTTCTCAATTAGGTCGCGTTGGTCAGGCGCAAGACCAAGCACAGCTAGACGCACAAAGGCAAAACCAAATGCAAGGCATTATGGAGCCCTTCACACGGCTAGAGCTTGGAAGCTCACTACTGAAAGGCACGCCTTCAGGAAGCTTATCCAGTACCTTTAAAAGCGCAACAACGCCACAGGCAAACCCATTCCTACAGGGTGTTGGGGCGTATACCGCGCTTCAAGGCTCTGGCATGACATCTGCATAAGGAGCGTTAAATGGCTGAACAATCAGGCTTTCAGACAAGCTATCTCCCGCAGCGTAGCGTAACTTCAGTTAAAGGCTCTGGTATTGGTCAAGTTACCATGCCGACTTTAAGCGATTTCTTAGGGTTTGAGCCAGGACGGCTTAACGAAATAAGAGAGGCAGCAGGCTTGTCAGCGCAGCCTGAAAAGCAAATGAAGCTTTTTAATCCTCTTCAGCCAATTGATGTGTCTACTGGTGGAGGCTTTGCCCCGGTTGGGGGTTATGGCGATTTGTCTGGGCTTTTGCAGGGCATAAAAAACAGACAGGCGCAAACCAGCGCAAACCTACAAGCGATTGATGCAAGAGATTCTGATGACCTTGGCAGCGCACCTACAGCTCCCAAAACAATTACAGACCAATTAAGTGATTTGTCTAAAGACTTATCTTCCAATGAAAATCAATCTGCTATGGAAGCCGCCGCAGGATTATCTGGTCAGGGCGAGTTAATATCTGGTTCTGACACTACAGACGATGCTATGTCAAATCAGCAGAAGCAGACTGACGCGGCTGGTACAACTAGCACAACCACTGAGACAACCACCACCACTACAGACACCACTCAAGAGGGTGATGGAGGTGACTCACAAGAGGCATACAACCCTTACGGCGCTTTGTTGGAAAAAGCTATGGCGGAAGCTGCCGCTTTGCGTGGTGAGGACCCAAACAAAAAAACTAAAGAAGATTACATGAAGGAATTTGCTGAGGCCACTGGTGTAAAAATTGACGGCGAACCAGACAAATCACATGCCCTTATGGCCTTTGGCCTGGCTCTTATGCAGAACAAAGCAGGCAAGGGCTTTAATGTAAGCAACATGCTTGGCGCAGTTGGCGAAGCAGGCGAGAAGGCTATGCCTGCGTTTCAGAAGGCTAAAGAACAAGCTCGCGCAGAGCGTATCGCGGCTGGCAAGTACGCTCTTGGTGAGGTTAAGGCAGCAACAACGGCAAGACAAGCGAGCCTTAAAGAGGCTAACGCTAGAGTTGAAGGCCTTCTTGAAAAGACAGTTGACGCTCAATCCAAAATGGATTTGGAAAGAGTTAAACAAGCCAACCAATTTAAAATCAAGCGGCAAGAACACATTTACAAGATGGCAGAAGCACAAGCAGAAGCAGCTAAAGAAGGTGTTAATTTGTACTTGGACAAGACAGAAAAAATTGACTTGTTTAAAGACGCTCCTTCAATTTTTCAAGTTGAATCGTTTATACAAAACCCCAACCTTCCCAAAGGCACAAACGCCCCTGTTAAATTAACAAACGGAAGCGCTCAAAAGTTAGCGCCTCAACTTAACGCCGCCGAGAGAGCCTTAGACAAAGCTGAACAGGATTTAGCTGCGATAGGAACGGACATCAAGAAAGGCGTTACCATTCAAGACCAGATTATGGCAAAAATTGGCTATGGTGCAAGGTCTTTTGGCATTGACTTTGGAAGCAATGAATTGACTCCAGTTGAGAGAGCAAGGTACGCGCTTAATTCCATAGCGACACAAAAAACTCCTCAAATTTTGGGCGAAGCTGGTAAAACAATTTCTGACGCTGACCGTGCTCTTGTTGCCTCTATTGTTGGAAAAATTGACCTTGCAAACGCTGACGAGGCCACACTGTTGATGAAACTTAACGAAGTGTACTCATTGGTTGTTGAAAGAGGCAGGGCAAATCTTGACACAGCTTACGACACTTTGCATAGCTATGACTACAATTACGGGCCATACGCGCAGCAACAGGCGCCATCTGGCGATTTAAGCAAAGAAGAACAAGAAGAATTAAACCAGTTAAAAGGCGCTTAACATGCAGCCAAGAGAAGAGCTTACTTTAAGAAGGGCCCTTAAATCAGGAGGCCTGTCTCAACGCCAAGAGCTTGATGTTCGCCGTGCCCTGAGAGATGACACTGAAGATATTTCCGCTGTGTTAGAGTCCTTGTCGCCAAGAACAAGAAGCGCTTCTGAGCTGCGCGGGTCTCGTGGTTTAGAAGGGGCTATGAGACGACTTTCCGAACAAAGCATGTCGCCCGAAGCTACCCAAGACGCAAAAGACGAACAAATGTTCGACACAGAGTCTGGAATCAAGGACGCAAAATTGCGTGCATTGCTGTCGGCTGCCGAAACTCCTGGTGATGAAGAAGCACAGCTTAAAAAACTGTACGGCATGACCGAAACGGACTATACCCGTGATAATAGAGGCCGCCTTGCAATTACTCCAGAGGGCGGCAAGAAGCTGGGGCTAGAACTTACTCAGCCTACTCTTGTTGATGAAAGCGGATTCAGCCGCTATGACTTTGCTGACATGGCTGCAATAGCACCTGAAATTGGTGCCGCTGTTTATGGCGGCATTAAAGGTGCGGCTCTCGGAACCGCAGTAGCTCCTGGCTTTGGTACATTTGTTGGCGGAGCTTTAGGCGCGGGTTTTGGCGCGGCAAGCACGCAGGCAATCGAAGAAGGCATTGAGGGATTAGCGGGCGTGCAAACGCAAACCGCTGCGGAAATTGCTGAAGATGTAAAAGACGATTTTGTTACTGGCCTTTTGACTGATGCAACCTTTGGTGCCTTTGGCTTGCTTGGAAGGGGCGTTACTAGCGCCACTCGCGCAGGCAAGGGTCTTACCAAAGAAGAGTTGGAAATTGCGGGACAGTCTATAGACGAGGGAATTTTCCCTACTTTGTCATCAATCCGTGCCCCTTCATTGCTTGCAAGGCAGCAAGGCATCGCGGAAAAAGTTTTGGGCTCGTCAACTCGTCTGAAGCAAAATAACGATGTTATGCAAAACAAGCTCGCAGAATTTAGAAAAGATTTTGACGATGTTTCATCTGCGGAAGCTGGGTTTTTGCTAACAGAAGGCTTGTCTGCTAAGCAGAACACATTGCTAAAGAAGCAAGAAGAGCTTCAAAGGTCTATATTACAAAATCTTCGCGGCGTTGGCGAGACTCTCGGCGCAGCCGCAGAAAAGAATATGAACCTAGAAGATGACGTTTTTAACATTCTTGTTGGCGCTAGAAACGCATTTGACCAAGAAATGACAAGAGCGTTCAAGCCTATTGACGAAGCTTTGAATAGCGCTTTTGGCTCAGAAAAAATATTTAACATTGGTAATCTGAGGGAAACTATCAACGGAATACCAGCTAGCGCGGGGAGGCCCGCCGCAGAGGGCTTGCAGCAATTTGAAGCGGCGGCTTTAGCTGGCGGCACCAAACCAAATCTTAGTGCTGCGATTGATGTAATTAACTCTTTGGGCAAAGATAAGGCGTCCTTTACTCAGCTTTACAAGGCTAGAAAAACTTTAAATGACATTCTTTCTAAGTCCGTGAGAGACGAAGAGCGCGGACAAATAGCTGACCTAATAAGCAAGATAGATATGAAGCTGTCTGCTAACAGCGTGGAAACAGTCCTTGAGTCTCTTGGCGAAGCTGTTCCAGCCAATGCTGCAAAGGTTCTTATGAACGCATCCAAAGCTATAGACCCTGCTAGAAAGATGTATGCTGACGGTATCAAGATTTTTGAGGATATTGAAAGCGCGGGAGTTATTAAAAATTTAGCCAGAAAAGCCGCAAGCGGTCAAAGCATTGGCGTAAAGGACGTTGCCCTTGATAAGATAATTAAGAAGGATGACGCTAAAACACTAGCGAGAACCCTGCGCGCTGTAGAATATGGCTTGCCAGACGATGCCAAAAAGAGCGCGTCTGATTCATTCAGAAGAAAGATTGCTGGTCAGTGGCTCAACGATGCGCTGACAAGCTCTGGCTTGACCAAAGCAAACGACTTTGACCCAACAGCATTTAAGGCTGGGGCGTTTGCTAAATCATTACGAGACTTAGGCAGAACGGCTGATGTTCTCTTTGGCCCTGACGCCGGAAGAATAAAAAAGCTTGCTGATGACATAGAAAAAACATCTATTTCCAACATGAAGCAAGCTGATGTAGATAGGCTTGTAGCCAATTTGCCTGAAGGCGCAGACATGAAGGATACTTTAGAAGCTCTTGTCGCCGCGCAAAGGTCAGTGCATGACAACATGAAAAACAGAGTTTTCAGAAAACTTTCTGATGGCAGCTTAGAAAGCGCTCCTATTGAGGCCGCTGAATTGATTGCAAATAGCTCTACATCTGCATCTGACATTAAGCAAATATTAAATGCGTTTGAAGGCAACGAAGAAGCGTTGAAGAAAATTCAAGGTAATTATATGGAGCGACTTATTGCTGATTTTGGTAGCACGCTTACCACTGATGGGAAAACCCTAAAAGCGTTTGCGAATAGACTGATAGAAGCGGATAAGGGCGGAAAGTTGCAAGCTATCTTTGGCGAAAAGATGGGCAAAGATATGGCTCAGTTTGCGAAGATATTAGAGTTTAATGCCAGAACAACCCCCGGCGGTGACTTGGTTGCGGCGAACATAGCCGCCAGCCCGTTAGAGAACTTAGGCGTTCTAGCAAAGCTTTCTTTGATGGGTAGGTTCTTTACTTCAGCACCTCACTACGACCAAATATTAAAAGACTACAAGCGCCTCAAGGGCGAAGATGTGAAGCCAAAAGAGCTTGGCAAATCCATAGCCAAAGCAATGGGTATGCTGGTAGCTCAAGGTGCAACGCAATCAGCTCAAGAAGGCGCACGCGAAGCAGAACAACAATTGCGTGCAGTTGCTGATTCCTCTGGTCTGGGCGAGCAGATACAAAATTTAAGCAGCCAGGTGCAGTCTCAAATTCCGAACAATTCTACGGGTATTGGGCAGGCAGCGATTGTTCCTCCAGCGCCCGCAGCGCAACAATCATCAGTTAGACAACAGGCCGCGCAGAACCCAGCAGTGGCACAGGCACTTGGTATACGCGGCGCAACAGCCGGATTATT
>Ga0315321_10004104_pt1 | contig 11210 bp, 9 predicted proteins | sample M180m21515metaG_FD_203464 | JGI IMG/M metagenome (GOLD analysis project Ga0315321, IMG submission 203464) | Ammonia-oxidizing marine archaeal communities from Monterey Bay, California, United States - M1 80m 21515 | ecosystem: Environmental > Aquatic > Marine > Intertidal zone | place: USA... | reverse complement strand
CGAAGACTGCCCCGCCACGCGGCGTCGTGCAGTCGGTGTGCACGATGGTGCCACGCACCTCGATCGCCGTACCCGTCTCCCCTTCCGTGAGGTCCGCACGCTCCGGCGCGGAAGGCGTGTAGTACGGGCCCTCGATGTCGCCTTCGGTCCGGCAGGTGTCTGGAGTACCGGAGTCGGCAGTGTCATCCCGACCGCTGTCCCGGTCGGAAGTGTCCCGGTCGGAAGTGTCCCGGTCGGAGGTGTCCCGGTCGGAAGTGTCGCTGTCTGTGGTGCCAGAAGAAGACGAGCCCCCAGATCCATCGGAAGTGTCCCCGTCGTGACAGCATCCGCCATCTCGGCCGGGGTCGGTGTTCTTCTTGGGACCGCATCCCACCACCGAAGCGGACGAGAGCCAGACGAGCACGACGCGTCGGGAGGGAGTCAGAGGGTTCATTCGGGACTTCCGGGGTCGGTGTGGGACTCATTGAGGTGGGTGGGCCGCACCTCGGGCACAACGGTGTCGACGGCATGGCGCAGTGCGTCTGGCCCCTCGTCGCCATGGCGAAGCGCTTCCCGCCGTGCCGCGATCTCCCCAAAGAGGCCATGGGCGGCGTCCCGATCGATTGTGCCTTCGTCGAGGGCATGTCGCAGGGTTTCCTCCTCGACCAGCAACAGGTGGAGTGCAGCATCTTGCAGGCGCTCGACGGCCAGTGTCTCTCCAGCAAGCAGTTCGGCGCGGGCCTTTTCGCTGTCTTTACGCTGCTTGTACAACGCGATGAGACGCCCGGCGGTGGTGGGCTGGAGCAAGCCTGCGTCGGCCTGCTGCTCGACCTCGGCCAGCGCCTTCGTGGCCATGAGCGCCTTGGCGCGGGCAATCTCGTAGGCGTCCTGCTTGGTGGCGGTCCCGCGCAGTCCCAACAGACTGAGGAGCGGGCCCATCGTCAGCCCCTGCAAGAACAACGACACACTCACCACGCCGAAGACCAGTAGCAGCAGCGGTTCTCGAGCGGCCCACTCGTGGGGAAGCCCGATGACCAGCACCATCGACAGGCTGCCGCGCAGTCCCCCCCACACCATCACGTGGCGCCAGCTCATGGGAATCGGCTCACTGCCCAGCTTGGGCCCAAGCGGGGTGAGACTGTAGACCGCCACTGCGCGCCCGATCACGAGGGCCAAAAAGACCGCGCCCACGGGAAGTGCAACTGCGAAGAGTGCGGGGACATCGAGCTCGAGGCCCACCAGGAGGAACACCATCGAGTTGCTGAAGAATGCGAGGAACTCCCAGAAGTCGGCGATGGCCAGACGCGTGGCCGGGCTCATGCCGAACCGCGACCCGAAGCTGCCGAGCGTGATGCCCGCCGCGACGCAGGACAGCACACCCGACGCATGGAGATGCTCGGCGATGAGGAACGAGCCGTAGGCCAGCACGAAGCTCAGAGTAGTCTCGACGAGCCGGTCATCGATCTGCCGGGTGAGCACGCTCACCGCGAAGCCCATGACCGCACCGATGGCGATGCCAGCGCCACCCATCCACACGAAGGTCTTCAGACCAAACCACACCGCCTCCGCAACGCCGTGGACCGCATGGGCATCCCCATGGCCGGTCGCCACACCGAGGATGGCAGCCACGATGATAAACGCCACCACCGCGATGCCGTCGTTGAGAAGGCTCTCCCCTTCGACCAGCAAGTAGAGGCGGCGATTGACCCCTAGGCTACGGAACAGCGCGAGCACGGAGATGGGATCGGTGGCCGCGATCATCGTGGCGAGCAGAAAGCACGCCCCGAGGGTGAGCTCAAGCCCAACCAGCGCGGTCAGCGGCCACGCCAAAAACGCGGTCACCACCACCGAGATCACCACACCCGGAATCGCGAGAACGGAGACTATTCCCGCATTTCGGCGGAATTTCGAAAACTCAACGTGGTACGCGGCCTCAAACAGAAGCGCAGGCAGGAAGATGGCCAGCAACAGGTCGGGCGTGAGGTGGATGTTGGACAGCTCGGGCAGGTGGACCAGCCCAAGGCCGATGCCTGCGACGACAAGAGCGAGGGTGTACGGCAGCCGCAGGCGACGGGCACCCATGCCGACAATGGCGGCGATGAGCAGCAGCGCGAGTACCTGGAACACAGCGAGCGCCATGGTTGCTCCGGAGACCGAGGGGCCTTCCTCTTATCGCGAGCGTGGGCGCTTCCGCTTGCCCTTCGCATGTCGGACGGCTTCCTCGGCCTGACGCTTCTTGATCCCAGCCCAGCCGCAGATGGGGCAGGTGGCCCAGTCATGGCCGCGCGCGGGACAGTACTGACGGCCAAAAAAGATGAACTGTAGGTGGAGCTTGTTCCAGGTGTCCTTGGGGAAGCGTCGCTTCAGGTCGCGTTCGGTTTGAGTGACGTTTTTGCCAGTGGACAGGCCCCATCGCCAGGCGAGGCGGTGGATGTGGGTGTCCACGGGAAAGGCGGGCACCCCGAAGGCCTGGGCCATCACCACGCTGGCGGTCTTGTGGCCCACTCCGGGCAGGTCCTCGAGGGCGGCCATGTCACCGGGGACCTCTCCGTCGTGGCGCTCCAGCAGCAGCTCCGACATGCGCTTGAGGTTCTTCGCCTTGGTGGGCGCCAGTCCGATGACCCGGATGAGCTGGCGGATGACTTCGACCTCCAGTGCAGCCATCTCGCGCGGACCGGGCGCCTGCTCGAACAAGGCCGGAGTGACCTCGTTGACCTTCTTGTCCGTCGTCTGGGCCGACAGCATCACGGCCACGAGCAGCGTGTAGGCGTCCGTGTGGTCGAGCGGCACCGGTGTCACGGGGTACAGCGCCTCAAGCTGAGCTTGGATGCGAGCGGACTTCTCAGCAATCTTCATCACGCCTCAGTTGACCGCGAAGGGCTCGGCGAGGGTGAACGGCGCCACCTCGACATCGAACAGAGTGCCGTCGTCGCGTACCATCCGGAACGAGCCATGCATGGTGCCCATGGGCGTGTCGAGCGGACACCCCGAGGTGTACTGGAAGGTCTCACCGGGCTGCAAGCGGGGAGTCTCACCCACCACACCGCCGCCGCGCACATGGTCTTGCACGCCGTGGCTGTTGGTGATGATCCAGTGGCGAGACATGAGCTGAGCGGGATGGGTGCCCTCGTTGGCCAGCGTGATCTCGTAGGCGTGCATCCAGTGGTCGTGGACCGGGTCCGAGTGGCCCGCTAGGTACACGGACCGCACCTTCACGCGCACACCAGCCGTGATCGCTTCACTGCCTTCGGACCACTGCATCAGACCCTCCTAATATTCAATCGCCCACGTTCTTAGCCCGACGAAGACAACCGCCCCATGCCGGGTGCACACACCGCCCCTTCAGGGCAAGCTGGACGCCCCGGAGACCCACTATGCACCCTCGCGCCGCACTCGCCCTCGCCCTCGCCATCACCCTGACATTGGGCTGCAACAAGGCCAATGTGACCGGCGACTGGGAGCTGGTCGACGCCACTTGGACCGCGCTCGACTACGAAGAAAATGGCACCACCCGAGCCCTCTCAGTGCTTCTGGAGCTGGAGCAGGACCGGGACGACGTGACCGGAGACGCCTTGATGTCGAAGACCACCATCGTGGGCGATGACGAGCCCACGGTGCTCAAGGACAGCGCAGAGGTGATGGGCGAGAGGGAGTCTGGTGGCGCGGTGTACATCGACGCGACCCCCCTGTTTGCCTTCGAGTGCGAGGTGGACGACGACTTGATGGTCTGCACCGATGCCGAGCTCGACCAGTGGGAGTTTGAGCGCACCGGCAAGTAGATCACTCCTCCACGCCGCGCTCCGGAGACAGCCGCCGATAGCGGGCTTCGACCTCTCGGTTGACGCGGTTCATGTCGTGGAGCAGCGACACCGGCAGGCGCGGTCCCTCCATGGCGGCCTGCTCGACAGCGTCGAAGACCTCGGCCCACGATGGGTCCACCTCGACCTCGGCGGGGGCACTCCGGGCAAGTGCAGGGTCCACTGCTGCGACGGCGGCCTCCAGGTCGAGGTCCGCCATGCCAAGCCACTCCAGGATCGGCAAGATCGCCTGCTCTGGCGTGCTTCGGACGATCGATAGCGCGGTCCACCGCAGCGGATAGCGTCGCACCGAGTGGTCGCGGACCAGATCGTAGGTCTCCAGCCACCACTCGATGGCGGGCGGAATGTCGGCGTGCGACTGGGCCAGCCGCAGGAGTCGCTTGTCGAGATCGGCCTCATCACTGGCTTTGTTGATGTGCCACTGCCGCTCCAGTTCGTGGAGGGCCTCAAGCGAGGCAACCGCCTCCCGCCAGGGGCGCACGGTGGCAATCACCCGCTGAAGAAACGCGATGTCGGAGCGCACCACACCGGGGATGAACACCTTGACGGCGTGCCGCTTCACAACGCTTGGATGAAGGTAGGCGCCAGTCTTGGGGTCGGGATTGCTCCGGTAGTAGATGCCCCTCCGGAACCGACTCTCAAAGAACCCCCGAGGATTTGCAGCGCGCAGAGAGTCCCCCCAGTGCCCGGGAAAGGCCTCGCCCACGACCGGCAGTCCGGCCGCTCCCAGCACCTGCATCCACATCGACGTGCCCGAACGCTTGGTCCCCGTCACTACGACCACATCCGCCTCCTGTGCTCGGGCACTGTCACCCGGCCGGCCGCTGCGCTACAACCCCTGGCATGCAGGTCGACCAACGCCGAGGCGGACTCCTCGAGGCCACCCACCCAGTCTCCGCAGCCGCCATGCGCATCATCGACCCGGGCACTGGTCCCGAGGCCCGCCTGTTGTGGACCGTCGGAGCGCCCTGCCCAACCTTCTGGCGAAGTGCTGCCAAGCCGTTCCAGGTACTAGCGGTGCTGCGAGCCCTCGACGAGTCGGGCCACAGCGAAAACACCCCCTACGCGCTCGCGTCGCTGTCCGACGAGGACCTCGCCATCGGCGCAAGCAGTCACTCGGGCGGCGCAGACCACATCCGTCAGGTGCGCGACCTGCTGGCCCGTGCCGGAACGGATGAGTCCGAGCTGCGATGTGGCGCAGAGTCTCCGCTCGACCCCATTGAGCTGAGCCGAATCCAGCGAGCGGGAGAGCCCGCCCAGGCCGTGCACAACGACTGCTCCGGCAAGCACGCCCTGATGCTGCTCGCCTGCAAGGCCCGGGGCTGGCAAGCCGACACCTATCTGCGGGCCGACCACCCACTCCAGCAACGGATCGCTGCGGTCGTCGCCGACCACACCGGCACCAGACCGCCCCACGCCACCGACGGATGTGGAGTGCCAACTTTCCACCTCACACTTCCTCAGATGGCCCGCGCCTGGGCACTACTCGCCCACGCCATGGCTGACCCTGACGCCGATCCCCTCCTCTCGCGCATCGGCCACGCCATGTCAGACCATCCCGAGCTCACCAGCGGGCAGGGCCGCATCGATCTTGCTGTGGCTCAACGCGCACGCGGGCCCTTTGTGGGCAAGATCGGCGCCCTCGGCGTGTTCTGCGTGGCATGGCCCGAGACCCAAACCGGCCTGGCCATCAAGGTGCATAGCGCCGACGAAGATGCCCTTGCAGTCGCCATTCCCGAGATAGTCGAGCATGTGTGTCCCGGCGCTCTGGGCCCCGCTAAGTCGGCCTGGCCATGGGCCGTGGTCCGCAATGTGGTCGGCTGGCCCGTCGGAGAGCGCACGCTCGCCCCAAGCCCTCCCTCAGGCAGCGCACCTCGCATGGCCACATGAGCCAGAGGCGGTTGTCCCTCTGACAACCGTCGCTAACGAGAGCCGCGCGCCGTCGCCCAGTCCCTGGAGCCACCATGGCCGGTGATCCCAAGAAGCCCCCCGGCAAGAAGCCCCCCTCGAAGAATCGTCCCGGTCGCCCGGAGCGCGAGTCCGGTACCCTTGTGCGTGACCGCATCAAGCGGCCGCGCAAGTACAAGGTCCTGCTCCACAACGACGACTACACGCCGATGGAGTTTGTCGTGCTGGTGCTCGAAGGGGTGTTCCGCCGGTCCAAGGCCGAGGCTACCCGCATCATGCTCACCGTTCACAACGATGGCGCCGGAATCGCCGGCGTCTACTCCCGCGAGGTGGCCGAAACCAAGGCTGCCAAGACTGTCGCGATGGCCCGAAACGACGGCTATCCACTGCTTCTCACTACTGAGCCTGAGTAGCCCGCCCCCCATTCTGCGAGGCCCAACATGACGCCCAATGTCTCCGACAACCTCCGCGTCGCCCTGTCCCGCGCCGTCGAGGACACCGCCCGCCGTCGCCACGAGATGCTCACCCTCGAGCACCTCCTGCTCGCCCTGCTCCACGATCCGGACAGCGCGGCTGTGCTCAAGGCGCTGGGCGTCAAGCTGGCGAAGCTCGAAAAGGAGCTGGACACCTACCTAGACGAGGAGATGGAGAAGGTCCCCGAAGACGAGGACATCGACCCCATCCAGACGATCGCGTTCGGCACGGTGCTTCAGCGCGCGCTGTTCTTCGTGCAGTCCTCCAAGAAGGACGAGCTCGACGGCCCCACGGTACTTTCCGAGGTGCTGCGCGAAGAAGAGAGCATGGCGGTCTTTTTGCTCAACAGCCATGGCGTGCGGCGCGTCGACGTCACCGCCTACCTGTCCCACGGCAAGGGCAAGGCCGTTCCCGGCATGCGAAAGCGCCGTTCCACAGCAGCGGCAGGAGCCGGTGAGACCGCACCCGACACCGATGAGGAGGCCGTGGAGCACGACGGCGACGACCCTCTCGCCGAATACACCGAGGAGCTGGTCGCCCGCGCCGCCGAGGGGCACATCGACCCCCTCATTGGCCGCGATGCCGAAGTGGAGCGCATCGTCCACATCCTGGCCCGCCGCCGCAAGAACAACCCCCTGCTCGTCGGCGACCCCGGCGTCGGCAAGACGGCCATCGTCGAAGGCCTGGCCCGGCGCATCCACGAGGGCACGGTTCCCAAGCCCCTCGAGAACAACAAAGTCTTCTCGCTCGACATGGGCGCACTGCTCGCCGGCACCCGCTACCGCGGCGACTTCGAGGAGCGCCTCAAGGCTGTCATCGGAGAGCTGGAAGGCCGCGACGACGCGATCCTGTTTATCGACGAGATCCACACCATCGTAGGAGCCGGTGCCACATCCGGTGGCACAATGGACGCCTCCAACCTCCTCAAGCCCGCACTCCAAGGCGGCCGGCTTTGCTGCATTGGGTCCACCACCCACAAAGAGCACAAGCAGGCCTTTGGGCGGGACCGTGCCCTCGCACGCCGCTTCCAGATCGTCGAAGTAGGCGAGCCGAGCGTCGAGGAGTGCATCGACATTCTCAAAGGGCTCCAAAAGCACTACGAGGCGCACCACAAGCTGCGTTTCACCCCCGAAGCAGTCGAAGCCGCGGGCCGCCTCGCGGCCAAGCACCTCAACGACAACAAGCTGCCGGACAAGGCCATCGATGTGCTCGATGAGACCGGCGCAGCGGTGCGGCTGGCCGAGCGCGATGTGGTCGAGGTCGACGACGTTGAGGCCACCATCGCTCGCATGGCGCGCATCCCCAAGAAGAGCGTCAGCGAGCAGGAAAAGCAGGCTCTGGGCGACCTCGCGGTGTCCCTCCGCAACGTCATCTACGGCCAGGACGACGCGATCGCTGCGGTGGCCAGCGCGATCAAGCTGTCCCGCGCGGGGCTCAAGGAGCCCAACAAGCCGGTCGGCAGCTTCCTCTTCGCGGGCCCCACGGGAGTCGGCAAGACCGAGCTCGCGCGTCAGCTCGCCGACATCCTGGGCGTGTCCTTCCAGCGCTTTGACATGTCCGAGTACCAAGAGCGCCACACCGCCAGCCGCCTCATCGGCGCACCTCCAGGCTACGTCGGCTTCGAGCAGGGTGGTCTGCTGACCGAGACGGTCAACCGGCATCCCCACTGTGTGTTGCTGCTCGACGAGATTGAAAAAGCCCACCCGGACATCTACAACCTGCTGCTGCAAGTGATGGACCACGCCTCGCTCACCGACAACAACGGGCGCAAGGCCGACTTCCGCAACGTCATCCTCATCATGACCACCAATGCCGGGGCGCGGGATGCCAGCGTACGCACTGTGGGCTTCGGCGCCCGTACCGGTGCCCACAAGCAGGACGCCGCGCTCTCGCGCACGTTTTCGCCCGAGTTCCGAAACCGTCTCGACGCCCTGGTCAAGTTCGGACCGCTGCCCGAAGAGGTGGTCACGCGGATCGTCGACAAGTTCGTGGCCCAGCTCAGTGAGCAGGTGGCCGACCGCGGCGTGAAGCTCGAGCTCACCGAAGCCGCCCGCGCCTGGATGGCGGCAGAAGGCTACAAGCCGGAGTTCGGAGCGCGTGAGATGAGCCGCGTGGTGCTGCAATACATCAAGCGTCCGCTCGCCGATCTGATGCTCTTCGGTGACCTCAAAAACGGCGGCACCGCCATCGTGGACCGGCTGGAAGGAGACGACGAGAAGAAGCTCACCATCCGCTGCCTGCCCCCCGAGCTCCCCAAGCTCACCGTAGTGGAGAGCGACGAGGCGACCGACGAAAGCCCCACTGCGAGCGATGGCACAGTGCCCACACTACCTGTCTTAGGGCAAGGAGATCTGTGCGACGACGACACCGTGGCCGACCTCGACAGCGAGTAGAGGTCAGCCCTCCGCCGGCTCCCAGTCGCCATGAAACGCGATCGGGAGCAGCGGCAAGGGCACGCTGGCGACCGGACCACTGGCCAAGTCTTGCGCGTCAAAGATGGCCAAGTGGGTGCGCTCGGCGAGGCCGTCGGAAAGGATGGCGAGAATGTGTCCCTGGCCGCCCCCGTCACGATGGAGGTCTGGGGCGTACAGCGGTTCTCCCACGAACACGTTGTCCGGCGCAGTCCACAAGTCGTCCGGACGCTCCCGGTCCACGAGGTCCACGCCAATGACCGAGTCGAAGGGGTCGCTGTAGCGAATGTCACGGCGGGTGGCCCCAAACAACATGGGGGTCTCTCGCCCTTCGTGGTGAGGGTGAAAGCACGGGAAGTCCACGCCGTAGCGAGTGAGTGGCTCCCAGGTGGCCACATCGCTGCCAGCCGGGACCGTGATGCGCAACAGGCGCTGGGGGCCGCGAATCTCGGGAAGGCTGGGGTCGAACTCGGAGTGGGGACCAGTGAAGCCGAACTCCTCGCCAAATGGGAAGTCCGAAAACGCGCAGACATCGACGATGAGGTCGCCATCGCGCTCGAAGGCGTTGCCGAAGTGCACGACAAACAGGGGACCGGGCAGCTGGACTCTGCGCAGCTCACCGTCTCCACGCGGAACGAGGCACAGCTGGCCGGGCTTGCGCTGGTCGGTGGCGATGGACCCCAGAAGGGTGCCCATGCCCATCAGAGTGCGGACGAGCTGCCAGGGACGCATTCGGAGCGGATTGCCACCGAGCACAAACCAGTTGGGGGTGAGCGCGTAGTCGTGGGCAAACACCATCCCGTCGAGCTGAGCGATGTGGGTGGCGCAGATCTCGCCGTTCTCGTCGACCTCCCGAAAGGTGAAGGTGGCGTGGCGGGCCTGCTCTAGGCTGCAGAGCACCAGCCGGTCACGGTCCTTGCGCATATGGGCGAGCGTCGCCTTGCCATCGAGCACCCCTCCGAAGTGCTCCTCGCCACGGGTCTCCAGGGACTCGAGCTCGAGGCTGTAGGGCGCGCCGGCTTCCCACCCGGCCAGCAGGCGGTCGCCCCAGCGCGTAACGGTAGTGTTGGCGACATTGCGCCGCGGCCCAAAGCCCAAGTTGTCCCAGAAGTGGTCCGACACATTGGTGGCAAAGCCGCGGTGAACCAGCTTTCCAGCTTCGCGCTCGGCTGCGTAGGTCGGTGTTTGCACAAAGCGCGCCCGCAGCTCAAGCCCACCATCGCGGGTGAAGCGGAAGCTGCGAACGTAGCCGTGGCCATCGAACGGATGGGCCGTGCGTCCGCCAATGACCGTCCAGCCGGGTCCATTCGACAGCACACGGCCACCACGCAGCACTTCAGGGACCACACCCTCGACATCGGAGGGAGCCACGGAGAGGTCGAGCACACCGGGACTCACCGCCATCGCGGTGTTCCATGAGCGCATGCGCGCAAGTGAGCCTGCTGAGGGCATCTTGGAACTCCATTCAGGTGGGCGACGGCCAATGAGACGAAGCAATCCTGGACGAACATCGCCTATCCACCCAGTCGTTGCGGCGGCAGACCTGGAAGTCCCAGGAAGAGAGCTCGGTCCACGACTGCGGCCTGCCGCAATAGAGTGACGACGAACGAGCCGAGGAACCTGTGCGCCGACTCCTGATGATGCTGCCGGCCACTATCTGGCTGTCCTCCGCCCATGCATCCGACTCGTGTGTGCCCGAGGATGCCGTGTACATCGGCAGCCTCATCGAAACGCTAGACGCTCCCTTGTCTCCGGGCGCGCCCCTGGCCTATCAGTCCCGCATCGAGCTACTTCGCACCCAAGTCCAGGTGATGCGGTGTCTTGGACCCAACCCCGTACCCGCGCTGTTTCGCACCTTTCTGCGCAGCCGGTATGGCAGTCCGGACCCGCACCTTGCCGGCACTCTCAGTCCTCTTCCCGAGGACCCCGACTTGTTCGAGGCCGCCCTTCAGGCCCTCGCCGTGCAATCCGACGCACGCCTCCGAGAAGGTGCGCAGGAGGGACTTTCCGAGGGACTTTCCCAGCTGGTGTGGTCACGAATGCGCCACGACTGGGTGCGCCCTTCCGTGACGGGGCTGTCCAACGACGACCGCCGATGGGTAGAGCACTGGTCCCCTCCCCTGGCGCCTCCACCGGGTCTTCGGGACCTGTTGGATCTGCTTGACACAGCTCCCCAGGCGACTGTGCTGTCGATGACGACCGAGGGCGGCTCGCTGCTCCACGATGCCGTGGCACCGCTCCAAGATGGCCTGCTATCGAAGCTCTTTACCGACTCCCGCGAGCGACCGGCAGTGCTGCGGGCGCTCTCCGGCGTGGCGATAGACAGTGGCATCGGCGGCCCCCACACCGCGGCTGCAATCAAGGAGCTGCGGTCCTCTCGCGACGACCCGGCCCTGGCCCGCGCTCAGGCGCACTTGGAAGGAGTGGGTCCGTGGGGCGAGGTCCGCCCGCCTGCAGTACTTCCGGGACGCATCCCTGGCCTCGAGGCCCTCGACACACCGCGTGAATCCGGTGACGCCACCGTCCTTCGGCCATCCGGTCCGGTTCTTTCCGCCCCCCAAGGATGGGCCCGGCTGCTGACGGGTGGGGGCCTGATCTTTCTGGCAGGCCTGCTAGGGGC
>Ga0315321_10004099_pt1 | contig 11216 bp, 9 predicted proteins | sample M180m21515metaG_FD_203464 | JGI IMG/M metagenome (GOLD analysis project Ga0315321, IMG submission 203464) | Ammonia-oxidizing marine archaeal communities from Monterey Bay, California, United States - M1 80m 21515 | ecosystem: Environmental > Aquatic > Marine > Intertidal zone | place: USA... | reverse complement strand
ACATGGATCCCGAATTGGCAGATCAGTTAATGGACGCAGGCGACAGTGACGATTTTCTCGGTGGTAAGCAGAGCGTTGGCTCGGTTCTCTTCTCGGACGTACGAAGCTTCACGACCATCACTGAAGAGCTTGGAGCTCAAGGTACCGTTAAACTCCTCAACGAATATTTCACCATCATGGTAGACTGCATTACCGATGAGGGCGGTATGCTCGATAAGTTTATTGGCGATGCGATGATGTGTATATTCGGTACCCCCGTTCCTCACGACGACGACCCAGACAGGGCTGTTCGTGCTGCCATACGCATGATGACCGATTTAAAAGTATACAACGACCAGCGTGCTGCCGAAGGTAAGTTGCCCATTGATCATGGCATGGGCATCAATACCGACTCTATCGTTTCAGGAAACATTGGTTCGCCTAAGCGCATGGACTATACAGTTATAGGGGACGGAGTGAACTTGGCGGCCCGTATCGAAAGTGCCTGCAAGCAATACGGTGCTCATATCCTAATAAGTGAATTCACTCTCAAGGCGGTAAAGGCGACTTATCGAACTCGGCAGGTGGACTATGTTATAGTGAAGGGAAAGACGGAACCAGTTGGAGTGTACGAAGTGCTCGACTACCACGATGACGAGTCCTATCCAAATCTAGTTGATGCTCTCGGCACCTTTAACGATGGGCATCGCTGCTGGAACGAAGGCAAGTGGGATCAGAGCTCCAAGCTCTTCAAGGATGTGCTCAAAATCAACCCCGAAGACAAGGCTGCTCAACTTTACATTGATCGTTGTGCCCATATGAAGAAAACACCCCCGAAGGGAGATTGGGACGGCGTTTGGGTAATGACGTCCAAATAAAATCCCCGAACCTGTCTGTGTTGCCCTAAAAACCCCTTTGCCTCCGACAAGACGTTATGAACGCCGCCCGTGAACACCTAGAACAAGCAATAGAGATAAATCCCGAATATGCCGAGGCATACTATGAACTCGGTCTACTTGAAAAAGGAGAAGGAAACGCAGAAGGTGCCTGGGAACATTTTCAAAAAGCCGTATCTCTGAATTCCAATTATGCCGAGGCTCAGTGTGAACTGGCTGTCGCATTCGCGGCCAAAGGTGAATACGAAACGTCAAGAAGCCATTACCTTAATGCTCTTGAAATCAATCCGAACTATGCCGACGCTTATTTTAATTATGCTCTTCTTCTGGTCGATTTAAATGATGTCGAAGAGGCCAAGAACAATTTGGAAAAGGTAACGGAAATCAATCAAAACTACGCGGAAGCCTATTACCATAAGGCACGCTTACTAGTGAACCCCGACGATTTTGAGGAAGCCCGAAAGAACTTTGAAACCGCCATTGACATACGTCCTGACTTTGTCGACGCCCTTTACTACATGGGTAAGCTGCTTTCTGGTGGAATCTCTACTGATAAAGAAGGTGTAATCGTCGATTCCACCGATCTGCCGGAAGCTAAGGAACATTTTATCAAAGTTCTGGAACTTGAAAAAAATCATGCGAAAGCTCTCTATAACATCGCAAAGATATTATCTGAGGAAGGTGAGTTTAAGCAAGCCCGTGAAAGACTGGAAAAGGCCATATCAATAGATACGAAGTACTCGAAGGCCCATTTTCTACTAGCTCATATTCTCGTTGAAATAAATTTAACGTCCGAGGCAAAAAAGCATTTCACGGAGTCTATCAAGTACTATGAGAAGAATGCCCCTGCCCATTTTCGTCTTGGGCTAATTCTTTGCGACGAAGGAAATAACAAAGAAGCTTTGGAGAATTTCAAGAAAGCGGTCGGTTTTGATCCTGAGCATGCGGACACTCACTATCATCTTGCTAGGTTGCTTTCTACGGATGAAGACCCTGTACCCGCAAAAAAACATTTTTATCGAGCTCTTGAAATTGAACCCGAATTTGCTTTGGCTTACTTTCATTTGGCTGGTCACCTAGAGCGCAATAACGAACTTACCGAGGCAAAGATGCACTATCAAAAAGCCTCGGATGTAGATCAGAATTTTGTCGAGGCTTATTTCAATCTTGCACGTATTCTTATAACTCCAGCCGAGTACGATCAAGCCGTTCGCAATTACGAAACGGCAATTGAAATTGATCCTGTGCATGCAAAAAGTCACTATTGGTTGGCCAAATTACTAGCTGGCGGCTCAAGGTTAACTGCCGATGGCACCTTGGTCAAAGAACCCAAATTAGATATTGCTGAACACCATTTTCGTCGTGCTATCGATATTGACCCTAAGTATTCAAAAGCACATTTTCGCTTAGGGCTATTGCTAAGCGAGTTGCTGCATTACGGAGATGCATACAAGCACTACTCGGAGGCGTTAAGTATTAATCCGGGTTATTCAGAAGCCCACTATCGCATGGCTGTTCTTCTCATGGATCCTGCTGCCTCTGAAGATTTACTTTCAAAAAAAAATAAGATTAATTCTCCTTCCAAACCAACGCTTTCTGCAAAAAAAGAAACTTCTTCTACGAAATTAAAAATCAAGAGAAAGCCGCGATCTGTCCCTAAGGAAAAATAGCGAGACTGGAGTTGAGCCGTGATTAATTCCGATGCACTTGGTCACCTAGAAAAGGCTATCGAACTTGACCCTCATCATCTCGATGCTCGTCTTGCTCTCGCTGATCTTTACCGACGAGAAAATCTTTTCGATGAAGCCAAGTCCATCCTTTCAAAAACGATTGCAGGTGATGTGAATGTCCCCACCGCCCACTTTGCTCTAGCGGAAATATATATTGATGAAGGGCAGGAAGAGCAGGCAATTAAACACCTTTTGGAAGCATCTGCTGGAGACATCGCGGATTCAGCGTCTCGCTTTCGACTTGCAGAACTTCTTGCGGCAAAAGGGCAAATAAAGGCTGCTGCTGATCAACTTGAAAATGTTATTAGCCTAGATCACCTCAATGGTGAAGCCCATTTCCATCTCGCAACTTTTCTGGAACACCCTGACGATTTTGACAGAGCCAAGCTTTTGCTCGAAATATCGATCGATCTCTTACCTCGGGACCCTCGTCCATGCTTTCATCTTGCGCAATTAGTCGACAAGGGAGAGAAATCTGATTTAGAGGGTAATATATTCAGGGAATCTGATTATTCTTCTGCAAAGTTTCATTATAAACAAACCTTGCGTTTAAGTCCTACTCATGGACCCGCTAATTTGCGATTGGGCGTCATGCTTGAAGAAGAAGGTGATATCACTTCTGCAATCGATTGCTATAACAAAGCTGCAAAAGTGAAAGGTATTGCTGGAGATGCACACCTTTGTTTGGCAAGACTTGCGCGTGCTGAAAACGACAATGTCAAAGCGGAAGAATTTCTAACGCTCGCAGCTCGAGAACCTAAAGTTAAGGGAAAATCTCTTCTGGAAAGAGCAGAGGTTTTTATTAAGGAGGGTAAGGCAAATGTTGCTAAGATTGACTTGATTGAGGCACTGAGCACATTCCAAAAAGACGAGAATAGTTTCAGAAAAGATTCTGACAGCGCTGCCGACAACGCAAATTTTATTAGAGCACGAAATCGTTTGGATAAGGCTGATAACGCTAGGCTTTCTCAATCCCCCGTCTTATTTCATTTGGCAAAGATTGAGGCAATGAACGGGTGTAATGAAAAAGCAATTCAGCTTCTTGTCGAAGCGGTTGCCAAATCACCCGGCTTTGTTCCTGCCCGTTATGAGCTGGCCCTTCTTCTTGACAATAACGATCAGGCAATGGAAGCGATCAGCCACTACGAAGCCGTAGTACAATCCGAATGGGCTCATTCTCGATCCCATTTCCGATTAGGTGAAATTGCTCTTGCGGAAAAAGACCTTAGGAAAGCAGAGATGCATTTCCTAATTGTTACGGATCTCGAGCCTTCCAATGCAAAAGCAAATGACTATCTTGCGCAGATTGCCGCGAAAAAGCTAAAGAATCAGACGTAGTGACCTTATTTTCTTTCGTTGTCTTTACGGTGTGCAATTATACTGAACGGCAAGCTCGCTAGATACAGTGCTCCCAATGAAAAAAGAAAGATCCATGGCTCTTTTGAAAAAACAGCCACGCTTAAACCCACTGCCAAAAGCACTAGAATAGCTCGATTTCGAGCAACACTAAAACGAACATTGCGGAATGAAAAGGTGGGGACTCTGCTAATCATTAATAGTGATATTGACACAATCCAACCAAGAACCCAAAGAGGGTATTCTGCTATAATAAACCCGGATTGAAAACGCTTGAGAATAAATTCCATCCCCATCGGCATCATTGCCATTCCTGCAGCAGCAGGTGCGGGAACACCTGTAAAGTAAGTCTTGTCTATCGGTTTACCATCTTCGTGCATTACGTTGAAACGAGCCAAGCGCAAGGCATTGCATGTAGAAAATGCGAGTATCGGAATCCAAAACCACTCTAGCAGGTGGTCGGAGCCACCTCCAATCAATGGTGCACGAATCCAAAGATATATTACAACAGCGGGAGCAACACCAAAACTAATTGTGTCGGCCAAGCTATCGAGCTCAGCGCCAAAACGAGAATGAGCTTTGAGTAAACGAGCAGAAAGACCGTCCACTGTATCGAAAGTAGCTGCAACGAGAATGGCGAAGACGGCTTTTTCCCACTCGCCTTCCATTGCGAAGCGCATCCCGGTAAGACCCGCACAGAGGCCAATTGTGGTTAAGATGTTAGGCAACAGCTTTGGCAGGGTCAAAACCCTGCCACGTTCAGCCGAATCAATCTGAATCATAAAACGGAAACATTTTCATTCACAAAGCATCGCCGAGGCGGAACCAATTCGGCTCCGTATGAACGATTTATTATGCGATGCCAAGCTTCAGCTTTACGTGTTTTGTAAGGGTCGGTGATTGCTATAATCTTGCAATCGATGGTATCTGTAAAAAACATAAGGTAGTGATCCAGCGTTGAATCGTCTATCGGTGCATTGATGCAATCTAATACTGTACCTCTTTGCGTTTCTCGGAAGAGTGCGTCATTGCAGTCAAGATTCGCTAGGGATATTTCGACAGGGATCTTGATGCGGGGCATTTCACTTGGACGGTCAAGATTTTCCCATAATTGCCGAAGAGGTTTTAAAAAGCGTGTAACTGTTATCGTGCAAGAGTTTTTACGAATGTGCAAATCGATAACCGTCTCATGCCCTTTAGCAGGTAACCTGACAAGCCTTAACAATTTCCTGCCCGAGGCAGGCTCGGGAAACCTTAGAGGGGCTGCTAGGTGCGACGCCTGTCTCTCTAGGGCATAAGGGTAGGAATGTTGTACAGAACTAATATCCACGAGATTTATAAATAGGGGGATTGTGGAATCCACCGATTTTGTAGCATATTTGATACCGGATTTAATCGATGACAAATTCAATACATTAAATTTGCCTTTTTAGAAAAACCAATGAAGTTAATTTAAGTGGTTTACCGTTTAAATCTTCTATTCGAAATTGGTTTTATGGCTATTGTTTTAACTGCGTGTCGCACCAATTCTTGGAATCCCGATGAGCAGTTTGCTGAACAACTTAAAGTTCAAGAGGATACAATACGTAAAACACAATTTGAAAAGAAGCAGAACATCAGTTTGAATTTGGTGAGAATTGAGAGAAACGCTTTAGTTCAAATCCAATCTGGCATCCTCATGTCTGAGTTAAATGATATCATGGGTTCTCGTTTTGAACTTCTGGCAAAAATTCCAGATGCTACATCAGTATGGGAGTCGAGACGCTACAGAGTCGGGCATTTGATCGCATCCCATTTTGGACAAACCTCAAAAGAATTTGAATCTTGCGAACAAGAACGTGAACTATTTACCCTTACGCTTGCCAATGGTGTAGTACGAACAGTCGAATACTAACCTACTGACTTTTGAGTAGTAGGTTCATTTTTTTTTGCAGTAAAAGACTTTGATTTCTTACGGAAAGTAAGAAGCAGTTTTGTTACCGCCCCACCATTTATCAATGTGGGAGTTACGGATGTTAAGCACCATCCGTTTTTGCCTAATTCATTACTTTTTTGTTCAAGGGATTCAGCGATCTTAACAGATTGATCGTCTCCACTTACACGGATTCCTTTTGGGTATATGATACAAGTTTTATAAGCATATTCCATATTTTTATTAATCAAAAAGTAATTATATCAAGTTGTATTGAGGAATTTATAAAGCTAACTTCAAATCATACTTACTTTGTATCTTAATTGGTTCCAAGTCCTCTTGCCTTCGGGTGCACTTGTGAGGATTTTGTAAGACATAATCTTACATTGATCTAAAGATGTAATCTAAAACAAATTCACCTAGACTCGTTTGTTCCATGATAGTGTTTTTGTTGACATGTGTCTCTTGGAGCTCGGGTCTGGTTTGATCTTAATTAAACTAACTAATCTTATCTGCTTGCGCTAGAGCTTTCTCGGGGCCCTGTTTTCCATAGTACTTGTTGTAGTACTTGTATCGGAAGTAACCATAACCATAGTAGCCGGAATAGTAGTAGCCCGGTGTTTTCTTTTCGGGTAAATCATTTAGCACTACACCTAACATATTTGCTCCTGTCTCCTCTAAGCTCTCGATTAGATTTTTAGCGACTTTTCGAGCGACCTTGCCATAGCGGGTGACGAAAATTACTTCATCTACCTTCCGAGCCATTGCAAGTGAGTCAGGGAACAGTCCAATCGGAGGACTGTCGATGATGATGATTTCGGCATTTTGCTTAAGGCTGAAGAGCATTTTGTCAAACTCTGGCTTTTCGAGCATTTCAGTGGCAGCTCTAGTTTTTCCCCCAGATGGCAGAATCAAGAGGTTGGGATAGATTTCCACAAGCGTGCCACTGTCCCAAAAATTGTAATTTGGAGTCGGGTTTGCGACAGTCTCATTTATTAGGGTAAGTAATCCTCGATCATTATTTACCCCACAAAATTTATGAAGTCCAGGTCTTCGTAAATCAAAATCAATCAGGATTGTTTTACGACCATGATTTGCACAACTGTAGGCCAAATTCGCAGCAAGCAAACTCTTTCCTTCACTGGGTATGGCACTAGTAATTAATATGGTTTTAGGATACTCCGTTTTGGAGTTCATTTGTATGCGACTGTACATACTCCTGAAGGCTTCAGTTAGGCCGTCGTCTAGTTCGTTTCCAACAATTAGCGGACGATCGCTCTCTTTCACCTCAGATATCTTAGGTATACCAGCGATAAGATCTTGTCCGAGGAATACTTCTATATCCCATGGCGATTTTATCCGATTGTCTATGATCTCAAAACAAATTGGGATCAGGATAAAGAGCACTCCAAAAATTATAACCCCAGTTTTGTGAATCTCTGGTAGATTCGGGCTGATCTGGATACCTGGCTTAGCAGCGCTGCCCGTACGAAGTGGGTCGCCTTGCTCTTTCGGTAGAGCTATTTGTATGACAACATCCTGGAGTCGTCTTTGAATCGTGTCCGTAGAACCTCTTTGAATTTCAAGTTTTCGATTTAGTTCTGCCAGTTTTGTTTCCATTTGACCGAGGGCAATCGACTCGCCTTGGACTTTCTCCATCGCGTTAATAAATTCTAGTTCTTGAGCTTCAAGTTGGTGATATGTGTCCTTCAAATCCTCAATTGAGGCTCTGACTTCAAGTTGCAGAATTCTCTCTACATCTTCAATTTGTCGAGCACTCTCGATCATCTTGGGATGATTGGAAAGATACTTTTGCTCATATAGGCGACGTGTTTGTTCTAATTCGAGAAGTCTGGTCTGAAGTTCAGGAACATTTCCAAAACTTTTTATGGCATCAATTTTAAAGTAATCCTTGATTGCATCAATGTTTACATTCACGTCTTGGGCCCCTCGATGTTTTTCGGCACGAGAATTAATGCTGGCTTGAATTTGAATAATTTGACGAAGTAGTGAATTTATTCGCACCTTCTCCACTTTAGCTTTTGTGATTTCTCCATGATAACTGCTTTTCCGCGCTGCATTATCCAGTCTAGAGTCCTCGACGAATGGTAGTTCTTCTTCTCGTTTGTAATTGTTCATTTCATCAAGAATTGCAGCTTCCTCCTTTTGGCTTCTCGATAAAAGATTCTCAAGAACTTCGCGTGCAGTCTCTACTACTTCTCCAGCTTCGTTAGTGTAAGATTTTTCGTATTCTTTTTGAACCAGATCTGCAACTAGTTGTACGGATTGAGGGCTACGCCCCGTTGCTGTTATTGTGAAGACGGGGTTTTCGAGAGTCGCTCTTGCAACGGAGTAACTAACAATAGATGCTATATTTGGCAATTCCTCTTCATCATAGATATACGGTGCTAAAATCGTGCTTTTGTAAGAGCTGTTGTCTTTAATACGTTCAAGTACTCGTACTTTCAATTCTTGGCCATTTAATCCATCGGCATGTTTGCGAACTAGTTCTTCCCACCGATTTTCGCGCTGTACCCGCTGTAGGCTCAAGATATCCGGTGGAGGAACAAGGCGAAAAGTAGAGTGTGATTGGTAAATGCTTGGCTGTTGGTATTCCTTGTAGACAAAACCCAAAGCAATGGGAAGTGATAGCGCCAGTGAGAGTAGCCAGCGGTCACGTATTATCAGAAAATAATCGAAGAGACCTTTGAGCTTACCCCGTGAAGTCGAGTTCACGATTTCCTGAGACGGATCAGGGTTGGGATAGGAGTCCATTTTGACGGATTTAGAAAGTGTAAAGGATGATGTAATGAAGGTTACACTAAACGTTCTTTTACAAAAATATGATCCCCAGGGTATATCATGAAGGTTTTGTACTCTCCCTCAGCAACGGATCCACTGCTCAGAGCCTCTACGTCAACTTCGTATGTCTTCGAATTTTTGATTTTTCCAAATTCATCATAGAATGTTCTAGTAACTTTTACTTTTGTCTTACTGGCTATATCGGTAAATCCACCTGCTCGTGCGATAACTTGAACTATATTCATAGCTTCGGCTTCAGGGGGAAAAGCATAGGGACCTTGTTTATTGACCGAACCCGAAAGAAAAACAAAGCGTTCAACATATTTTATGATCGTAACGCTTACCTTCGGGTCTCTGAAAATCTTTTGTCTCCGATACTCCTGAGCCACATGCCTCTCAGCTTGGCTTATATTCATTTTAGAAAAGGTCAATTCTCCGATGTAAGCCAAGCGAAGACTTTCATCGTTTTTTATAGTCGCCTCGATATTGCAATCAGATTCTCCGAGCACGGATACCTTAATCCGATCACCAGGTCTCAGTTTGTATCCAGTCGGATCGCGAAGAATGGAAGGATCGTCATTTTGTGCTCTTAAACTTAAAGTAGGGAAAAGAAAAACCAAGCACAAGCTCAAGCGTAGGTTGAAATTCACGACAAATTTTCTAATTCAAAAGCGTCCGCTCAAGTCAATCCTGACTAAATGTCGCCCATACGATTCAGATTGGCGAGCGATATGTGAAAAGCTATACCCTCCACTTGTGGAGAAATACTTGTTCAAAGTTTTACTCACATTGGTTCCAAATCCAATGTTGTCCATGGAATTGGATTTGCTTGAGGAATCATCTGTTGCATAGGTGTAGTCTGTCGTCCCGTAAGATACAAAAGCTGTTCCCGAAATATCGTCAGTGAATCGATGGTTTAATGACAATCGTCCGATGGTGTTGAGCATTGTATAACCTTGAGCCGAAGGAGTGAAACCCCTGTCCAAATCAAAACCCATAGAGGTCTTTCGGTTTAAACTCCATTCCAATCCTGAACCCAGCGAAAGGGTGCCTTGTCCAGGAATATTGTCATTGTCATAGGCTTGACTAGCATAACCAATGTTGGCGTTACCCGTTAGCTTTGGGGATAATTCACCTTGAGTACCAAAACTCACTCCATGATTGTACCCATCCGTAAGTCGGGATCCACCGCCGCCAGACATATCTTTGGAACGAGAATAGTTGTATTCGGTGAAGAAGTCTAGTTTTTCAGAATATATATAAAAAGCCCTGGCGTATATTGGAATCGTGGCAAGATCGTTGTAAGCTGAATTGACTATTCCTCCAGTAGCCCAATCTTGGTAGTTTCTGTAGGAGTAGGAAGTGCCTACACCCAAACCAAACTTCGAACTGTGGTTGTACCTTGCATTGGCGGCAACCAGAAAGTAAGAGTAACTCACGAGATCCTGCTCCAGAACACTGGTCTCCACCTTCTGCCCGAGGTCAAAATTCATATCAAAACGTATCTTGGCATTATTGGAAATTCGCTTCTTCAAGGATTCATCGAAGTCGATGGTGAAAGTGCTGGTCGGTTGAACATAACTTTTTTTGTCATTCTTTACATATTGCGCAAGTTGTACGCCTGCAGAACCTACGAATGTAAACCAGCGAAGCTTCTTCGTGTAGTGAATCGTCGGAGAAAATGTAAGGATCAAATCGTCTTCGCTTTCGATTTCACTGACAGGTATATCGTCCCTATTCGAATCTTGAATCTTCCTTAATTCAAGAGACGAAATACCAAACACGCGAGAATCGTATTCAGTTGTTAGAGTAGTACTGAAATCGAATCTGCCGAATGCGTTTTCTTTCAAGGCGTACGAATCGTGAGCAACAGCAATGAAAATTGCTAAGGCTGTAACAAATAAGACTTTTTGAATTTCGGAAAAACGGGTAGGCATTCTCACGCTGGAATTATATAGGGGAACTTTATATTCATTTCGATTTTGACTAACGAGTGTATCACGGCAACTCTAAAATCGAATGATTGCACAGACCAATCTTCTCATATTTTAGACATTCTTAAATCACTGACATGAGTTGCACATTGCTACCACTTTAGCGGGTTGAGAACACACGAAGTTTTTCTTTTTGGGCAAACGACTGTTTTGGTGGTGGTTGTTTCTTGGGCGAAAGCAGGTCTTTTGTCTCCATGGTCAGAATGGTTTACCGCGGCTACAGTCTTAGGTGGACTTTTGGGTGTATTATTACTGAGGAAAGAAGAGCGCCTGCCATTTGCTTTCCCTTGGAAACCGATGCTTCCGTATATTCTTTTCGTGGCACTCTCGTTTGTAAGTTTGCTCAACCCTTCTCACAATCCACCAAACCAGATCACATTAGATTTGGAACGGTTCGAAGATGCTGCTCTTCAGCGTCCCGATATTGTTCCATTCGTTGGAGACGAATTTCGTGATGTGCAGGTCCGTTCCTCAACAGATCCGGGGCAAGCTATTGCTTTGTTTTACAGATTTCGTTGTGACTTTCAGGATAAATATGGTCGTTTAG
>Ga0315321_10004097_pt1 | contig 11222 bp, 10 predicted proteins | sample M180m21515metaG_FD_203464 | JGI IMG/M metagenome (GOLD analysis project Ga0315321, IMG submission 203464) | Ammonia-oxidizing marine archaeal communities from Monterey Bay, California, United States - M1 80m 21515 | ecosystem: Environmental > Aquatic > Marine > Intertidal zone | place: USA... | reverse complement strand
CGGTCGCGCGAGCAGTTGCGCGGGCTGAACAGACCGGCAATGTGATTTGCGGGCTGTATTATTTGGAGAGTTACTGCGTGCAACTCGCATCTGGCAGGGTCAGCGGGACCGTTGAACCACTTGTCACGACACCACGTCCAGGCACTGTCACCGTTGATGCAAGGCTCGGCTTTGCACAGCCGGCCTTCGAGCGTGGACTACCTAAAGCCATCGAGGCCGCGAAAAACTGCGGTGTAGCAACACTGTCGATTGCTCATTCACACACTTGCACATCGCTTGGCTTCTTTACTGAACAGATCGCTGCGGCTGGCATGATCGGTATCGGGTTCACGAATGCTTCCGCCATAGTGGCCGGCCAGGGCGGCAAAAAGCGCGTGCTTGGGACAAACCCAATCGCTTTCACTTTGCCGGGGTCGGACGGACCCGCAATGCATGCTGATTTCGCGACATCGGCAGTAGCGCTTGGCAAGATAACTATGGCGAAAGCTGCCGGAGAGGACATCCCGCTAGGGTGGGCAGTTGACGGCGACGGCCAACCGACAACCGACCCACAAAGCGCGCTGCAAGGATCCTTGGCGAGTGCCGCAGGATACAAGGGTTGGGCATTGGGCCTTCTTGTTGAATTCCTAGCTGCCGGATTGACTGGGTCCGTCAACTCACTGGATGTGAAAGGATTGAAGGCGGCGGAAGGGCCACCTCACGACCTTGGCCAGTTTTACATTCTGATCGACCCCGCCGCACATGCCGGGATGCTTGCCGACAGTGTCAATCGTGTAGCGAGTGAGATCATCGATGACCTGCCTGTTCGTATACCAGGCTCGAGCAGCAAGAACAGAGACCCAGTCACGCTTGATGATGCGCTCTGGGCTTCCGTCAAAATACTTGCAGCAGGCTCATAATATCATGATAGCCAGGCAGAGGTTGACCGCGCGACCAATTCAAAAGCTTGCCTTGGCTGATCAAATTCCTCGGCCGGACCTTGTAAAAACCGGTGATGCGCCGTAGGATGAAAATCTATCATAAAAAGACACGAGCCTGGGTTCGGTAAGTAGCCAAAAATCTTTGGTGCGTGCTTTAACAACAAGGAGACAAATATGCGCAAGAGCATTCTTGCTGGATTGGTTGGCGTTGCTTCGAGTATTGCTTTAAGCTTTCCAAGCGCAGCACATGCCGATTGCGGTGAAGTATCAATCACCGAAATGAACTGGGCATCGTCCCAGATTATTACTGAAGTTTCCAAGTTTTTGATGGAACAAGGCTACGGCTGTTCCGTAGAGAAAGTTCCGTCAGCAACCACGACATCTGTGGCCTCACTGGCAGAAAATGGCGAGCCGGACATCGTTACTGAATTGTGGCTGAACTCCACAGGTGCCGTATATGCCAAGCTTGAAGCTGAAGGCAAAGTTACACGGCTCGCAGACGTGTTTGATCCAGGCGGCGTTGAGGGCTGGTGGATTCCAACTTATCTCGCCGAAGCGCATCCTGAACTGACCACCGTCAAAGGCATTCTTGCCAATCCAAAGCTGATTGGTGGGCGCTTCAATAACTGCCCCGATGGCTGGGGATGCCGCATTGTTAACGACAACCTGATTAAGGCGCTGGATATGCGCGGTACGGTCGATATTTTCGATCACGGTTCCGGCGAAACCCTGGCGACATCCATCGCTGCGGCATACGAGAACAAAGAGCCATGGTTCGGCTATTACTGGGGCCCGACTGCGGTTCTCGGTAAGTACAAAATGACGAAAGTCGCTATCGGCGATATCGACATGGCCGCCCATAAAGCGAACCAGGACAAAGAGAACGCGAAGCCTGCCGTTTCTGACTTCCCCCCAGCGCCTGTGCTGACGGTTGCGACCGCCGCACTTGCCAAACGTGAGCCTGAAGTCGCTGCGCTGATGGGTAAAGTCAGCTTCGAAATCGGCCTGCTCAGCAGCCTCTTGGCTTGGCAGGAGAAGAACAGCGCGTCTGCAGAAGAAGCCGCTGTCTACTTCCTGACGACCCAATCTGATGTGTGGTCGAAATGGGTGAATGACGATGCACGGGCAAAACTGTCCGCCTTCATCAAGTAACGGGAAAGCCGGGCGGACCTACGTGTCTGCCCGGCGCATTCTCGCGAACAGGTGCGCAAACTTGCTGCCTGACGGATATTTCTATCCGGATTGATGGACGAACGGGCATCACATGGCTACCTATGATTTTGTATTTGATAATCCCGGCCTGCGCGCTTGGTGCGATGCCGGTAAAACAAACGACGGCCCGCTTTCCATGGCCGATTTGCTCGCCAAGGCGAATGGTCCCAAAGAAGCATCAATTTGGGACCTGCCGTTCCCATCGCTGGATGCGCTCAACGATGCCTGCGGACGCATTGCACAATCCAGAGACTTAACAAAGGGCGTCGAAAACGCTTTTCTGGCGGTCAAGGATCCGCTTCAGTTTGTTCTTGACCCAATCACCCAGCCGCTCAGCTGGATTTTGGAATTTGCACTTTATGCATTTGACGTGACGCCGTGGTGGCTCATGTTTCCCATCCTGATGCTGGTTGTCTTTCTGGCGTCCAGGTCATTTCGGATAGTTGGGCTTGTGATGGCGTGCCTGGGCTTTTTGGCCCTGATTGATCACTACGACTATGCAATGCAGACGCTCGCAATCATCTTTGTCTGCGCGTTTTTATGTGTGCTGATGGGCGTACCGATAGGCATCGCCATGTCCCGCAGCAATACGCTGCAAAGGCTTACTATACCGGTTTTGGATATGCTCCAAACGCTGCCGGCCTTTGTGTATTTAATTCCGCTGATCTTTCTGTTCTCGGTAACAGAGCCGAAACTGTATGGCATCGCGATCATTCTCTACGCGATCGTTCCCATAATCCGCTTGACTGATCTGGGCATTAGGCTTGTCGATGAAGAGGTAATTGAAGCCTCCGATTCCTTCGGCATGACAGATCGCCAGAAGCTGTTTGGGGTACAAATACCATTGGCGTTGCCCAATATTATGGCCGGTGTGAACCAAACGATCATGATGAGCTTGGCGATGGTGGTCATCGCATCCCTGGTCTCAGCACCCGGCCTCGGCGTGCTGGTGCTGCGCGGAATTCGGAACTTGGAGCTTGGGGTTGGTCTGGTTTCTGGTCTCGGTATTGTTTTACTCGCGATCATTCTCGACCGGGTCACAAAGGCTGCGTTGAACCGTATCAATGCTGCACAGAAAAATTAAGGCAGGCAGCGCGTTGATCAACTCAGTGAAGATTTCGATCCGAGACCTCTACAAAGTCTTCGGGGCGGACCCACAGGCGGCTCTGGAGCATGTGCTGAACGGCGCCAGCAAAGCAGATTTGCTTGAACAACACAGCCATGTGCTTGGCTTAAGCGATATTAATGTGGATATGCGCGAGAGCGAGATCACCGTCATTATGGGCCTTTCGGGGTCTGGAAAATCCACCTTGATCCGGCACTTGAATCGGTTGATTGAGCCGACGCAGGGTCGGATTGAAGTCGATGGGGACAACGTGCTGGCGTATGATGAAGCACAGCTTCGCACCATGCGCCGCGAAGTGATGTCGATGGTATTCCAGAAGTTTGCGCTATTGCCCCATCGCACAGTGGCTGAGAATGCCGGAACGACACTGAAAGTACGTGGCATTGCACAGCGCGAATACCTGCTTAAGGCGCAAAAGTGGCTGGACAGAGTGGGCTTAGAGGGCTTCGACAAGCATTATCCGCATCAACTTTCTGGCGGCATGCAACAGCGCGTCGGCATTGCCCGGGCGCTAACGTCAAATGCGCCGATTATGCTAATGGATGAGGCATTTTCCGCACTCGATCCTTTAATCCGCACGGACATGCAAGACCTGCTGCTGGAACTGCAGACAGAGCTACAAAAGACCATAGTCTTCATCACTCACGACCTTGATGAGGCCCTAAAACTGGCTGACCACTTGGTCATTCTCAAGGACGGCCAGATCGTCCAACAAGGCGAGCCGCAGCACATCCTGCTCAACCCAAACGATCCATATATCGAAGACTTCGTTAGCGATATAAATCGCGCCCGTGTGCTGCGTGTGCGATCGATCATGACGACCTTGGATGGATCCACGGCACCCAGTAATGCCCATGGCGAGGTTGATTTTGACGATACTCTTGAAAGCCTTATCAGCACATCTGGCGGCGATACGTCTCACACCTACCTTGTGATGCGCGACGGCGCACCGGTTGGCACGTTAGATATGAAAAACCTCGTTAAAGCTTTGGTCCCACGCGCAGCCTCGGAAGCAGGCGCGCGAAAGTACTGATTGCCCGCACTGCAACTGACAGCGTAGCAAAGCCAGATGACGGCATAGCTATGCCTACAGGCCTGTCAAAGCTTGGCGGTATTCGTCGCCGCACCCTCGTAAAGAATGTTGTTGATGGCTTCAGCAGCTTTAGCGTGGAACGCGAATATCGCTGGGTCTAGGTCGCGGGTCGGCTGCGGCGTGTGCTCGAAGGCTCGGTGAGGGTCTTGGCCGCGCACCAGAGCTGCTGAGTCCCATTCGCCGACAACCTGCTCAGTCTCTACCGGCATGAAGTGCATAGAGACGCCGATGCGGCGGTCAGCGCCAGTATTTGGACCACTTGCGTGGGCGACGCGATAATTATGGATCGACATCTGACCGCGTTGGAGTGGCATGTGAACGGCACGGGCGTCATCTACACCTTCGGTGATTTCTTGGCCCCGGGTCAGCATATTGTCATCGTCATAGCGGTCTTCATGGTTGAGCACGTCGCCCTTATGGGTGCCAGGCATAACCCGCATGCAGCCATTTTCGACCTGAGCTGGGGAAAGCGCCAGCCAGGCCGTGATGACTTTATCGCTTGAAAGGCCCCAATAGCGGTTATCTTGATGCCATGAAACGAAGCTTTCTGAGCCTGCGTCTTTGATCCAAAAGATGGTGTTCCAACACAAGATATTCGGGCCAATTAATTGCTCAATCGGGTCCAGCACACGTGGATCACGGATCAGATCATCCAGCCATTTGAACAGGAGATGTGATTTCGGGCGCTGGGCTGGCAAAAGCTTGCCGCCGTTTTGGGCTTCAACTGCCTCCAGGCTTGCCCGGTGCTGCGCCACTTCATCGGCACCCAACACGTCAATGGGGAAAACATACCCCTCAGTTTCGTATTGCTGAATTTGGGCTTCTGTAAAGCGCATGGCCGTTTATCCGACTATTTATCTTCCCCGCAAATTTAGCGGATGGCGACACGATTGGGCAATCCAATTTTCACCTAAAAGCTCTGGCAGAACAATGTGGGGAGGCTTGACCAAACCTGGCCCACCTCCCTGCATTTCAGCCTATGAGGTACCAGCTTTGAGCTTGCCTAATTGGTCTTTAGCACCTGCAATCATGCAAGCGAGGTCTGATGTCAGCATGACCATATCGAACCCGCGCTTGACGGCTCCGGCCGCAAACTCAGCGCCAGCGCAGTGCATGACGGCTTTGATGCCGTGCTTGTGCGCGGTGTCCCGGATTTTGTCACAGGTTTCCATGTGCAGAGGGTTGGGATTGTCTGCCTGTGGCGGCAGGCCAAGCGCGTAGGACAGATCAGCCGGACCGATATAGACAGCATCCAGGCCCGGAGTGGCGCAGATCGCATCCAGATTTTCGAGGCCTTCTTTAGTCTCAATCATCGCCATCACGATGATCTGGTCGTTGGCTTCCTCGAAATAGTTGGCACCACCATAGTGCGCCGCACGGATAGGGCCAGAGGAGCGCATGCCCACAGGGGCATAGCGGCAAGCGGCAACTGCTTTGGCAGCTTCTTCCGCGTTGTTCACCAATGGCACGATAATGCCGTAAGCACCGACATCCAGCGCTTTCATGATCGCCGCCGGATCATTCCAGGCGACGCGCACAAACGGCACGGTGTCTGTCTGCGAGATCGCTTGCAGCATTGGCAGCACATCATTCATTTCAGACATGCCGTGCTGTAGATCAACACAGAGCGCATCGAAGCCTTGGCGCGCCATCATCTCAGCCGTGAAGCTGTGCGAGATTGAGAGCCAACCGAGGGATGCAGATTGGCCAGCAGCCCACATTTCTTTGATTTTATTCGGTCGCATATTTCTTCCTTTTTACGTTAATGCGGCGCGTGGGCCGGTTCTGGATTCTTAGATAGCGTGGCCTGTAATCGCGGCTTGGTCGAGCCTCTTTTCGGATCGCCTTCTTGATCAGGCGCGGGCATCTGCCAGCACCATGTCAGCCCCCTTTTCGGCGACCATGATAACAGGTGCGTTAATGTTGCCAGACGGCATGGTTGGCATGACGGAAGCATCGATCACTCGCAGCCCTTCAATCCCACGCACCCGCAGCCTGTCATCTGTGACAGCCATGGGATCGTCTTTAGTCCCCATCTTGGCCGTTCCCATAACGTGATACGTGGTGGCACCAGTGGCCTGGGCGTATTCAAGCAACTCTTCATCCGATTGCATCGCTATGCCGGGATAAAGCTCCTCTTCGCGATATTTGCCAAGCGCGCTGGCTTCCCCAACCTGCCGGGCAACCCGCATGCCACCAATCATCGCTGCCTGATCAATCGGATCATCCAGGAAGTTTTGGCGGATGGTTGGTGCGGCTTCCGGGTTTGAAGATTGGATATGAATCGAGCCTTTGCTCTCTGGGCGGCACTGGTAAACGCCAATGGTCATGCCCGGGTCTTTGTGGAACTTCCGGGTGATGGCGTCGAAGCTGCCATGGGCGAAGAAGAATTGGCAATCAGGCGTATCCAATTCAGGCCGACTTTTGACAAAGCCATGGCCGACGCCAGCAGTCCACGTCAAAATTCCTGTGCGGTTCAGTGCGTATTGCAGGACACCTTTGGCCAGCCCAAGGCCGCGCGTTTGCTCATTCAACGTGATGCGCTGGTTCACGCGCCAGGCAAAACGAGCGGCGTAATGGTCTCTGTAATTTTCGCCGACACCCGGCAGGTCGTGGGCTACATCAATGCCCTGGGTGCCCAACACATCCGGGCGACCAATGCCAGAAAGCTCTAGCAATTGTGGGGATTGCACGGCACCGGCGGAGAGAATGACTTCGCCGTCCGCCTTCGCTTCACGCATCTCGCCGTCTTGTTCGTAGATGACGCCGACTGCGCGCTTGCCCTCTAATATGACCCGGTGAGCGCGCGCGTTCGAATGCACATCCAGATTTGGACGACTGCGGACAGGGTGAAGATAGGCCGCAGCCGCACTGTACCGCCGGCCATCCTTCATGGTGGTTTGGTAATAGCCAAACCCGGCTTGATCTTTGCCGTTATAGTCTGGGTTATCGGGGTATCCGGCTTCAACGCCAGCCTTCACAAAGGCGTCAACCATTTCGTGCCGTTCAACCATGTCCGCTACATGGAGAGGGCCTTCACCACCACGGACATCATCAGCGCCGCGCTCGAATGTTTCTGCCTTCTTGAAGTAATCCAGCACGTCGTCATAGCCCCAGCCGCGATTGCCAAGCTGCGCCCAGGTGTTGAAATCAATCGGGTTGCCTCGGACATACAGCATGCCGTTGATCGAGGATGATCCGCCGATCACTTTGCCGCGTGGGATAGGGATGCGGCGGCCCTTCACGTTCTCATTCGCCTCCGTCTTAAAGTTCCAATTGAGCTTTGGATGGTTCAGCAGCTTCTGGAAACCAACCGGGACCGTAATCCAGATGCTCTTGTCTTCGCCGCCCGCTTCCAGCAGCAAAACCTTAGTATTTGGGTTCATGGAAAGGCGGTTTGCTAGAACGCATCCGGCAGAACCAGCGCCGACGATAATGTAGTCATATGCCATGCCAAAAATCCCCGCCTGATATGTTTCTTGCTGAAGCAGCCTCACTTTCGGACCGCTCTTTGGTGCGGTAGCGTAACGAAACTGACCAAAACGCCAAGGGGCATGCGCCATGGAAACAACCGTCATTAAATGCGAAATCGCTGACCACATCGCGCGCGTTACAATCGACAATCCGCCAGTGAACGCTATGAGTCCGCAGTTCCGCCAGGAAATGATGTTGGTCTTTGATCGGATCAGCGACATGGATGATGTGCGCGTTGCTGTGCTGACCGGCCAAGGCAAAGTCTTCTGCGCCGGGGCCGACATTAAGTCCCGTGTGGGGCGTGTGGCCGAGCCTGGGGACCATTGGCAGAACAGCCGCACATCCAGGGAGAGCTTCCACTGCATCATGGAATGCAAAAAGCCAGTGATCTGCGCGTTGAATGGCCCTGCCCTTGGTGCTGGCCTGGCGGTGGCTGCGTCTTGTGACATCTTGATTGCGTCTGAAAAAGGTTCGCTCGGCCTGCCGGAAATTAATGTTGGCCTTCTTGGCGGCGGTCGGCATGCGATGCGGCTGTTCGGGCATTCGCTCACACGGCGGATGATGTTCACCGGGTACCGCGTGCCTGCGTCTGAGTTGTATCGCCTTGGCATCATCGAAGCCGTTACGGCCCCGGAAGACCTTATGGACGCCGCCATGGATATGGCCCGAGACATCGCATCCAAGAGCCCCATCGCCATGAAACTCGCCAAACATTCACTCAATACAATTGAGGAGATGAGCCTGCGAGACGGCTATCGCTTTGAGCAAAGCATGACAGGCGAGCTTGGACAATATGAGGACTCGAAGGAGGCCATGCGCGCCTTCGCCGAAAAGCGCCCGCCCGTCTTCAAGGGCAAATAATCAGAATGCGCCCAATTTACACCGGCACAATCAAACCCACACCACCAGAAGCTGACGGTAGACTGAACGCCCCCGCCGCCATCAGAAACCTTGAGCCGATACTGGCATTGCTGCGCGATCACATGCCTGCAGCGGGTCATGCGGTGGAGATTGCCAGCGGCACCGGCCAGCACTGTGCGGCATTCGCTGAGGCCTTTCCCGGCCTGAAGTGGCAGCCGACGGATGTTGTGCCAGAACGCCTTGCGAGCATTGACGCCTGGGCCGAAGTGGCAGGTGTCGCCAATATGGCGCCTGCGGCCACGCTGAATGTGGAACAAGCTGAATGGCCGTTCGCTGGCGGAAGTGCGAATGTGTTGATGCTGGTAAACTTGCTGCATCTTGTGTCAGACAGCGCCGCCGAAGCCGTGTTCAAGGGTGCCAAACGCTTGCTGGCGCCGGGCGGGCGGTTTTTCGTCTACGGTCCATTCCTCCGCGATGGGGAATTTGTATCAGAAAGCGACGCCAGCTTTCACGACAGCCTCCGCCAACAGGACCAAGCTATTGGCTACAAGGATGCTGACGGCATTACTCAGCTCGCCGGCAGCTTTGGTTTCGTACTTCTGGAACGGCGCGATATGCCAGCGAACAACTTGATGTTCGCTTTCGAAAAGCAACCCGGTGGCTGAGCTTGGCTTGCGGTCCAGGCCACTCGGCACCCCAATCGGCCTAGAGGTGTTAGACGTTAATCTAGCCGAGCCGCTAGGTGACCGCACATTGACCGCAATCCGAAGTTTATTCGCAGAGAACCCGGTCCTCGTCTTCCGGAACCAAGATCTAGACGCTGCCGCCATCGCCCGTTTTGCGCGCACGTTCGGGCAGATCGTACCTGGTGTTATCGAGAAATACCGCCATCCAGACGTGCCCGACGTCTCATACCTAACCAATGTCGAAGCCGATGGCTCCGTTGATGCATTCGGTGTCCGCCGGGCGTCAGATTGGCACTACGACGGCAGCTTCGCCGAAAGCCCACCCGATTGCGCGATGTTGTACGGCATCAAAATCCCCAGCGACGGCGGCGGCACGCTGTTCGCGGATATGCACACCGCTTTCCTAACACTCCCCCAAAACCTTCGTGACCGCATTGAAGCCTTGGAGACAATCAACCATTTTGGGCTTGGGCCTGCAGGTCGGGACTATTTTGATGGCATGTCGCCGGATCGGTGGGGCACTTATACGCCCGTGCGACGGCCATTAGTCATGCCGCACCCAATAACGGGGCGGAAGTTGTTGAAATTCTGCATGATCCACACAGCCGGGTTTGCAGGCATGACGCACCGGGACAGCGCCAACCTCATGGCTGACCTGCTTGTGCAGGCGACGGGAGATGCCTCTACCTATTATCACGCCTGGCAGCCTGGCGATCTGGTACTTTGGGATGAGCATGCGACAATGCACCGGAATGCAGGTGATTTTTCGCCGGAACAACCGCGCGTTATGCTGCGCGCTATGGTTGGCGGCGATCCCGCAGAATAGCTCCACTTGCACGGAATATGGCCGTGAGCTTAGTCTAAGCCGCAATTAGGAATACGGGAGACGCACTATGGCAATCAATGTGAACATCCGGCAGGCCAGCCCGAACGTGGGTGCCTTTGTTGAAGGCGTCGATCTCAGCAAAGATATGGATACTGGCACAGTCAGCCAGCTCCGTGAGGCGCTCGGTGCCCATGGCGTGGTGTTCTTCCGTGACCAGAACCTGACGCCAGACCAGCATATTGCTGCAGCGGAGCGCTTCGGTCAGATCGATATCAACCGCTTCTTCGCCCATGTGGACGGCTTCGAGAAAATCGCTGAGGTCCGCAAAGAGCCAGAGCAGAAAGCCAATATTGGCGGCGGATGGCATACCGATCACACCTACGACCAGATTCCAGCAATGGGCTCCATGCTGCTAGCGCGCGAAACGCCGAAACTTGGCGGTGATACGCTGTTCTCCTCCATGTTCGCCGCATATGACACACTTTCCGATGGGCTGAAGGCCACGATTGAAAAGCTGAACGCGGTGCATTCAAGCCGCCATGTCTTCGGTAAAAAGGCACGCTACAAGGACCGAGGCGAAGACTTGGGCGGGCGGTTAATGAACCCAGAGCTGGCCCAGCAAGACGCCGTGCATCCAGTCGTGATCCGCCATCCAATCAGCGGCAAGAAAGCGATCTACGTAAACCCCGGCTTCACACTGCGCTTCGAAGGCATGACAGACCAAGAAAGCCAACCGCTGCTACAGACGCTATATGCCCACTGCCAGAACCAGGCTTTTGTTTACCGCTTCCAGTGGGAACCCGGATCAATCGCATTCTGGGACAATCGCGCGACCTGGCACTATGCGGTCAACGACTACCAGGGCGAGCGTCGTCTGATGCATCGGATCACGATTGAAGGCGAAGCGGTGGCGGCTTAAGCCAATAGGGATTTGCCGCCGTTAATACTGCTTTAAGACTCCTGGCCGTTAATGAGTTCGATTGTTCCAACAGGGGCAATTAGATTCGCAACGGCATGAGCACCC
>Ga0315321_10004095_pt1 | contig 11227 bp, 4 predicted proteins | sample M180m21515metaG_FD_203464 | JGI IMG/M metagenome (GOLD analysis project Ga0315321, IMG submission 203464) | Ammonia-oxidizing marine archaeal communities from Monterey Bay, California, United States - M1 80m 21515 | ecosystem: Environmental > Aquatic > Marine > Intertidal zone | place: USA... | reverse complement strand
CGGCATGCATCGCGGCGGCACTCGTCAAAGCATCTTTCAACCATCGATCCGATAGAACCTTCGTGTCGTTAATTAATTCGCTAAGGTTTCTTCCTGCTTTGCCTCCAGGTGAATCAGACATTTTCAGGAGGGTCGCCAGTACCACCTGGTCATCGGTGTCTGCGATCACATTCGCCTCTTGTAACGCGGCAAGCGTCGCCGGGATTTCTGGAAGAACTCGCACAGCATTCAGTCGCACTCCGGCAGACGGATGGGTCAGAGCCTTCGTGACCGCATTGAATGCGGGACTGCTGTCGTCCCGCAACACGCCAAGTCCATGCAGTGTGTTCAACGCGTGAATCGCGCCAACGTTCAGGCCAATGCCATCAACGGTTTGGTCTTCAATCAGCGAGATGAGTTCAGGAACAACCTCGGTATCGCCCTGTTCGACGAGCAACCTCTGTGCGTGCAGGCGGACCTGCATGGTTGGGTGAGTGAGCTGATCCGTACGACATGATTTCAGTTTATCGTTGTTCTTGACGACAGGCTGCAAGTCTTCCACACATGGTCTGTCCGGTACGATGCGATAAATACGACCATACTTCTTGTCTCGTAACTTAGTTTCGTAGGCTGCTCCCTTGCCCGTTTCAAAACCTTGCGGCGTTGGGTTGTGCTGCACAATAAAGTTGTACCAATCGAGTACCCAGACATTCCCATCGGGACCAACCTCCGCCATGATCGGAGCTGTCCATTCATCATTGCTGGCGAACAGATTGATCGGGCTGTTGGATTTCATACCAGCACCATCACGCTTGATAACAAAGGTCCCGACAAGCTTGCCCGTTGGCCCACACACAAATGCGGTACGGTTCCACCAGGGCTGTGGATAATTTCGAGCCGTATACAAAGCGTGGCCAGCGGCTGCGGTATAGCCGCCATGATGATCAACCTGCCGAACTTTTTTCGTAATGGGTTGGAATAGATGTGTGTCGGCGATCGTGCCCAGGCGAAGTGATGCTGTCCAGCCGCGCACTCGTTCGTAGTAACGGTTGGCAATCGGCATAAACACACTGGGGTTCCGGTTCGCCGTCGAACCAAAGATCAACCCTTCTTCGGAGATACCCAGCCCCCACGTATTGTTGTTTGTCGATCGTATGAATTCGAGCTTTTCCACCACCGGGTCGTCGTCTTGTGAGAGCCTGAATCGGAAAAATCCCATGCGGAATGCCGGTTGCTCCACACCGTTGATGACTGGCGACGACGTGTTGTATCCCTGCATCGCCCATATCCAGTTATCCAACCCATTACGAAAGTTACCCACGCCACCGTGAGTGTCTCCGAGTGTCCAATTGGACATCAATACTTTACGAACATCAGCCGTACCGTCGCCCGTCGTATCTTTCAGGTATAGCGTTTCGGTGCCGTTCTGTACGACTAGTCCACCACGGTGAAAGGCGATCGCAGTGGGAATGCTCAAGCCTTCGGCAAACACCGATGACCTATCAGCGCGGTTATCGCCATCGGTATCCTCAAGCACGCGAATACGATCACGGCCACTCCCTGACTCATTCAATTCATTGGGATAGTCGACCGTCTCGCAAACCCATAAGCGACTTTTTTCATCCCAGTTCATCGCGATCGGTTTACCGGCAGGATAGGCCTCCTGCCTGCCTTGGTCTTCTATCCCATGGATATCATTCTCATCCGCGAATAGCTCAACGTGAAAACCTTCTGGAGTCACAATATGCTTGATGGACTCTTCTGCCGGGGACGGCTGTTGCATGAGTTTGATTGGTTTGCCCAATCGACCCTTCGAACGATCAGCGTTGTAGTTGGGTATCTCCGGCCCCACGTCTACATACTCAAACGCCTTGAGGCCATTCGGAAGTTTCCGCATCGGCGGTAGCGTCGTTGCGACGGCCGGTGCAGCCGCAATTGCCGTCTCACCTGCACCGCATGCCCAACGGATACCTCGCTCAAGCAGATTATGGAAATGCGGTTGGTTCCACGTGTGACTATCATGTCCCCATGCGGTGTAGAACACCCGTCCCGTGCCGTGAGTACGAATCCATGTCCACGGTTCACGCGTGTTGCCATCTGCCTGTGCTCCACCGGCACGGTATTCCAGCACCAAGCGATTCTGCTCATTGTGCTTGTGATGGACATAGGTTTCATCAAAACTCGTAAAGGTCTTGTAACCCTCTAAAATTGAATGCTCCACACTGGCTAACTGAGTAGTCATTTCGCCTTGGCCGTGGCTTTTGAATTGACCTCCCATTAACGCGACAACTTCGGGCGAATTACGAAAGCAAAACGTCGCACAATGAATCGGCACAAAGCCTTTCCCCGAGGCGACATAATCAAGCAGTGCCTTGGCTTGCAACGGCTTAATGGTGTCGATGTTGGCGTAGAGAACGAGACCATCGTACTTACTCAGAGACTGTGCATTGAGTTTGTCAACGTCTTCGGTGTAGGTGAGCTTGATGCCCCGCTCTGCCATGACTGATTCGATGATCCGGAACCGCAATGATGGATTGTGGCCTTTTTGATCACCAAGAAACAGAAGATTAACGTCATTGCCAGAAGCAAAAGCCACCACATGACCAACAAGAAACGTAGAAAAGAAACAAAACAACAGAGAGCAATAGTTCCTGGCCAACAACTTCCGGCTGTTCGCCAACAGACATTCGCACAACAAAGTTATCGTCGTAAGTTTCGTCATATCATCAAAGTGTAAATGTTGCTTGATACTGCAAACTTTGATTCGTTGGGTTCCCATCGTTTGTTTCTCTTTGAGAAATGCATCTGTAGTGCTTCGGTTGTAGATTTGTGGGGCAGTGTCTGGTGATCTATTGCGGCTTCTTATCTCAGGCTTCTTATATCAGGGTTCTTATCAACGCTCTCTCACTTTGTGTTCATTCTGGGCTTCCAGGCGACAACTGTCGATGTACAGGTCTTTGAATCTGCCTTGGGCTTGGGCCTGAAAATGTACCGAACGCAGCCAGTCGTATTTTTCGGGGTTCCAGGGCAGAACTAACTCGCCAGCTACCTGCACCCACTGACCGGCTGTCAGTGCCACCGGGTCGATGGTGACGGCATCGACATATTGTTTGCCAGTTTGGCGATTGACCTGAATGAATTGTAGTGCCACCTTGCCAACGCCTTTGCCGCTGCCAATCCGCATCCAGGCCGAAAGCCGGTAGCGTCCGCCGCCGTGCTTTTCTACTTCTTTTGTTACCTGCTGACTCACGCGATTCCGACTATTGAAGTTGTCCACCGGCTGGCAGGCATAGCGACCTTCCTGTGGTGGCACAACCGCCGCACCGACCTGCCGGCCATTCCACGCAAAGCCAGCGATCTCGAAGCCTGGGTTCTTCAGCAGGTTGCTCGGGTCTGGATGAATCTGCCCAGCATCTGTCTCGATGTCCGATGAGTACGTCGCCACGGTTTTACCATCACGTATGATTTTCAGGTTCTTGACGAAAGCCAGAGTGAAATTGCGCGGTGAGAAATCCTCGATCCAGCGGTCGCCCAGCTTGATGTCTTCGAAGGTGACGTTCTCGATAATCGACTCCGGCCCACCGCCGGTAATCTGGAGGGGATGCCCGTTGTCCGTCAAGGCAGAGATATTTTTCAGTAACACGTTTTTGAAAGAGCAGGGATACTCAGGCAGGTACATTTTTATGATGGGTTTGTTTCGACCAGGATTCTCGATCCGGAAATCACGTATACCCACACCATCGATCCAACGATTCTCTCCGATGCCACGTTGATCAATAATAATCCCACCCCACGTGCTCTTGTTATAGATAGAGTCGCAGTCTTCAGTGATGCTGTTGCCAGGCGTTTTCTGACCGCCCTCCGCCGTAAAGATCATGTCAACTCCGAACGTATCGTCACGCCAATAGACCATCCGCCGGAAGCGCACCATGTCTGCGGATCCTGCGATGTAATGCGAGTCGTCCTGCCCATGGATGAAGCAGTCCTCGGCGATGCCGCTGCCGAAAAAGTGGATGCCGTCGGTGTTCGTACGCCAGTTGTGTGTCTTGATATTACGAAACACGGTCGGACGCTTCGGATCTTTGCTGCCGCCCATCGAGGTGTGGTACGGGCTGTCGATGAAGGTGAGTCCCTCCAATACGGTGTCGGCTCCAAATAGGTGGATGGGCTTGCTGGCCGTCTTCTGCTCAACCTCGTACCAGCCGATCTTCCGCCCAGAAATTACACCCAAGCCAAAGACCTTGGCTTCGTCAGCACGGTTCCGAAAGCCCTCGCCGAAGCTGCCGTCTACCCAGGCATCACCGGGGATGTAGTACTGCTTGCCGGGACGCAGGGGATGCGCCTTCTTGCCAAGACCGTGAACACCGGACATAAAGTAGAGGGTCTGCCAATCACCATCTACCGGTGGTTGGGTGCCGGGGTGAACCTGCACCACGCCCGGATCATCAGGTTGCGGCTTATCTGTCAGGTGCGGCGAGGCGAAGACGGTTATCATTTCATCCGTCTGACCGTTGATCTCAACGGCTACGTTCACTGGTACCTGCTTGCTCCGGGCTGTCGTCTTCTCGGCAAAGCGCGGCTCTATCTGAAAGCTGACGGAACGCTTGTCATTACTGATCACCGGCGTCAGTTGGCGGGAGATAGGTCGGATCACACATGTCTCAATGTCGCCGGGGCTGAGCTTGGTGATCTCCACTTTTACTGGCACGTCCATCTCGAAGGTACACCATGATGAGGAGAGGCCGGTAACGCTCTCGTAGATTCCACGCGAGTGGATACCGGACTTAGTCTTGGCCGGACCAACCGTTTCCATGGTAAAGAGTGGTCGCCAGGCTTGGTCGTCGTGGACTCGGACGCGGGCCGAAAAGCAGCCGGATGGCACAATCCCGGGAATAGCAGGATAGGTGAAGAGCCCTTTGGATACGAAGGGAGCCGCAAGAGACGGGCCGAAGTTCATCGTGAGCATCAAGAGCAAACTGGCAAGAAGATACATCGGATTGCTCATGGCATCTTTCGTGGTAGCTAGGATTTCGGCACGCTCCTTTCGATCTTCATTGACCTTGGCTGCTCGACGAACGAGACTTCTCATCGACGCTCCATCCCTTCGTGCTGATCTTTCCGTAGTACTGATAGTAATCCCAGTCCACGGTGCCACCGACGATGCGAGGATCACCGGTTTTCTTCAGGTGATCAAAAAGCCGCCCACGAAGTGACGCCTGCGCCTCTGTCATCGCGGTCGATCCTGCCAGGTTCACCATTTGGTGTGGGTCGTTCTTCAGATCATAGAGTTCCTCGGCTGGCCGCATTCCGAATGCAAGTTCAGCAAGATCCGCGAATCCATGTTCGTTTCGATGTTCCATCAGAAATGTCTTGGTGGGTGATGCGTCGATCTCACCGTACGGTATTGATCGCGCGCAAACACTTGCATCGGGAGACCCTGAAGGCCAGCGAGTGGGTGCAAAGTTGTGAATGTAGAGATAGTCTTCCGTCCGAATCGCACGGCAAGGATATCCTTTTCCACCTTTCCGACATCCATCATGTCGTTCCATAGCGATAAATGCCGCAGGACGTCCTACAGGGTCGTCACCTGAAAAGAAGATCTCCATCAAGCTTTGTGCGGTCATCATGCCTGGTGGCGTGAGGCCAGCGGCTTCTAAAAAGGTTGGTGCGAGATCGCTGAGGTTTACAAAGGCGTTCACATCGCGACCTGGGTTACAAATTCCACGCGGCCAGCGAATGGCAAGAGGTACTCTCGAGCCTGCATCGTAGAGACTCGCCTTTGCTCGAGGAAAGGGCATGCCGTGATCACTTGTAATGACGACGACGGTGTTATCCAGTTGACCTATGGATTCGAGCATCGCAATGGCACGAGCGACGTGTTGGTCAAAGGTTTCGATCTCAACCAGATAATCAAGAATGTCATTTCGAACGATGTCGTTGTCCGGAAATATGGGTGGCACAACGACCTTGCCTGGATCTTTGCCTGTTCTCTTTCCGGCTCCCAATTCATAGGCCCGATGTGGTTCGGAGGTCCCCAGCCAGAAACAAAACGGCTGATCATCCGACACCTGCTCCAAGAAATCCTTAAAATTTCCAGCGTAATCCGTGTTCGACATCGACTTGAATGGTGGTTTGGCTTTCCGTTTCTGAAACGAAACGCCAGCAGGATTCATCGTGCGACCACCGGGTTCCAGTCGGCCGGGACTCCATCCCTTACCCGTGAAGCCAACTGCGTATCCCGCTTCTGCCAACAGTTCCGTATAGGTTGTGAACTTTGCTGGCAGCGTGCTGTGGATATTTCCGGCTTCTTCTAATCGCCAGATATGCTGGCCGGTGAGAATCGCTGATCGAGATGGCCCGCAGGTTGGTGCATCACAAAATGCATGTGTAAACCGAAGCCCTTCACGTGCGACACGATCAAATGCTGGGGTCTGGACGACCGGGTCACCATTCGCACCAGTATGGGCATAACTCTGATCATCAGAAATACAGAACAGAATGTTAGGCCTGTCTGCGGTAGCGCCATAGACATTTGCATAATCAGAAACTTGTGCGGTGACCACGCTAAGAATGGCGGTGTACGTACAAACAAACAGATGAAAACAAATCGCTCGTATCACTCTCACGTAAGGCCTCCGCTGTCAGGTGTGCCGTTGTTGATCGAGTAATCCACCCTTGTTTCTGGAATCGCTCCGGAATGAGTACAGGTCGCCGCGGCGACCTCACATGAATTTCGCAGGTTCTGATCGTGAGGATCGCCTCGCAGTTCGCCAACGAGGAAGGCTGCGGTGAATGCATCCCCTGCCCCAACTGTATCAATCACATTTCTATTAATTCCATCCTGAGTGATAGTGCCCTCATGTGTAACCAGCACAGCTCCGTTTTCGCCGCGTGTTAGAACAACCATGTCGAGACTGCCAAACTCGAGCAGGCCTTGCAGCATCACGTTCGGTCGGCTGGTCTTGCTAATGTTACAGGCAGAGCAAACCTCAACCAGTTCGTCGTCACTAAGTTTTAAAATGCTGGCAAGCTGAACCGAGTTGCGAATCATCTCAGCATCAAAGAATGGCGTCCTGAGATTGACGTCAAGAATACGGGGAATTCCTGCGAGGGAAGCCGTCTCGACAACTCGACGGATTGTGGCTCGTGAGACAAGATCACGCTGCCCCAACGTCCCGAAATAGACCGCATCAACTGTAGCTATTCGCGAAGCTATCGCATCGTTCCAAGTGAGGTTATCCCATGCCGAACCCTGATGAATCACAAACGTTGGTTTGCCATCAGCATCAACTTCAACACTTACCGTACCAGTCGGCGTTTCAGGAATTATTTGCATAAGACTTACATCAATTCCATACGCACTGAGTATGTCGGTACCATCGCGTCCGTATTCGTCATCACCGACTGCGCTGAGCATTGTTACGTCAGCCCCCTGAACCGCCGCGTGACATGCAAAGTTTGCTGGTGCACCGCCAAAGCGTTCACCATCTGGAAACAAATCCCACAGCATTTCACCAAGCGAGAGAATCGTAGGTTGTTTCATTCGGCCATCTGCCGTTTAAAAATTTTGTGTGGAGATCACGCAAGAATATCACTGACGACGTTGCCATAGACGTCAGTCAGGCGAAAATCACGACCGGCATAACGATACGTAAGCTTTTCATGATCAATTCCCAGGATATGCAGGATTGTTGCATGAAGGTCGTGCATATGCACTTTGTTGTCTTGCGCAAAATAACCAAATTCATCGGTTGAACCATGACTGAAACCAGCCTTTACCCCGGCACCACTCAGCCAGACAGTGAATCCAGCAGGATTGTGATCGCGCCCGTTTTTACCCTGTACAACTGGCGTACGACCAAATTCAGTTCCCCAGACAACAAGCGTATCATCGAACATACCTCGTTGTTTCAAATCTTCCAGAAGTCCTGATATTGGCTTATCAACACTTAGTGCATTCCTCGTATGGCCCTTTACGAGATTATTATGCTGATCCCAGACATATGGCGTGCTCACTTGAATATATCGAACTCCAGCTTCACAGAAACGACGGGCCAAGAGGCAACGGTGACCGAAATCCAATGTTTCTTTCCGGTCCATACCGTACAAATTTCGTGTTCTTTCAGATTCATTGCTGAGATCAATTAATTCCGGTGCAACACCTTGCATACGCGCAGCTAGTTCGTAACTACGAATCACACCATCGAGCTGTAGGTCTTGGCTCTTTTCAAAATGCCTTTTATTCATTTCGTGAAGCATCTCGAGTTGGCGATGCTGATGCACAGAATGGGCACCATCCGGCTGGAGATAGTCGATCGTTGCATCTTCTGCTTTACTCGCTGAGTGACCAAGTGCTGTGGCCTGATGATGAGCAGGAAGAAAGGCTGAACCATAATTGCGGGTTCCACCATGCCCTGCTGGCGGCGTAATACTAATGAACGCTGGAAGATTTTCATTCTCCGCACCAAGGCCGTAACTCACCCACGCACCAACTGACGGCCGCAAGAGATTATCGTTACCCGTATGGATCATCGAAACAGCTTGACCATGCGACGTCCCTTTTGTGTGCATAGATTTGATGAAACAGAGATCATCGGCATGCTTTGCGAGGTGTGGCCAAAGTTCACTTACCCATGCACCACTCTCTCCGTACTGCTGAAACTTCCAGGGTGTGTCTAGTAGATTGCCGTACCCCGCTTTGTCTTTCAGAGACACATCCAGGTTTTCAATTCCTTTGAAGGGCAACTTTTTTCCGTTGTACTCAGTAAGTGTAGGCTTCGGATCAAACGAATCCACCTGAGAAACACCACCATGCATAAAAAGAAATATAACGCGTTTGGCTCGAGGCTTGTGATCAAAGCTGGATTCCGCAGCGCGTGCAATACGTTGCGCAAAAGCCTGAAATGCAAGGGCCCCAAAACCACAGGCTGTTGACTGCAACCAATGGCGACGGTTGTGGGACGTTGTGAATTGATGACACTGACTCATACCGTGTTCCTGATGTCACTATTCAATAAACCGGAATTCTGCTGAGCAGAATACAACCTGAACAAACGAAGCAAACGCTTGCTCAAGTGCCTGCCCCTCTTCCATCAACTCAGCAACATATTTTTTCCCCTTGCTCACCTCATCGCGACCTGCCTGGCGAATAAGAACACGTCGATAGAGCTGCTGAATACTTTTCTCAATTGTCACATTGTTTTGCAGCAAGAGCAAACTCAAAGCATATGACATTTCATAAACAAATGGTGAATTCATCATGAATAAGGCCTGCGCCGGCACCGTTGTTATTGCCCTCTTCCCTGTGACAAGATCGGGGTTCGGGAAGTCAAAAACAGCCAACGATGGTGGCACAGCCCCTCTCACAACAGGTAGATAAACACTCCGCTGTCGAAGCTTACCAGTTTGCCCCAACGACACATGCCGCTTTCCATTTGACTCAATGGCATGCATACCAAGTTCACTCACAACGGAATCGCGAGACTCCCCATCAAGCTTTCCTGAGACTGCCAGTAGAGAATCACGAATTGTCTCAGCCGGAGCAGGACGCCGGTACTGTTTTTGAAATTGTGATTTTTCGCCAGCACCCTCCGAAACATCAGCGACAGCCTGCTGATATGTTTTCGACGTAATAATCTTTCGGATCACACTTTTGACTGACCAATTGCCTTCCACAAACTCTTCGGCAAGAAAATCAAGAAGCTCGGGGTTCGACGGAAGCGCTCCCCGCACACCAAAGTTGTCACTCGTTTCTACAATGCCTCGGCCAAACAGGTGCTGCCAGATCCGATTCACCATAACCCGAGCAGTCAGTGGATTCTCCTTAGCAGTGATCCACTCAGCCAGCTGCACTCGTCCTGACTCATGAGTTGGGATAGAGAACTGTGCCGCACCATTCCAGTTCACCACTTGGAGAAATCCTCGTGAAACCCTTTCTCCCAGATTTTTTGTTTCTCCACGAATACGCACATGCAAGTCACCTATGCGTTCCGATTCATTGTCTTGAGCAGCCATAGCCCTCGGTATTTCCGGACTATCTTTTTTCATATCCGCGAGCGTTTTTTCGAGATTTGCAAGCTCCTCATCCAAGGAAGACGTGTCAGTGGGAACGTCTTTCTCAAGATCTTCTACATGCACGAGTCGAATAGCGTCAGCAAGAATTGGCTTATCTGTCGCTGTGTCCGCAAGACTCACGACAGCTTTCGTATCAAATTCAAACTGACCGATCGGCTGCCATAGTTGATCGATGGAAGGAAGGACTGTCTGGTCAACAACAACTTGATCCTCACCCTCGGCGTGGTGCACTGTGTAGCGAACATTCGTCGCAAGACCTTTACCGCCTCGAAAACTGACCCGAAGTTCATACTTTCCAGGATTGGGCAAAGTGGCTTTCCACTCGATTGAAAATGGAGACTTCTGATTATCTGCCACAAGATAGTGATCACCAACATACTTAGGACGATGGGTCGACTTCCGCCACGTCCCTTTTCGCGTAGCATCACTATCGTCAACAAGTACGCCGACTGCGGAACCTAAAACTAACTCCCTTCGCTGCTGTTTCTGCTGAATTTTTTCCTCGATACTTTTTATTTTTGAACGAAATGCCTGCAACCGTTGTGTCTCGTCATCATTGATCAGTAAGTCTGTCTCTTTCCAGCCCGAAACATTGACATTATTCATGAGAATGCCATCTGTCGTCAGGGTGCCGTGGAAGATACCCGCCATTGCGTAATAGTCTGTGGTTGGAATTGGATCAAACTTATGGTCGTGACAGCGGGCACATCCGAGCGTGAGTCCCATTGTTGCTCGACCGATTGTGTCGAGCTGTTCATCAGCAATATCGAGACGCATTTTTTCTTTGTCTCGTTCAGTTAGCATTTTCGGTCCGACCATCAAAAAAGTAGTTGCAACAAGTTGCTGATTTCTCTGTTCCAGAGTGTCATAGGGAAGAAGATCACCTGCAATTTGCTCGAGAAGAAACTGGTCATACGGAAGGTCATCATTCAACGCTTTGATCACATAGTTTCGATACCGCCACGCCTCGGGATACGTTAGGTTGAAGTCACTCCCATTCGAATCCGCGTAGCGAGCAACATCGAGCCAGTGGCGAGCCCACTTTTCTCCAAACTCTTTTCGACCAAAGAGGTCATCGAGAGCTAACTGGACTGCTCTCTCAGGGGATTCACCGTGATAGACCTCATGAAATTCTCTCTGCTCATCCAAAGTTGGGGGCAGTCCTATGACATCA
>Ga0315321_10004086_pt1 | contig 11239 bp, 11 predicted proteins | sample M180m21515metaG_FD_203464 | JGI IMG/M metagenome (GOLD analysis project Ga0315321, IMG submission 203464) | Ammonia-oxidizing marine archaeal communities from Monterey Bay, California, United States - M1 80m 21515 | ecosystem: Environmental > Aquatic > Marine > Intertidal zone | place: USA... | reverse complement strand
CTCGTCTCAAAGCCATAGAGGATTGGTCGCGCACCCTCGGGCGAGTGCAGAATGCGCAAAGTCGCTTCCGTCACCATGCCAAGCGTGCCTTCGGACCCGGTGATCAGGCCAAGCAGGTCCAGCCCACCAGCATCCAGGTGCTTACCACCAAGTCGGACGATATCACCGGTAGTCATCACCATCTCAACGCCCATAAGGTTGTTGGACGTCACGCCATATTTCAGGCAATGCGCACCGCCAGAATTCATGCCGATATTGCCAGCAATGGTGCAGGCAAGCTGGGATGATGGATCTGGCGCGTAGAAAAATTTATCCGGGCTCACAATGTCCGTAACGCCAAGATTGGTAACACCGGGCTGCAGAGTGATGGTGCGGTTGTCGTAGTCAACATCCAGAATATCGATCATCTTGGAGACGCCGATAACAATCGCATCCGCCATCGGCAACGCCCCGCCAGCGAGCGAAGTTCCAGCCCCGCGCGCAACCACCTTCACGCCCCGCTCATGGCAGTATTTCATGACAACGGCGACTTCAGCCGTTGTTTCAGGCAGTACCACACCCAGCGGCGTCTGATTGTAGGCAGTGAGCGCATCGGTTTCGTAGGGCTTGATCTCATCTGGATGATCAATCACGCCATCAGGTGCCGCAATCAGCCCCTTAAGATCGTTCAGAATTTCATCCCGCGCTGCCAGAATCTCCGCATCCGGTTCCGGTAAAGCCACCATGCCTCAATCTCCCTGCCGCATATACGCCACGCATACCATAGCAGGTATTGCGGAGAGACGGCGCGGTCAATCCACGGCGCCGCAGGGTGGAAAGACTGTGATTACCTTGATGTTTGTCGTTGCGTTGTCCTTGCGATGAATATTTTACTATCCGCCTCTGTGTATCCCAAAAGCTGCCCAATATCGCGGCAGTCATCGGCAGCGGCCGCACACCATTGGCTATACTTGGTTTGCGTCAACTTATATGCGGGCACTATCCGCCATTCTTCTCCAGGCAGTGCATAGAATTCGTGGCGGAGGGTGCGGCCGTCTGGAAGCAGCTCATTAAAGACCGTCATGATTATCTCGCCGGCGGCGACGTGCGGGGCGAATGCAGCTGTTGGGAGAACCGTATCTGGGCCAGGGAGGTCTGAGAACATTGCGGGAAGTTTTTCTCCCGCGAGCATCAGTTCCAGCTCTTTGTCGTTATGAGGGCCAACGCCTTTCGGCAGTTCCGGCAAATCTTCAGGCATTTGTGAAAGCCCTATACATCTCACTCAGTACTTTTCCCGCCGCTTCAGGCTGAAACGCCGCCATCACATACCTATCCGGCCTAACCAGCATCAGCGTGTCACGATGGGCGCGGATGGGGCGGAAGGTTTCTGGGTCCGTCGTCCAAGCGTCATCAGGCAAGGATACTGGCTGAATTGAGACCGGCCACTCACTCAAACCCGCGCTCTCCAGCCATTGGCGGCAGGCTGCGTTTTGGGCGACTAGGGCGAAGCCGGGGCCGAGATGGTCGTCCAGCCATCCGTCTGTCAGCTTCGGATTGGACAGCATGGCACCGATCAGGCTGGCGGGCGGCTCGTCCGGTGCGCTCATGCCGAAAAACAAGCCATCCGTGTAGCGCGGTTTGGGCTTGAAGCGCATGCCGATGATGTAGTCGCGGGCATCTGGAAAGCGTTCTAGGCCAAGCATCAAGGCATCCCGGAACAGCGCCTTGCCTTGGCCAACGGGCATCACGACTTCACCCATGGCGACGGCTAGTTGCACCATGGCTTTGGCAGGCGCACGGCGTTCCGCCTGATAGCTTTCCAGGATGGCTGGATCAGCGCCATCGGCGACCAGCACGGCTTTCCACGCAAGGTTATGGGCGTCTCGAATGCCAGAATTCATGCCTTGGCCAGCAAACGGTGGCGTCAGGTGGGCTGCATCCCCTGCAAGCCACACACGACCTTCGCCCCAGCGCTCTGCAATCCGCGCCTCAAACCGATAGACCACGGCACGCATGATATCCTCTGGCGCGAGAGGGCGGATGGGTCCGAGCAAGCGTTGCAGCGTTTCGAACTTCAGCATTTCGTCTGCTGTTTCGCCGGGCAGCAGCATGAACTCATAGCGCCTGCCGCCAAATGTCGTTGGGATAGAAACCCAGGGCCGGGCGGGGTCACAAAAAAACTTAGAGACAGGCTCCTGGTCCGCATCTCGATGCAGGTCCATGACTATCCAGTCCTGGGGATAGGCCTCCCCCGGCATGTCGATACCAAGCGCATCCCGCGTCTGGCTCCGCGCCCCCTCCGCCGCGATCATGACAGCGGCCTGGACAGGCACACCCGCGACCGTCGCTGTTACGCCGTCTGGCAACTGGTTGAAACCTGTCATTTCCGCGCCATCAATTAGCGTCGCATGGCTGAACCGTTCCAGCCCGGCGCGCAGAACACGCTCAAGCTCCGGCTGGTGAAAATTGTTGCGGCGAGGCCAACCGTATTCGACTGGACCAGGGCCAACTTCACCCACAATGCCGCCATGCTCATCCACATAACGGGACCCAGCGCCAAGGCGCAGGATCGCCCGCAGTGGGTCAGCAAGGCCAGCGGCGGCGATGGTGCGGCAACCCTCATCATCAATCGATATTGCGCGCGGCAGGTTTAGGGGTGCTGGGTTCCGATCCACAATCAGGACGGATTTACCGGCAAAGGCGATGTGATTTGCAGCGACGAGGCCCGTTGGGCCCGCCCCCACGATCAGTACATCAACGGACTTGGGAATATCTTGGCGCATGCCTTCCGTATAGCGCGACGGAACGCTTGCTTGAAGGGCATATCAAAATGCGGGCTCAGCGCCCATCACCTCTGCGTAAACGCTGCCGATCAACAACAGAATATCTGGCCCGCCGGCCTCAGCTACTTGCACCTGATGGCGGGCAACATCTGCCAGTGGGGACGTACGATCCCGTCCGCCTGGCAGAGTGCTGAACAGGTAAGAAAATTCATCCGCACCACCGCTGGGTGCAGGACTAGCCCTGCACCACTCAAACATGATGGGTTGATCCGATAGATCGAGCGCGCGGGCAGACGCGGTTTCATCGTTCGGGCTAAGGAGCATTGGACCACACGATTTGTTGCAAGAACGCTCGAGCGTCAGCCCTAGCGTCCAAGCAGTATCGCCATCCCTCCTAAAGTCTCACTCAACAGAAGAACCAGCCTTTTAGGGTGATTTTCGATCCTTTAGCTAGAGATTTCCCTAAAATACGAAATCGCTTGCCGTAACCGCTGTATTATTGATCCCGAGCAGAACAATGAATTCGTCGGCTGCCACATCAATCCGGGTATCGGCACGAAGATTAAAGGTGCGGATTGTTAGGTCAGCGATACTTGATACTGATGCGTGATCGGCGAAGTTCAGCCTATCTACGCCGTCTTCAAAGTCGAAGATGCGGTTGTAGCCGAAGCCGTCTGTCATCACGAAAACATCCGCGCGGGTGCCGCCAATGATGCGGTCGAACCCTGACCCGCCCTCAATCACATCCGCATCTGCGCCGCCAATGATGTGATCTCTACCGCCACCGCCGCTAATTTTGTCATTGCCAGCACCGCCGCGCAGACGATCACCATCATCGCCACCAAGCAATGTATCGTCGCCATCTTGGCCATAGATACGGTCTACGCCAGCGCCGCCTTCAACGTGATCCTGCCCGTTGCCGCCAAGGGCGATATCGTCGCCATCGCCACCGCGCAGCACGTCCTCGCCAGCTTCGCCAAGTAGCGTGTCCAGGCCCGTACTGCCGTTCAGAATATCGTCGCCCGCACCGCCGCGCAGCACATCCTCACCGGTGTTGCCAAAAAGTTGGTCGTCACCGGCTAGGCCCACCAATTGATCATCGCCGGAACAGCCAAGCAGGCGATTGGCACCTTCATCACCCACTAGAATATCGTCAAAATTGCTACCGGTGACGTTTTCAATGCCAGTAAGCGAAGCCCTATCGCCATCGGCATTGCGTACGGCGTCTAGATCCAGCCGCGCTACGGTCCCTGTCGTCGCGTCCGATAGGTCCAGCGTATCTGTGCCAGCACCACCATCATAACTATCTGTACCGGCAAGGCCAAAGATCGTGTCATCGCCGCCAAGTGCACGGATAATGTCATCGCCACCCGCACCGGCTAGCTTGTCACCATTGACGCTGCCATTAAGTGTCCCGCCGGATTCACTGACGGTGATAACGGACTCACTCGGCCTATCGATTGCGAAAAGGGTGCCCAGTCCGCTGATTTCAATAGAAAAGTTATTATTAAAATTCATGCCTGTTGTTACTAGAAAGTCCAGGTCAAAACTATCTGTCCCGTCCGTCAAAGTCACACTCTTTGCCCCAACACGCTCCAAATCAGCAGTGCCGGAGAAGCCATCGACGTAATTATAGATGTCGACGCACTCGTTGTAACAATCTCGCCTGATAATGAACTCAGCGATAGAATAACACCTTCAGTCGCAGCGGTGATTTCAAATGACTCCTCTGAAATCACGCCCGTGCTGCCTGCACTGGCGGATGCAGAGCCGCCAACTGCTTGAATATCATCTGTGCGGTCAAAATCTGAATTGAGCGTGACCGTTACGCCGAAGCTGTTGAACAGCACATCCTGCGTTTCACCGGCAGATAGCGCCGTTCCACCAATATCAATGGTCTGGCTTTCGCCGTTCGCTAGATTGCGAAGTTCAAGGATGTTTCCAGCAGCATCGAATTCAACTGTGAAAACCGCATCGAAGTCCGGGTTCTCTGCCGAGATATTAGCGATGTCGTCCGCGACCTCAATCTGGTTATCAACGCTACTTAACCCAGTCAGACGCGTCGCCTGTACGATGTTCGTAGACTCCATGGCCATCGTAATCATTTCAGGCCCAGTAGCTGTGAATGCAGCGAGGGTGGTCATCATCTCGAGATAATGAAGAGCGTCAGGCATCATTGTTTCCTAGTGCAGGGATGTATGGCGCTCCGGCAACACCACTTTCACGCACTAGGAAATCTGGCAGGATAGTGTTGCTGACCACCTAATCAAATATGGCTTTGCACATGCCCAATAGCTAAATTGATCAATAACCATATGGACAGGATGATACATTTATGAGTAACGCCCCGACGAAAGCCGCAGGCGCCCTCGTCATCTGGACGGATATCAAGCCTGAGGCAGAGGAGGACTTCAATCGCTGGTATGACCATCAGCACTTGGAAGAACGCGTTGGTGTTCCGGGGTTTCTGAACGGTCGGCGGTACAAAGCGATTGGGGATGCACCGGCAAAATACCTGGCTTGGTATGAGGTTGAATCGCCGGACGTGCTTGGCAGTGACGCCTATGGTGCCCGCCAGGCAAACCCAACGGAGTGGACGTCCCGCATCATGCCGGAGTTCCTGAACGTCACCCGCGTACCTTCTGCCCGTATAGCCAAATCCGGCGGCGGGCTTGGCTGCATTGCCGCCAGCCTAAGCTTCACCTGCGCAGACGGATTAGCGGACGCCGTATCAGCAGGCCTCACGCAATTGGTGAAGAAACTAACCGCCTATCCCGGCATTGTCGCCGCACAGGCATGGCGACCTAGCCATGCAGACGCCGCCACTGGCACCACAGAAGCCCAACTCCGTGCCCACGAAGAAAACCCGCCTGTATGGACGATTATGATCGAAGCAACCTCCGAAGCCGCCGCACAAACGGCACTTAGCGAGACGAACGTAGCCGACCAGATCAGCCATTGCGCGGACAGCAAGGTGACGGTTGGCCTTTACGAGCTGGTGCTCGCCCGAGGCCAGATTTAGGCGGGCCTCACCCCCTGAACACAAACATTGGGCTGGACCAAGCCTGGAAGCCGTCTTCTGTGGTGACGCAGACCCAGAGTTGGTTGTCGCCTTCTGGTTTCAGCGGCACATCAACCTGCCTGCTGAGCTCGCGGCAGGTGTTGTCTTCTGGCAGGCGGAAGATGCGGATACGGCGTTCGAGGCCGCCAGCATCCAGTGCCGTATCTTCCATGCCGACATCGCCAGCGCGGACCTTCAAGGTGCCGTGATTGGTCGCGATCTCGATCATGCCGTCTGGGTCTTCGTCCAGCCAAACATCGAACCCGCCAAAGTTGCCCGTGGTCATGGCGTCAAACGCGATTGTGTCCGCGCTGGAAACTTCGAGGCGGCGCTCCAAGTTCCAGGCGTTGATTTTGGACATGCGCTTAATGGTCGACCCGCCAAAGCGCGCCCGGCCCCGCCATTCCGATTGTCGCCCCCGGCCACGGTATTCTGCACCACTCCAGATCACTCGGAAGCGCGCACCAAGGTCCGGCTTATCGAAGCCACGAAGCGTGTGGATGACATCCATGCCGTTCCGCACTTCAATCCGCTCAATCGGCGCTTGGGTGATGGCCTCAACAGATACTGTCGCGGTATCGCCGCTGACCTTCGCGATATCACCCATCATGATGCTATCTGCAGGGGCGGACTGCGCGTCATCCCAGGCGTTCGGGTCTTTATCGAACAACGCGGTGTCGCCATTGAACCTCGCCCGCACATCCAAGTGCATGCGCGTGCCGGTGGTGCCGTAATGATGGCGTTTGCGCAGGCAATCGAACAAGCCGTCACGGTTGAGCTCATCAGTTATGAAGCAGGTCAGCCCGCCATAGGCACCGAATGTTGCTGCACCCGGATAGCTGGCGCCCGGGCGTCCCTTATGGCCATCACTGTTGCAAACCAGCCCCGAACGGTGGCCCAGCGGAAAACCATCCGTCAGCAGCCATTCAAACGTGCCCCAGGCTGAATGAATTTCCATGGCCGTTTCAAGCTTGGGGTCATGGGCAAAATTGATATCCGCGTAGCGGCCGCCGACATGGGCGTAGATGCAGACATCTTCATCTTTCAATTTCTCAAACAGGATGTTGGCATCCGGCGCATCCGTGTTGATGTCAGACCGATCCGTCAGCAGTGCATGGCTGGAGCGATGGATCTGGCGGCCTTCCTCACGGAAGAACACGTTCCTGTCCCCGCCAACACCCGTATTGCCGGACCATTCATAGCCTGGCAGCACACAGAAGCGGCCCGGCTCATTATATTCAGCCGCGAGCTCCTGCAAGTAAGCCCAGAACGCGTTGTTGATCTGGAAATCGTTCGCCTGATGGCTGGTGGCATCCAGGAAGGATTTATTGCGGGCAAAATCGAAATAATGCCGGGCCGTCGTCACGCCGATGCTTTCGCCGGACTGCCCATGCATGTCGCCCCAGTAGCCGCTAACGGCACCTTTGCGGATAACCATTGGATGGGACTCAGCCAGCGCCTCGCCTGTGTCCGCGTTGCGGACGGTGATGCGCAGAACACCTTCTTCGTCGACCGATAGCCCTTCAAAGGCATGGGAACGATTGCCTTTCTCATAGGCGAAATTGCTTGGCAGGCCGTTGACGGGCAGTGTTGTTTCAAATGCCAAGTTGGCTTCGGCCAACTCCGTCGGGTTACCCCATTTATCTTCTGCTTTGACGCCAAATAGGAACGTCTCACCTGGTCGGCGCAGACTTGAGAGCACGGCGTGCCACACAACCGGCGGCCCCGGGCGGACTTCAACAGCAGGCGTTCCTGGAACCGGCGTGAAATGGCCCGTCGCGACCACGTCTGCATAGACTTTGAATTCAAAGGCTGGATCAATAAACGTCGGCATCGCCATGCCGGGTGAGCCTTTGGACGTATCGCCGAACACAACCGTAATCGTATCCCCTTCCCGCAAATACCCACCGCCGACAGCGATGGTCAGGCTCTTGAAACGTGGCCTGTTGTGTCCGCGTGGCTCATAGGTCAGCGCCAAACGACAGCCATTGCTGGCCGTGGCTGTTGTGTATCCGGCTGCTGTCGGGTCAGCCATTTGCAGGCGGCCAAAATCTGACATGGCGCGAAAGGCGATGCGGATAGCGCCTGTGTCATCCAAACCATAGCGCCCGACTGTGTATGTCAGCCGAAACGTTTGATAGCTGCGTGCTTCAATGCCTTCCGTCTGGCCATCCAGTGTCACGTGGCCATACAGCGTTGGATCGCTGGCTGGCTCAACGTTCGAGCCGCCCTCGCCGACGAGATGGCTATCGAGCAGATTATCACGCGGGTCAGTCATGGAATCGCCTCATAAATCGGAATAACGGGCAGCACATCATGCCTGCTGCTCAGCCGCAAGCCTGACCTTATCAGGGGGGACAAATCGCTGGATTTTACCGGTGGCCGTGCGTGCTCCTTCTCACCGTCACAATTTCTGCGATGATACCGAATGCCTATCAGCCAATCGAGTTGGGAGCAGCGCCATGTCGGCAGATCTTTACCCAGATGCAGAAGCGCCGATCCGGAAAGACATTCTGGAGCAGCACGCCCGCGCTTTGCAGCACATTGCGGCACCCGGCGCATGGTTCAGCGGCGCGGAGCGTGTCGCGATCGCAGCCGAAACGCGGATCGCCCGTTCCTGCGCGCTCTGTCAGGCCCGAAAAGACGCCCTCTCGCCGAATGCGGTTTCTAGCGACCACACCAACGGCGGGCTGTTGTCGGAGACCCTGATAGAAGTCATCCATCGGATAACTACAGACCCGGCGCGGCTTTCACGATCCTGGTATGAGGATGTTTTGGCGGCGGGACTGACAGACGCGGCCTATGTGGAGGCCGTCAGCGTCATCATTCACACTATCTCGCTCGATACATTCGCCCGCGGCCTGGGCTTAGCGCCCCGCCCATTGCCAAAAGCTACCAAAGGCGAGCCAAGCGGATATCGACCTGCAAGCGTCCGCCATACCGGCGCTTATGTTCCGGTTATCCCACCTGGAGAAGAAACTGGCGACGAGGCTGATATCTACACCGGTATGCCTGGTGCCAATGTGCAGCAAGCGTTAACTCTGGTTCCCGACGAGCAACGGAACTGGTTTAAGCTCGTCAACGCGCAATATCTCGCGAGCACCCAGATGCGGGATTTTGACCAGGAACCGCGCGCCATCACTCACGCACAAATGGAATTTCTGGCCGGGCGCATATCAGCGCTCAACCAATGCCTCTACTGAACGACCAGCCACGCGCTTCTGCTCCGTGCGAGCGGCGAACACTCTGGTAACGAATATGACCTTGATGCTTTGATGACCGGCGCTGCCGGCGGCGTGCCAGCAGGCAGCGAGCTGGATGCATTCGCGGAGGCACTTATCGCTACGGACGCCGACCAATTGGCGGCGGCGATCGCCAACTTGCGGCAAGCAGTCGGCGATGCAGGCTGGGTCGACGCGGCAGGTGTCGCCGCCACCTTCAATGCGATTGATCGTGTCGCGGATTCAACAGGCATTCCCTTGGAGCCAGCGAAGATGGAAGCATCAGCCGGTCTGCGCGCAACCATTGGCTTGGACGCATTCAGAGACGGCCGGGCCTGAGCAACAATGAGCACCTTGCAGGAGGCGCTTAACCGCAGGCTCGAGAGTCGCTTCAGCGTCGGCGCCGTCATTGGTGCGACCTTCATGCTGGCTCTGCGGCGCATTCATATCTTCCTGCCGCTCGCCGTGCTTTGCTGCGCGCCCACGGTATTCCTGGGCTATGGGATCGCCTGGGCGTCACAGTCCATTATCTTATCGGGCGGCGGCGCATATATCGGGCTGATCCGCTTTGCGGCTGAGGTGTTGATGGACGTGCTGTGCGCCTCATTATTTATCACTCTGGCAATCGCTCAAATCAGTAAAACCAGCAGTGCCTTCAATACCCACAATGCGCGCCTGAGAGGCACAGTCGTCCGCATCATTCCGATTTACATTTGTGGCGTGTTGGTCGCCCTTTTGAGCTGGACCGGGTTCATGCTCCTGTTGATACCGGGCCTCTACTTCATGATTATCAGTTCGGTCGCATTGCCTGTCGCCATAACAATCCGCACTGGCCCCTTGTCGCCATTCGGCGCAGCAACAGCTTGATTAGAGGCTATCGCTGGCATGTGCTTGGTTTAATCTTGCTGTTCTTCATTTTCACAGCACTGCTCGAAAGAAGCATTGGCGGCCTCTTTCAATATTTGGGGACGGAAGCTTTGCTCCTGAGAGCTTATGACCAGTGGGCCTATATTCTTGGCACCACAACATTAATGATACTCAACCAAGCCATGTTCGGCATGCTAAGCGGCCTTGCCGCCGCATATTCATTCCTGCATTTAGTGAGGGTGAAGGACGGTAAGTCTGGCGCGGAATTAGCTCTAATTTTTAATTAGATCGGGCTTCTCGCCATACGCTTCTGGATTTTATTGACAGAGCAACTACAATCCTTACGCTTTTCACAAAATCAATGCGGCGGAGAACAAAGCATGGCTGATCCAGCCGCTAATCCCACAAGTCAATTTTCTATTGGCAAGGTTTTGAAGCAGACATTCTCTGCCTTTTTGCGCCGGATTACGCATTTTCTCCCGCTTGGTCTGCTCTGCTATCTTCCGGTCGCGTTCATCAGTTATGCCCAAAATGCGTCGATGCTCGACGCCCAAGCGACTGGAGACTTGGCGCAGGCGCTTAACTTCAACCCTTTTTGGATAGCGCTAAACTTTCTACTGCCGATGGTCTGCGCTGGCGTGTTTGCAGCAATCGCGACCTACGAAGTCGTCATGGATGAAACTGGCGTGCGCCCGAGCCTTGGCGAGGCGATTGCAGCAGCCGCGCCACGCATTCTTCCAGTTATCCTGGCGAGCATTCTGTTCACGCTTATTGTCTACGCAGGAATGATTCTTCTGTTATTGCCGGGACTGTTTTTGCTCGCCATGCTCTGGGTGTCCGTCCCTGCTGTCGTTATGGAGGGGCTTGGGCCAATCGCGGCCTTGAAGCGCAGCGCCAACCTTACAAAGGGGTATCGGTGGCGTGTATTTGGGCTCATTGTATTGTTCATCATTTTGGTTTTTATCCTGCAATGGGCGCTCAGTCTCGCGCTGATCTTGGGTACAGCTGAGATTACAAATGTCTTCGTTTTGACGGGGTTTGGCTATTTGGGCATTACGATTTTCGGCGTTTTAAGCGCCCTTGCAATCGCCTATACCTATGTCGCGCTGAAGATCACCAAAGAGGGTGCCAGCGTCGAACAACTGGCGACTGTCTTTCAGTAACCGAGCCCATAATCGCCGGAGCCTATACATGCAGAGCGACCCTAGGGTCAGGACCCATTAAAGGAATTCCCATGTTTGCTGCAATCTGATTCACTCATTCCAACATTGGGAGAGTGTGATGCACGATGGGTTTTGGCTAACAGACGAGCAATTTTAACGCCTTGA
>Ga0315321_10004081_pt1 | contig 11243 bp, 9 predicted proteins | sample M180m21515metaG_FD_203464 | JGI IMG/M metagenome (GOLD analysis project Ga0315321, IMG submission 203464) | Ammonia-oxidizing marine archaeal communities from Monterey Bay, California, United States - M1 80m 21515 | ecosystem: Environmental > Aquatic > Marine > Intertidal zone | place: USA... | reverse complement strand
GAACATTCAGTACGGTGGGCAAGGCGGAATGGGTGATGTTGTCCCACATCCAAATTATAAAAAAAATAAATACATCTATCTCTCTTACATAACCTCGGATGATGGAGGTATGACAAGATATGCCGTGGTTGATAGAGCTAACTTAAGCGACCTCAGTAGCCCCAAGCTAGAAAACAGGCAAAGGATATGGGAGCAATTTCCAGCAGTAAAAGGCAAAGGACATTTTTCTCATCGAATAGTTTTTGGTCCTGAGGGATCGGTCCATGAAAACAAAATATTCATCACATCTGGTGATCGGCAAATGCAAAAACCTGCTCAAATGTGGGACACCAATTTTGGAAAGATAGTCCGTCTAAACGATGATGGATCGGTTCCACAGCAGAATCCTTTTCAAAGCAAAGGTGAATTGGCCAAAACATTTTGGACGACTGGGCATAGAAATCCCCTTGGCATAGCTTTTGATCAGAAAAATAACTTATGGGCCAATGAAATGGGCCCACGACACGGGGATGAATTGAATCTAATAGTGGCAGGATCAAACTATGGATGGCCATTAGTATCAGAAGGTAATCACTATAATGGAGCCATAATTCCACCACACGAGACGAGGCCGGACTTCGCGTCGCCAGTTGCATATTGGGTTCCAACGCTCGCCCCGGCCGGATTAACTTTTTATAGTGGAAATGAATTTAAAAACTGGGAGGGGCATGCACTTTTGGGTGGACTAAAGGGGAAGTCGTTGGTGAGACTGAAATTCAAAGATGAACAAGTGATTGAGGAAGAAAGGTTTTCATGGCGAGTGCGAGTTAGAGATGTTGAAGTTCAAAACAGCGGTTCCATTTGGGTAATTGAAGATGGGTCCAATGCTCGCTTAATAAAATTTTCTTTGCCAAAATAGTAATGATAAAAATTGTGCCTTGGAAATACCTTTTAAGTTTCACCGCCCTAGTTTGTTTGTCAATTTCATGGGCCGATGTCGCGAGCAGTCAGAGGAATAATCTTCTAGAGGTAATTGAGCGAATTAATGCAGACGTAATTTTTTTACGCCATGCCTTGGCGCCTGGGTTTGGAGATCCAGAGAATTTTAACTTAGCAGATTGCAGTACCCAAAGAAATTTAGACGATATAGGGCGCGCTCAAGCGGTTGAGATAGGAATTGAGTTCAAGTCTTATGGTATTGAATTTGAGGACATTCTTTCGAGCCAGTGGTGCCGTTGCAAAGATACTGCAAACCTCTTAAATTTAGGAGATTGGAATGAGTTCATGGGGCTAAATTCTTTCTTCCAGAATTTTTCAAATCGAGAAGACACTTTGGCTTTATTGAATAAAAAATTGCTTTCGAAGGAAACAGGTTTAACCCTTATGATAACCCATCAAGTCGTAATCCGTGCGGTGACTGGTATTGTAGTTTCAAGCGGCGGACTTGTAGCTTTTAACTCAAAAACAGGTCAGTCTGTAATTCATAAATTTGATAATTAAGTGAATAATTTTTTTGATGAATTATGAATCTTATTCAATTAAAAATGCGTAATTTTGTATTTTTCTGAGTTATCTAATCAAAAATTAAATAAGTTATTGATTAATTGTGTAAACGAAAGCACACTTTCCCGGTGTAATGACAAGGGGGAAAATATGACTCTTACGCATCAAATAAGCCGTAGGTTAGCACTCGCATTAGTAGCAAGCGCAAGCCTATTTTCATCAGTTGGCATCGCTGCTGCTGACAAAATTAAAGTTGCCGCAATTTATACGTTGCCAGTTGAACAGCAGTGGATAAGCCGCATTCATAAGGCTTTGAATTCGGCAGCAGATCGTGGTGATATAGAATATACATATTCTGAAAATGTGGCCAACACCGACTATGAGCGAGTTATGCGTGAATACGCTGAGCAGGGACAGCAACTCATAGTGGGTGAAGTCTTTGGTTTAGAAAGAGCTGCTCGAAAAGTTGCAAAAGATTATCAAAACACTGCATTCTTAATGGGCTCTTCATTTGGCGGGGTTGGACCAAATTTTGCAGTATTCGATAATTGGATTCATGAACCATCATACCTATCTGGAATGATCGCTGGTGCAATGACTAAGTCTAATAAAATAGGAATGGTTGGCGGATATGCTATTCCAGAAGTGAACCGCTTAATGCACGCATTTATGGATGGTGCTAGAGATGTAAATCCAGATGTTAAGTTTATGGTGAACTTTATAGATAGCTGGTATGATCCGCCCAAAGCAAAAGAGAATGCATTTGCGATGATGGATGCTGGAGCAGACATAATGTATGCGGAACGCTTCGGTGTAGCAGATGCTGCTGTCGAAAGAGGCATGAAGGCTATTGGTAACGTTATAGATACCTCGGGTGATTATCCGGGAACAATTTTGGCTTCAGCTTTATGGCATATGGAGGCTACAATAGATAAAGCCATATCAAATGTTGTATCAGGTAACTTTGAAGCATCGGATTACGGACAATATAGCTTCATGGCCTATGGTGGCGGATCTTTGGTAATGGATGAAAGCCTTGTGCCAGCTGATGTGGCTAGTTCAGTAAAAGCAAAACAGCAAGAAATACTAGACGGTTTATTCCGAGTAAATGTAAATGATGCTCGGCCTCAATCAGACGGTTAAATTTTATTGGTCGGCACTGTTACGTGCCGACCTTCTATAATATGACTTCTTCACCCGTATTAATTCTTAATGGTTTGTCAAAGACCTTTGGTTCTGTCCAGGCGGCCGATTCAATTAGTTTGGAACTTTTTAGAGGTGAAGTACTTGCTCTACTTGGTGAAAATGGGGCTGGCAAAACGACATTAATGAATATGTTGTTTGGCCACTATATGCCAGATGGTGGCACCATAGATATAATTGATGATTCAGGGTATACTGAGTCATTACCACTTGGTAACCCCCAGGCGTCTATTGCTGCTGGGATTGGTATGGTTCACCAACATTTCACCTTAGCTGAAAATCTAGATGCCCTCGATAATATAATGCTCGGCTCTGAGAAGTTTCTCAAAATAAGGCGCAATAAGTCGCAAGCAGTCCAAAAAGTTCAAAAAATTATGAATGATAGTGGATTAGTCGCTCCAATGGATGTTGCCGTTGGAAAGTTAACAGTGGGTGAGAGGCAACGCATTGAAATTTTAAAAGCGCTATACCAAGACGTAAAAATCCTAGTGCTAGACGAACCAACAGCGGTTCTTACGCCACAAGAAGCTGATAAGTTATTTGAAAATATTACGGCCATGACCAGAAATGGCCTCTCAGTGATCTTTATTTCCCATAAATTGCGAGAAGTTTTGGCTTTTTCAAATCGAATAGCAGTTCTTCGTCATGGTAAGAAGGTAGGCGAAATTTCAAGCAAGGAAGCTAACGAAAGAAAAATAGCGCGCTTAATGGTTGGAGAAGACACGAAAATATCTTTGAGAAAAAAAATAAAGGCTGGAGCGCCAGTACTAGAACTGGATAACCTGACCATTTCTGGTTCTTCGAAAAGAGAAAGTATCTCTAACGTAAATCTATCGGTTAAGAAGCATGAAATTTTGGGAATTGCTGGGATTTCTGGAAACGGTCAAACGGTATTGGCAAATGCAATCTCTGGTTTGGTAAAGCCTTCTTCTGGTAAAATTAAGATCGATGGTAAAACTATAACCTCAATTGATCCGTCTAATATCATCCAAACTGGAGTCGGACGTATACCGGAAGACAGACATAAAGATGGTATCGTTGGCCAGATGAGCGTTGCGGAAAATATGATAATAGAAGATTTAAATAGTGGCAAAATTCAAAGCCGAGGTTTACTCGATCGTGAAGCTATAATGCAGAATTGCTCAGATTTAAGTTCAAAATATGATGTAAGAGGTCCAGGTCCAAATGCCCCGGCACGCTTATTGTCAGGTGGTAATATTCAAAAATTAATTCTGGCCCGGGTTTTCGAAGCTTCTCCAAAGCTAATCCTCGCAAATCAGCCAACTAGGGGGTTGGATCTGGGTGCTGCTGCAGACGTAGCTAATCGCCTGCTGGAGGCGCGCCAACGAGGTTCTGGTGTTATCCTGATTTCTGAAGATCTAGACGAAATTTTAAGTTTGTCTGATCGTATTATGGTAATTTACGACGGTAAGCTTAGAACCGCTGAAACGCATAATAGGGAAAGTCTTGGGTTAATGATGGCGGGTGAGGTGGCATGATTAGGATAGAACCAAGAAATGCAAATTCTGCCATCTTTAGTTATGGAGTGCCAATCCTTTCTGCATTTATAGCTTTGATTTTAGCCTCTATTCCTCTTTGGTTCGCTGGAGCTCCCGTTTTAATTTCATACGTTGAAATGGCTAAAGGAGTATTTGGGTCAAAATTTGCTTTTTCAGAGATGTTAACAAGAGCTACGCCTTTGATGTTTACAGGATTAGCAGCTGCATTGGCGTTCAGAGCTAAACTTTGGAATATTGGGGCAGAAGGGCAGTTATATCTTGGAGCAATGGCAGCTGCTGCCATTGGAACAGGTTTGATAGAGGCACCAGCATTTATTTTGCTCCCTTTAATTATCGCATTTGGCTGTGCGGCTGGTTCCGTGGGAATGGTTGTTCCAGCTTTATTAAAAACTAGATATGGGGCTGATGAAGTCGTGACAACTTTATTACTTAATTTTATTATTATTATTTTTCTGCAGTATATGCTTGAAGGTCCTTTGAAAGATCCAATGGGTTTGGGTTGGCCTCAAAGCTCTCCAATTCTTGATCAGGGAATGCTACCGCCTTTGATGGAAAGAATGCGAGTACACTCGGGTTTAGTAATTGCCATTGTGTGTGCTTTAATAGCGCAATTTATGTTAGCAAGATCTGTTTGGGGTTTTAAGTTGCGTGCTGTCGGGGAGAATGTATTTGCTGCTCGGCACGCTGGCATAAAGGTCAACCGTACAATACTTAGCGCAGCTTTAATTTCTGGAGCTCTTGCAGGAATGGCGGGCGTTAGCGAGGTTGCTGGTTTGAAGGGTTATCTTACGTCAGACTTGTCCCCGGGATTTGGCTATGCGGGGATTATTGTGGCAATGCTTGCAGGATTATCACCAATTGGTGTGGTAATATCGGCGTTGTTTATAGCTTCTGTTTTTGTTGGTGCTGATAGTATGAGCAGAGCGATGGGTGTATCTTCTTATCTCGCGGATTTAGTTGTTTCGACTTCTCTACTATGCGTTCTTATTGGTGGGTTTTTCAGTCGGTTCAAATTGGTAAGAACAAGCTTAAAAGGTCAAAATTGAATGGTTGAAATATTTCAAATTCTTCTGAGTGAAAGCTTTTGGGCTGCTTCTTTGAGAATTGCTACGCCTTTAATTTTTGGAGTTCTAGGCGCTTTAATTTGTGAAAAATCAGGTGTTCTTAATTTAGGTATTGAAGGAATATTTGTTGCGGGTGCTATGTCGGGTTGGATGGCTGTTTGGTTGGGCGCTGGTCTATGGGGAGGTGTACTAGTTGCTGCGCTGGCCGGTGGATTTTTTGGATTAATTCATGCTATTTTAACGGTCCCTTTAGGGTTATCTCAGCATGTATCAGGACTTGGCGTTACATTATTTGCGACCTCAGTAAGTTACTTTTCTTATAGAACCGCATTACCAAACGTTTCTTCTCCTCCAAGAATTGAACCTTTTAGACCATTGGAAATCCCAATCTTGTCAGAACTCCCATTTATTGGAGCAGTTTTTTCTCAACAAACTGCGATGACGTGGTTAGCTCTATTTATGGTTGGGCTTGTTTGGTACGTAATGAATCGAACTGGTCTAGGAGTTGCGATTAAAGCGGTTGGTGACAATCCAAATAGTGTCGATGCGCAAGGTTTAAGCGTTTATGGACTCAGGATAGGCGCTATTGTGGCAGGTTCGGCACTTATGGCCTTGGGTGGTGCTTTTCTTACGATGTCTGCTTTCGATGCTTTTTTCTTTGGTATGGTCAATGGACGGGGTTGGATTTGTATTGCCTTGGTTATTTTTGCAAGTTGGAAACCTGGAAAAGCTTTATTAGGAGCATTGTTATTTGGGGCCTTTGATGCATTACAAGTTCGAATGCAGACTGAGGTGGGAGCAATTATTCCTTCCCAAGTTTTTCTGGCAGCGCCGTACATATTATCGATAGTAGCTTTAGTAATTGCAGCCCGACGGGCGGAATATCCAAGAGCGTTACTCACACCTTGGTTTAAAGGACAAAGATAGGAGTAAATTATGTTTGATTTTTTGGTTAAGAACGCTTCTTTGCCTGATGGCAAAGAAGGTATTGATGTAGCCTGTAAAAACGGCTTAATTACCTCTGTTGAAAAGAATATTTCTGGTGAAGCAAAAGAGACTATCTATGCAAATGGTTGGCTTTTAGCTCCGCCTTTTGTGGATCCGCATTTTCACATGGATGCAACGTTATCACTTGGCACACCAAGGTTAAATAAATCTGGAACATTGCTGGAAGGAATATCACTTTGGGGTGAATTAAAACCTGTCCAGACTATAGATGACATTATTGCAAGATCATTAAAATATTGTGATCTAGCTGTTTCCATGGGTATTGGAGCAATAAGAAGCCATGTTGATACATGCGATGACGAATTAAAGGGCGTACAAGCTCTATTAGAGGTGAAAAAGCAAGTTAAAGACTATTTGGAACTTCAACTAGTGGCTTTTCCTCAAGATGGGCTTTATCGAGATCCTACAGCATTGGAAAATACCGTTCGCGCTTTGGATATGGGGGTAGATATTGTTGGAGGTATACCTCACTTCGAACGAACCATGTCGGAAGGTACACAATCAATTAAAGCTCTTTGTGAAATAGCTTCTGAAAGAGGGTTGCTGGTTGATATGCATTGCGATGAAACAGATGATCCTATGAGCCGTCATATAGAGACCCTGGCTTTTGAAACTCAGCGTCTTGGCTTGCAGGGTCGAGTAACAGGCTCTCATCTTACTTCAATGCATTCGATGGATAATTATTACGTGTCGAAATTAATACCATTGATTGCAGAAGCAGGGGTACATTCAATACCTAACCCTCTTATAAATATAATGCTTCAAGGAAGGCATGATACATATCCAAAACGTAGGGGGCAAACTAGAGTAAGAGAATTGCGCGATTCAGGTGTTTTGATCGGCTTTGGTTCAGATTGTGTTATGGATCCTTGGTACTCACTTGGTAACGCAGATATGCTTGATGTGGCCTTTATGGGCTTGCATGTCGGCCAGCTATCCAGTCGTGAGGATATGGCTTGGTGTTTTGACGCAATTACGTCTAATTCGGCCACTATAATGCACCTTGAAGATTATGGAATAAGTGTTGGATCCAAGGCAAATTTTAATTTGCTTCAAGCAAAAAATACTATTGAGGCGATTAGATTACGCGCTCATAGACTTGCTGTCGTAAGAAGTGGAAAATTGATTGCAGGAAACACTCCACTAAATACTGAATTGCATATTCAAGGCCGTCCTCATTTTGTTGACCCTGCTTCCTATGCTCCCAATTAAGCATTGTGTTGTTATCAAATTTTCAGAAATAACCGTGGTTTACTATGATTAGCTCGCTGAACATAAAAGTAAAAAGTCACTTAGTGATGTTGCTGTTTTCTTTGTTCGTAGCAGGCTCATTTATTTTTGGAAAAATATTTGCTGAAATTATTGAGCCCGAACTTTTAACTTTTTATAGGTTCCTTTTGGGCGCTTTAATACTCGGATCATATTTGAGTTATTCCAAGAAATTATCGCGCGCTATTTTAATTAGGCCATGGCGCTATTTTGTTCTGAGTGGAATTTATTCTATATATTTTGTCTTTATGTTTATAGCCCTTCGGCATACATCTACTATTTCGACATCAGCTATTTTTGCACTTATGCCCTTTTCAACGCTGATTTTGGACTCATTATTTTTTAACAAAAAGTCTAAAACTTTAATTTGGCTAGCATTAGGTTTGAGTTCATTTGGAGCCTTATTTATTGTTTTTGATGGCTCAATACATAATGCTCTTAATTTTAAATTGGATTATGGTGAACTTATATTTTTAATTGGAACGATCGTCTATTCAACTTACGCATTATTTCAACCTAGGTTAAATAATGGTGAAAATCTGCTAATTACTACATTTGGAGTTTTAACTGCCGGAACAGTTATTTTAGGTTTAACTCTGATAATTCAGGATAAAAATTTTACTCCTGACACAATTCCGATTGGGCTAATTTTCCTAGTTATTTACCTTGCCATTTTTGCGTCAATAGGAACTATTTTGTGTCTAAATTATGCTTCAAATAAAATTCCGGGTACTAATGTGATGGCCTACAGCCTACTAATCCCTTTCTGGGTTTTACTAGTAGAAAGTTTCGCCAAAGATGGCCTTGCTCCAGCTTATACTTACATTGGCATAGTGCCTATTGGTTTAGGACTTCTAATTCTTTATCGAAATTCTTAATACATAAGCGAAACTAAACTATGAACAGGTTTCTCACTATCTGAAATTAAATTGTTTCGACGTATCTGAATTCTCGAGAGGCAGATCCATCCAAAGCTTTTAGGGCAGCTTGATATTCTAGGCCATTGTAACCTTTGTCAGCCGCTTCCATACTTGGCCATTCTATTACCACCGTTCTAGTTTTTTGCCCTTCTTCGCGGACTGCTACTGGAATGCCTCGAGCAATAAACTTTGCTCCTGCTTTTTCCATCGCAGGTAAAGCTAATTTTGCATACGCTGCTAACTTTTCTTCGTCAGAAACTGATTTGTAGATAACTACCTGTAGAACTTTGGACATCACGACCCCTTTGAAAATTACTCTATTACATGTAATGGGTTTGCATCAAATACTAAACAAATTTTAGCAAATTTTTCTAATTTCTTAATTTTATTTGCGTATATCATAAAAATTGACCATATGGTAAAAAATTGACCATATGGTAAAAAAATCGTTGATGTATTTTATTTTTATGCCACAATAGTGTTTAGGGAGTGCGTCTGATGGATATAAATTCCGATCCAACGTTCGCAAAGGCTGACACGACAGCGCTACTATCAGCGGCTGCAGCAATTCGCGATCGATTTTGGGGTAATAATGTTACTTATTCGCGCAAAGTTTTTGTGCCGCTAACAAACATGTGCAGAGACACTTGTGGGTATTGCACTTTTGTAAAACATCCCTCTGATCCTCAAGCACGAATTATGACCCCAGATCAAGTTCTCCAAGTTGCCAAGAAAGGTATTCAAAACGGTTGTAAAGAGTTGTTGTTTAGTCTGGGTGAAAAACCCGAATTAAGGTATGAAACAGCTAAAATAAGCCTTGCTAAATTGGGTTATGAAAGTATGACGCACTATCTTGCTGACATGTGTGCTCTTGTGCTTAAAGAAACGAATTTACTGCCCCATGTTAATGCTGGTACGCTGTCTGATGATGAGATCGACATGCTAAAACCTGTTTCTGCTTCAATGGGAATGATGCTGGAAACGGTTAGCCGACGTTTGACTCGTAAAGGTATGCCACATCACAGTTGTCCGGATAAAACTCCCGTGCAAAGATTGCGGACTTTGGAACGAGCTGGTTCCAAGAATGTGCCTTTTACAACTGGCTTATTGATTGGAATTGGAGAGACTTGGGAAGAACGAATTGATGCATTAAAAGCGATAAATGCATCTCACCTTCGCTACCGCCACATCCAGGAAGTAATAATCCAAAACTTTCAACGTAAGCCTGATATTGCTATGGCTCACCATCCGGAGCCTTATCTTGAAGATATGCTGCGTACTATTGCGGTTGCACGCATTATACTTGATCCCGAAATTAGTCTGCAAGCGCCTCCAAATTTGCATCAGCGTCACATCTCCTATTTAAAAGCGGGGATAAATGATTGGGGTGGAATTAGCCCTGTTACAATCGATTTTATTAATCCGCAACATGAGTGGCCGGAAATACTTAAACTGTACGAAAGTTGTGCGAGTGTGGGCTTCAAATTATTAGAGCGCCTCACAGTGTATCCGCGTTTCATCAGTAAACGTAGTGAATATTTGGACCCTGGATTGAGAAAACGTATTTTGTCAATGGCTGGAGATGATGGATTTGCGAGTGAACAAATATTGGAAGCTATTTAATGAATAAAGTAAATCAGCAAGTTTCTAAGTTTATACCAGCAGAGTTGCAAAATTTGCTAGATTCTGCGAGTAGTTCAGTTTCTCAAATACTAAGCAACGCATTGTTTGGTAATGAAATTTCAGAGGATGATGGAACAGTACTTTTTAACTGTAGGGATAATGAAAAAGTTACAGATCGTTCTGCTATTTTTGCTGTCGCGGATATTTTGAGACGGCGTAGTAAAGGTGATTACGTAACTTTTGTGGTAAATAGAAATATTAATTTCACAAATATTTGTTATATGGGCTGTCGATTTTGTGGTTTTGCCAAACGCAAAGAAGAGGCAGGCTCTGAGTGGTTAGAACCTGCTCAGGTGGTTGAGAGAGCCCATCGGGCCTGGGATCGTGGCGGTACTGAAGTCTGCATCCAAGGCGGTCTGCATCCTAAAATGGAAGGTAGTTATTACCGTGAACTTATACTAGCAATAAAAGCATCGTTGCCAGATATGCATATCCATGCATTTTCTCCTTTTGAAGTATGGTATGGGTCAGTTAAATCTAAAATGTCTTATCGTGATTTTTTGAGTGATTTAAAAGATTGTGGTTTAGGATCTATGCCGGGAACAGCTGCAGAAATACTCGATACTGAGGTTCGGCAAAAATTGACAAAAAATAAGCTTAGCGCTCAGTGCTGGGAGGAAATAATCCGAACGGCACATGATATAGGAATTCCAAGTACTGCTACAATTATGTATGGACATGTTGACGAGCCGAAGCACTGGTCTGCTCATATTGCACTTTTGCGGGAAATACAAAGAGATACTGGCGGATTTACTGAGCTTGTTCCCTTAAGTTTTGTGCATACGGATAGTCCCCTATTTTTGAATAATCCAAATTCAGTACGGCCCGGGCCGACTGATCACGAAGTTGACTTAATGCACTCTGTTTCTCGGATTATGTTAAATGGTTTCATAGATAATATTCAGGTTAGTTGGACAAAGTTGGGTGCTGAACGTGCCCGTGATATGCTTTCCTTGGGTGTCAATGATCTTGGCGGAACTTTAATGAATGAAAGCATTTCTCGTTCAGCTGGATCTAAATATGGGCAAGAGATAACCGCATCTGAACTCTGTGAGATTATTCGGTCAACAGGGCGCACACCTGTAAGGCGAAAT
>Ga0315321_10004079_pt1 | contig 11247 bp, 9 predicted proteins | sample M180m21515metaG_FD_203464 | JGI IMG/M metagenome (GOLD analysis project Ga0315321, IMG submission 203464) | Ammonia-oxidizing marine archaeal communities from Monterey Bay, California, United States - M1 80m 21515 | ecosystem: Environmental > Aquatic > Marine > Intertidal zone | place: USA... | reverse complement strand
AATCTGGAAATGGAAAAAATGCATCACTAGCCATAGCAGCTCCATTTAAATCAAATTTAAATTTTTTAGCTTTATTAATTGCTTGGTTTAGAGCATCGACTCTACTCGTTTGCCCGGTTCCACTTGCTAAGAGTTGGTTGTTTTTTACCAAGACTATTGTATTTGATTTTGTATTTTTTGAAATCTTTGAAGCAAATAATAAATCTTTAATTTCATTTTCACTTGGCTTGTTTTTAGTTGGATAACTTAAAATCTCATTAGAATCAGTAATGTCATCAGTAGTTTGATAAAGATATCCGTTGAGACAAGATCTTATTATTGACTTTTTCTCCGGGAACTTTTTTAATATTAATAAAATTCTATTTTTTTTACTTTTCAGCAATGTTAGCGCTTCTTCTTCAATATTAGGAGCAATCACTACTTCACAAAATAATTCATTAATTAAAGAAGCTGTTGATTTGTCAATATTAGTATTTGAAATTAGAATTCCGCCAAATGCAGAAACTGGATCTGCAGCTAATGCATTTGAATAAGCCTCTTTTATTGTTTCTCTTGTAGCTAGGCCACAAGCATTATTATGTTTTAGAATAGCAAAGGTTGGTTTTTCCTTGTTAAACTCTGAAATTAAATTAATTGCTGAATCAATGTCTAGTAGATTATTATAACTTAATTCCTTTCCGTGAATTTTTCCAATCACTTCTTCAATATTTCCATGAAATTTTCCTTCCTGATGAGGGTTTTCTCCATATCTTAAAGTGGTTTCTTTTTTATTTTTAAAGTTAAAATCATCTGAGTTATTATTAAAATAATTATATATAGCAGTATCATATTTCGAAGAAGTTTTAAAAGCGTTAGATGCAAATTTTTTTCTATCTTCTATTGAAAGTGCCCCATCTTTTTTTGTATAAATTTCTAAGAATTTAACATAATCATTTTTTGATGAAATGCAGGAAACATCTTTATAGTTTTTAGCTGCTGCTCTTATTAGTGCTATTCCGCCAATATCAATTTTTTCAATTATTTCATTTTCAGTTCCACCAGATTTCACTGTTTCTTCAAAAGGATATAAATCTACTATTACTAAATCAATTTTAGGAATTTCAAATTTTTCTAATTCAATATTGTCTTGATTTAAATTTCTCCTTGAAAGAATGCCTCCAAAAATTTTAGGGTGCAATGTTTTTACCCGACCTCCTAGGATTGATGGGTAGTCAGTAATATCTTCAACTTTTATTAATTTGTATCCTAGTTTTGAAATATAATCATACGTTCCTCCAGTAGAATATATTTTTACATTTCTTTTGCTTAGCTCTTTAACTATAGGCTCAATTCCTTCTTTTGAAAAGACTGAAATTAATGCAGATTGAATTTTTTTTTCTCCCATTTATTAGCTCATTTTTAACAAAAAATTCTAGAATTCTAAATTTAGTAATTGTAAATTTGTATTGCAATGAAATCTAGAATCTATTTTACGTTTTTTTTATTTTTTGTTTGTTTATTTTCATTTTCACAGTCTGATGAAATAGTTGAAGAAGAAACAGATTTAGAGGAGATTACAATTAATTATAATAAGAAAACCTCCAAGGTTTCTTTTTTAGGAACACAAAACATTACCACATTAACCTCTGATGAGTTATTAAAAGCAGCTTGCTGTAATTTAGCAGAGAGTTTTGAAACAACTCCTTCGATTGATGTTAATTTTTCGGATGCAATTTCTGGATCTAAACAAATCAAAATGCTAGGTTTGAGCAGCCCAAATATTTTGATTTCTATAGAAAATATTCCATCTATTAGAGGGGCTCTACAGTCCCATGGATTAAATTATATTCCTGGCACCTGGATTGAAAGTATTCAAATAACAAAGGGAATAGGAAGTGTAGTAAATGGGTATGAAAGCATTACAGGCCAGATTAATGCAGAGCTAAGAAAGCCTATAAATGATGACAAGTTTTTCTTAAATTTCTATGCTTCAGAAATGGAAAGATTAGAGATAAATACACATTATAATACCAAGCTATCAAACAATTGGGATTACGGATTATACTTTCATGCCAATAAAAAGGATAATAGTGATGACAGAAATAATGATGGATTTAGAGATTCCCCAACAGGAAATCAAATTAACATCTATAATAGGTTTCAATATACTAATGCTGAAAAAGGATTAGTTAGTTTTATAGATTTTAATTATGTTAATGATTATAGAGCTTTTGGTGAAAATGGTTATATAGATGGGTTTTATAATTTAATTGAGGCCAATACATATTGGGGTGGATCTACAAATTCTATAAATTTTAAAACCAATTTTAAATTAGGTTATGTTAATCCTAAAATTCCATATCAATCTTTAGGATTTCAGTTTTCTTATAGCAATTTTTCTGAAGGTTCAGATATCGGATTTAGTATTCATGATATTGACCATGAAAGCATTTATTCAAACATAGTATACAACTCTATAATTGGAGATACTAGGCATAAAATTAAAACAGGTATTTCTTTTACTTATGACAACTATGATGAATTTGTAGATAATATGAGATTTCAAACTTTTAATCTTGACAGAAAAGAACATTCTTTTGGTGGATTTTTTGAATATAATTTTGACGATTTAGATAAAATAAACCTATCTGCAGGGATAAGATATGATAATCACAATGTGATAGGTGGATTTTTAACACCAAGATTACACTTAAATTATTTAGCTTTTCCTAAAACTTCACTAAAATTTTCTGTTGGAAAAGGAACTAGAATGGCCAATATTTTTTCTGAAAATCATAAACTTTTTTATAGTTCTAGACTTATCTTTTTCGGAAATTCACCGTTTTTTGATAGTGGAAACAATTATTTTGATTTAGAGCCTGAATCTGCTTGGAATTATGGCTTATCATTAACTAATAGTTTTAGAATATTTAATAACAATGCTCAATTTATTTTAGATTATTATTTTACCGATTTTGAAAATCAGGTTGTTGTAGACTGGGAAACTCCATCTGGAATATTGTTTTACAATTTACAGGGGAAAAGCTATGCAGAAAGTTTCCAAGCTCAATTACAATATACTCTTTCAAATAATATTAGCATATTATCAGCTTATAAGATTTCAAATGTTAAAACTAATTATATTTCTGGACAATTAGATAAGCCCTTAACTCCAAAAAATAGATTTTTCTTAAATTTTGCATATGATGGTAATAAAAACAGTAAGGGTGCAAATTGGAAATATGACTTAACATACAATTTGATAGGAGAACAACGATTTCCATCTACTGAAAATAGCCCTATTGAATATAGAATGGATGAGTTTACACCTGATATTACTTTAGTGAATACGCAGTTAACTAGAGTTTTTAATAAATCATTTGAAACATATCTAGGAATTGAAAACCTCACAAATTATAAACAAATGAATCCTATAATTTCAAGTGAAGATCCGTTTGGACAGTATTTTGATTCTACATTTGTTTATGGACCAATATTTGGAAGAATGTATTATCTTGGACTTAGATATAGAATTAATTAAAATGAAGAATTTATTTATCATTCTATTTTTATTAAGCTTTAGCTTATCATTTTCTCAAACAAAAACTGATGCATTTTTTGTTGACGGAGTGTGTGGGATGTGTAAGGATAGAATAGAAAGATCTTGCATAAAGGTTAAAGGCATTAGACTGGCAGACTGGAATCTAGAGAATAGGGAAATTAAGGTCATTTATAATGCAAAGAAAATTTCAATTGATGAAATACATAAATTTATAGCTTCTATTGGTCATGATACCAAAAAAGAAAAAGCACCAGATGAAGCTTATAATTCGTTGGATATGTGTTGTAAGTATAGGGATGAAGAAGTAGTAAAAGACCACCAATAAAAAAAGCACCGACTTTAGTGGTGCTTTTTTATATAATAATTAAATATATTTTACATCATTCCTGGCATTCCGCCTCCACCCATTGGCGGCATTGGTGCAGGTGAGTCTTCTTTTATATCCACCAGTGCGCATTCAGTAGTAAGAATCATTCCAGCAACAGAAGCTGCATTTTCTAATGCAATCCTTGTTACTTTCTTAGGGTCAATTATTCCTGCTTTTAACATGTCCACGTATTCTTCTTTTTTTGCATCATAACCATAGTTTTCTTTTCCATCTAAAACTTTAGCAACTACTATACTCCCTTCAGAACCAGCATTTTCTACTATAGTTCTCAATGGAGCTTCTATGGCTCTTGTAACTATTTGAATACCTGTTAATTCATCAGTATTATCTCCTTTAAGTTTTTCTAAAATTTTCTTGGTTCTTACTAGAGCTACACCACCACCAGCAACTATTCCTTCCTCTACTGCAGCTCGAGTTGCATTTAATGCATCATCAACTCTGTCCTTTTTTTCCTTCATTTCTACTTCACTTGCAGCCCCTACATAAAGTACAGCAACACCTCCTGCTAGTTTTGCAAGCCTTTCTTGTAGTTTTTCTTTGTCATAATCACTTGTTGTAGTTTCAATTTGAGCTTTTATTTGATTTACTCTAGCTTTTATATCTTCAGATTTACCAGAACCATTTACAATTGTAGTATTGTCTTTATCAATCGTAACAGTTTCTGCAGTACCCAGCATAGTTAGATCAGCATTTTCTAATGAAAATCCTCTTTCTTCAGAAATAACAGTACCACCACTAAGTATAGCTATATCTTCTAGCATAGCTTTTCTTCTATCCCCAAAGCCTGGAGCTTTAACTGCAGCGATCTTTAATCCACCTCTAAGTTTATTAACTACTAGAGTTGCCAATGCCTGACCTTCTACATCCTCAGCAATTATTAATAGCGATTTTCCTGACTGAGATACAGGTTCTAAAATTGGAAGAATCTCTTGAAGATTAGATATTTTTTTGTCAATTAATAAAATATATGGATTTTCTAATTCAGTGATCATTTTATCAGCATTAGTAACAAAATATGGAGACAAGAAGCCTCTATCAAATTGCATTCCTTCAACTACATCTACATACGTATCCGTTCCCTTTGCTTCTTCAACAGTTATAACCCCTTCTTTTCCAACTTTTTCAAATGCTTGTGATATTAAATCACCAATTGTATTGTCATTATTTGCGGATATTGATGCAACTTGTTTAATTTTTTCAGAAGAGTTTCCTATTTGTTTTGCTTGTTTATTCAATTCAGTTGTAATGGTTGAAACAGCAGAATCAATACCTCTTTTTAAATCCATTGGATTTGCTCCAGAAGCTACATTTTTTAGTCCTTCCTTAACAATTGCTTGTGCTAAAACTGTTGCAGTTGTTGTCCCATCTCCAGCTAAATCATTAGTTTTTGAAGCAACTTCTTTTACCATTTGAGCACCCATATTTTCCAATTCATTTTCAAGCTCTACTTCTTTAGCTACAGTAACACCGTCTTTTGTAACCTGAGGTCCACCAAAAGATTTACTTATAATTACATTTCTTCCTTTAGGGCCTAGAGTTACTTTAACAGAGTTTGCAAGAGCATCAACTCCTCGTTTTAAGCCATCTCTAGCTTCAATATCAAATTTTATATCTTTTGCCATTTTATTGTTTTTTAATTATACAATAGCCAGAATATCTTTTTCTGACATAATTAAATAATCCTTTCCTTCAAATTTAAGTTCAGTCCCAGAATATTTTCCGTATAAAACTGTGTCACCCACTTTAACAGTAGTAGGATTTTCTTTAGTTCCTTTTCCAACGGCCATGACTTTACCTTTTTGAGGTTTTTCTTTTGCATTATCAGGAATTATAATCCCTGATGCTGTTTTTGTTTCTGCTTCAATTGGTTCAACAAGAACTCTATCAGCAAGAGGTTTAATATTTAATTTCATAATTATTATAGTTATTATCCAATATTGTTTTCACAAATTATGCCATAAGTAAAATCCTGACAAACTTGCAGCTTAATCTGATTAAGTTACGCTTATTGGTCTGTATTATCAATATTAAGAAGATTGTCTTCTTGATTTGGAAGAAGCATTGGCTCTTCAAAAACCTCATTAGTATCTAATGCCTTAGAATCGCTTACATTTTCAGATTGGTTGAATGTAACATTTGAAAGTAAAATTAGTGCGAGCAATAACCCTCCCAATGTCCATGTGCTTTTGTCTAAAAAATCTGTAGTTTGCTTAACTCCTCCAAGTTGTTGTGATCCACCACCGCCAAATGATGATGAAAGACCTCCACCCTTAGGGTTTTGAACCATAATTACAAGAACAAGTAGAAAAGCTACTAGCACAATAAGAGGTAAAAAGAATGAATATGATCCCATAATATTGATTTATTTTAATTTTCTAATTTTTTTAATTTGGTCTGCAAAGTAACTACTTTTTTCTGGAAATTTCAAACTTAAAATCTTATAAGATTGTATAGCTTTTTCATAGTTTTTTTGACTTAAATATAGTTTTGCTAATGTTTCAGTCATTAAATCATTATGACTCTCTTTATAATCAACATTTATATTATAGCTCCCATCAATATCATTTTTTGGGTTGATTTTATGGTCTTTAGAACTTATAAATTTATTTATAAGTTCTTCTTCTTCTTCTTCTTCTTCTTCTTTAGAGTTAGCATTTTCTTCAGTTAGACTTCTATCAATAGGCTTAAATTTTGAGATGGTTAGCCACTCAGTAAATGTATGCATCTCATTTTTTTGAAAACTTACCGTTTGATCTTCTTTAGAAGTGACATTTTTTTTATCTTTTAATTGTAGATTTTTTATTTCATTTTCGTTAAATACAATTTTTTCCTGTTGAAATTCATTAGATGTTATAAAATCAAATAAAATACTTCTATCAGTAGTATAAGCTGCAGTAAGCTTAAGTTCTTCATTGTATTTAAAATTCCCACTATTTTTTAAAACTTTTAGGTAGATTGCTCTAGAAGACTGAAAATATGGAAAATCTTTAATTAATGAATTAATAAAACCTATTTGATCTTTATTAACTTCTCCCGGATTCTGTAATATTTTTATGTATTCGTTTTTATTCATGCTTTACCATTTTGCTAATGAGGCATTAAAGACATCTTGAGTAATTCTTTCAAAAATCTCATCTATTGCAGTATCTTTTTGTGATCCAATTAACTGAGAGCTTCCAGGGTAATCGTAATAAAACGAAAATCTTTTTTCAAATTCTGCATCAGTATCATTTTTGTCATAAAATCTAACATTAACTGCCACAGTTAATCTGTTTTGTGCTGCAGTATTATTAGCAGTAGCTGTTGTTGGAGCAATTCTATAATCAACTATTTCTCCTTCATATAGAAGATCTCCATTTGACTTTACAAGATCTAAACTAGTCTGATTAATTAATAGGTCGATTAATTTATTAGTAAAGTCTCTATCAATCCCAGGTTCTATTAAAGTAGAATTATTTTGAAAATAATTAACTTGAAATGTTTTTGTTTCAGCAGAAATTGAAGCTCCTGTTAATGAATATTTAACATTGCATGAGCATATGATTAAAAATATTATAAGAGTAGATATTTTAAAGATATATTTCATTATTATTACTAATATATATTTTTTATAAGTTAAACTGCTTTATTTTCCTGTATAATGTCCGTTCACTTATGCCTAACTCTTTTGCTGCAAGCTTTCTTCTGCCTTTGTTTTTTTCAAGAGATTTTTTAATTAATTCTAATTCTTTTTCATGAATTGAAAGCGATTCTATATTTATTTCTTCTGCGTAATCAAATTGTGAATTTTTCACCCTCCTTTCAATAGGCACTACTTGAATTTGATCTTCACTAGCTTCTTTATCTGAGTTTGAATTATATATTTTTTTTATTAAATGTTCATTATTTTCTTTAAAATCATTAATATTTGATGATTTCATTAACTCCATAGTTAACTTTTTTAAATCATTCAGATCACCTTTCATATCAAATAAAACTTTATATAATATTTCCCGTTCAGAATTAAAGTCATTGGAGTCCTTCCCAGATATAATTGCAGGAAGACTGCTATCTGTGCTTTTAGGTAAGTAATTTAAAAGAGTTTGATTACTAATAGCCCTATCTTCTTCTAATACTGATAATTGTTCAGCAATATTTTTTAATTGTCTAATATTTCCATCCCATCTATAGTTTAATAAAGATTTTACTGCATCATCATCTAGTTTTATTGATGGCATGCTATAGCGTTGTGCAAAATCACTTGAAAATTTTCTAAATAAAAGATGAATATCGCCTTCTCTTTCTCTTAAAGGAGGAATATTAATTTCAACTGTACTTAATCTGTAATACAAGTCTTCTCTAAATTTATTGTTTTTGATAGCTTTTTGCATGTTAAGATTAGTTGCAGCAACAATTCGTACATTGGTTTTTTGAACTTTACTTGAACCAACTTTAATAAATTCCCCATTTTCCAAAACTCTTAACAATCTTACCTGTGTTGTTAGAGGAAGTTCGCCAACTTCATCTAAAAATATTGTTCCGCCATCTGCAACTTCAAAATATCCATTTCTTGAATTAGTTGCGCCAGTAAAGGCGCCTTTTTCATGGCCAAATAGTTCACTATCTATGGTTCCCTCAGGTATAGCTCCACAATTTACTGCTATGTATTTTGCATGTTTTCTATGTGACAATTGATGTGCAATTTTAGGAATATTTTCTTTACCAACTCCGCTCTCTCCAGTAACCAAAACTGAAATATCAGTAGGAGCAACCTGTATTGTTTTCTCAAGGGCTCTGTTAAGCCCAGTGTCATTACCAATAATACCAAATCTTTGTTTAATAGCTTGAATTGATTCCATAATATTTAGTTGTTTTTTGAATATCCAATTGCACGACCTATTAATGTAGCGCTTGTACAATCTGTTATTTTTACCTTTACAAAATCTCCAACATTATAATTTTCTTTAGGGAAAACTACCACTGTATTTTGCTTATTTTTTCCACTCCAATATAGTTTTGATTTTTTTGAAGTTTTCTCAATTAGAACTTCAACTTCTTTGTTTAAAAACTCTTTTGTTCTAACTAGGCTATGATTTCGCTGTAACTCTACAATTTCTTGAAGTCTTCTTTTCTTAGTAGGCTCATCAACATCATCTAATAGTTTTCTTTGAGCAACTGTTCCAGGTCTTTCAGAATATTTATACATGTATCCAAATGAATATTTTACGGTTTCCATTAAATCTAATGTTTGTTTGTGGTCTTCTTCCGTTTCACCAGGAAAACCTACGATTATATCTTGACTAATGCTGCAATCAGGAATAATATCTTTAATATTTTTAATTAATTCTAAATATTCTTCTCTAGAATGTTGCCTATTCATTTCATTTAGAATTTTATTACTTCCACTTTGTACTGGCAAATGAATATGATTACATATATTTTCATATTTAGCCATAATTCTAATTACATCCAATGACATGTCTTGAGGGTTTGAGGTAGAAAATCTGATTCTAATTTTAGGCTGATTCTTAGCACACATTTCTAATAACTTAGAAAAGTTAGTAGCCGTAGATTTTTTAATTTCTGAGGCTTTGCAAAAATCTTTTTTAAGCCCTCCTCCATACCACAGATAACTATCAACATTTTGCCCAAGAAGAGTTACTTCTTTATATCCCTTTTTACTTAAGTCATTTAACTCTTCAATTATGCTTTGCGGATCTCTACTTCTTTCCCTTCCTCTTGTGAATGGAACCACGCAGAATGTACACATATTGTCACATCCTCTGGTTATTGAAATAAATGCATTTATGCCATTAGAATTTAATCTATAAGGGGTAATATCAGAATATGTTTCATCTTTTGATAATAGAACATTTATAGCGCGTTGACCTTTTTCAATTTCATCAATTAAATTTGGCAGATCTTTATAAGCATCTGGACCAACAACTAAATCAACAATCTTTTCTTCTTCAATTAATTTGTTTTTTAATCGCTCAGCCATACATCCAAGTATTCCAACTTTTAGAAACTTTTTTGTCTTTTTTATTTTATTAAATTTTTCTAATCTTTTTCTGATTGTTTGCTCAGCTTTTTCTCTAATAGAGCATGTGTTTAGTAAGATTAAATCGGCATCATCAAGCTCTGTAGTAGTAGCGTACCCCTTTTTAGACAATACCGATGCAACAATTTCACTATCACTGAAGTTCATTGCACATCCATAGCTCTCTATGTAAAGTGATTTCCCCATCTTCTTAGAACTATCTTGATTTTTTAAAATTGTAGACTCACCATTATATAGGTATGGATTTTTTTCTACTTTTTTTAAATCGTTACTCATTATCTATAATTTAAATATAGCTTGCAAATATATTAAAAATACGCCAATTTGTCATGTTTTTGGTATGATATCATTAAATGTATGATTTTCATTTATTAGATGGATATTAAAAAATTCTTCTACATTTGTACATCTTAATTAAAAAAAATGGCAAAGAATTTAGTAATAGTTGAGTCTCCAGCAAAAGCAAAAACAATAGAGAAATTTCTGGGAAATGATTTTAAGGTAGCTTCAAGTTTTGGTCACATATCTGATTTACCTTCTAAAGATCTTGGTGTAGATGTAGAAGGAGATTTTAAACCTAAATATGAAGTATCAAAAGATAAAAAGACTGTTGTTAAGAATCTTAAAGATTTAGCCAATAAGTCTGAAACAATATGGTTAGCTAGTGATGAAGATCGTGAGGGAGAAGCAATTGCATGGCATTTATTTAGGCTATTAAATCTAAAGGAAAGTAATACAAAACGTATTGTGTTTAATGAAATTACAAAATCTGCTATTCAAAAGGCAATAGATAATCCTAGATCAATAGATTACAATCTTGTTGATGCTCAACAGGCTAGAAGAGTTTTAGATAGAATTGTTGGATATGAATTATCTCCGGTTTTATGGCGAAAAATTAAAAGCGGTTTGTCTGCAGGACGAGTTCAATCAGTATCTGTTAGATTAATAGTTGAAAAGGAAAGAGAGATTAAAGGCTTTAATTCTGAAAGTAGCTATAGGATTGATGCTGAATTTATAACAAAAAATGGAAAAAATTTAAAGGCAAAACTTGAAAAAACATTTGATAATAAGGAGAATGCTCAAAGTTTTTTAAAGAAAAACATAGGTTCTAGTTTTTCAGTAGAAAGTTTAGAGAAAAAACCCTTAAAAAAATCTCCTTCTGCACCATTTACTACTTCCACATTGCAACAAGAGGCATCTAGAAAATTATATTTTTCTGTATCAAAGACAATGACTGTAGCACAAAGGTTATATGAGTCAGGTCTAATAACATATATG
>Ga0315321_10004076_pt1 | contig 11248 bp, 10 predicted proteins | sample M180m21515metaG_FD_203464 | JGI IMG/M metagenome (GOLD analysis project Ga0315321, IMG submission 203464) | Ammonia-oxidizing marine archaeal communities from Monterey Bay, California, United States - M1 80m 21515 | ecosystem: Environmental > Aquatic > Marine > Intertidal zone | place: USA... | reverse complement strand
TATTTTCGCCAAACAAAACAATGACTGTCGAACCAAATCGAAATTGGCCAATTTCTTCTCCTTTAGCATAAGCAAGTTCTTGGTCAGAATAGTCAGACTCTCGTACAGCACCAGGCCCTGGTTTTTCGTATCCACCCCAGACGGTTTCGATACCCGCAACAAGCATTGCGCCAACAAAAATAACGGCAAAATCACCCACTAACTCAGAGTTAAATTCACAGACTAACCGTTCATTGCGCGCAAATAAGCCGTCCAAACCCTGCGCAGTTTTGTCGTTAACCGAGAAAAGTTCGCCGGGGATGTAACGGGTAGTTCGCAATTTGCCGGCAATAGGCATATGCACACGGTGGTAGTCTCTAGGGGAGAGATAAATGGTTGCAAAAGATCCATCTTGAAATTTTTGGGCTGAAGATGAATTGCCTAAAAGACGGCTTACAGAATAATCAATGCCCTTGGCTTGGAGAATTCTTTGTCGGTCTATGATTCCTGACTGACTAATGACTCCATCAGCGGGACAACAAACGCTATGATCGTCCATATCTACGGGTCGGGTCCCTGCTTTAAGTTCTCGAGTAAAAAAGGCATTAAAATTGTCATAATCGTTTAAATCAGCACTTGCCGCCTCTTCCATATTAATAGCGAACGCTGAAATAGCTCGATCGATTAGAAAATTCTTTAGCCAAGGTCGCTTCGACTCTGCTATCTTGCCAACGAGCCTAGATAAAGTATGCTTGGGGAGTATTCGCTGAATGGCGACAAAAATGTCGGCGCTGTGACTCATAGTTTTTACTCTTTTATATTAAATCAGTGGTTACATAAGGAAATTCAAAAACCATACTCTATGGGCGTGTGGTCAAGATTGCCCCATTCAGCCCAGGAACCACCGTATCCAGTTATTTTCTCATAACCTAGAATCCGTGCAACCATATAAGTAAAGCTCGAACGTTGATGTAATTGGCAATGGGTAGCGATAATTTTGTCTTTAGTAAGGCCGCAATCGTCTAGAATATTTTGCGCGTTCTGTTTAATCCGTAAATTATTGTTTTGATCTATCAGTTCAATCCATTCAAGATTTGTTGCCCCCGGAATATGACCGCCGCGATTAGCTCGTGTTATTTCTCCGGTATATTCCTCTAGACGGCGAGCATCCCAAATTGCAAAGTTAGGACAACCCAATTGATTGATAATTTGATCTGCACCAATAGTTGCAGATAGATTTGCAAAGTCGCTACCGATCTGAGGATCAGAGCGATTAGGTAGATTAGTTTCTTTTTGGGTTATATGGCCCTCTTTGATCCAACTAACAATACCGCCATTTAGATAGGACCACTGGTGTAGGCCAACTAAATCCAAAATCCACGCTAATCTACCGGCCCAACCGCCGCCCTCATCATCATAAATGACGATATGCTTGGATGGGTTGATGCCTATGTAGCTTAGTAAGGATTCGATTTCTGCGAAGCTAGGATGTATACCCAGTGCTGGAGGTGTATTTGACATAAGTTGAGTTCCTTTAAGATGCAGAGCCCCAGGTACATGGGACTGAGCATAAAGGTCCGGCTTACAAAGATCGACAATAACCAAATCTTCTCGTCCAAGCTCCGTTTCTAGCTCCTTGGGTTCAAGTAATCTTGGCAATGGTGTGGCCATCAGCCGCCTCCAACTTTATATATCAGTATGTGTCAGCTCAGAATTTTTAGTAGCTATGATCGAATAGATTCCTGAGACAGAAGTATCTGTCGATAATTGTGTAACCTATCTGCAAGCACCTTCTTGGCCGCCACTGCAGCCAGTAGACTACATCCAACTTCTTTATTGTGATTACAATCACGAAATTTGCAATGGCCAAGATATGGGCGAAAGTCAACAAAGCCATTTATCACCTGATCTTTAGTAAGGTGAGTTAATGAAAACTCTCGTATTCCAGGTGAGTCAATAAGAGTGCCGCCGCCAGATAAATGAAAAAGTTTGGACACAGTAGTGGTGTGAGTGCCTTTTTCCTTACCCTCAGATAGGGAGCCTACTTGCATATTAGCTGCGGGTTGTAAGAGATTAATTAGTGAGGATTTACCGACTCCTGACTGGCCTACAAATATAGCAGTACTCTTAGCAAGATAATCTTGCAGGGCGTCAATGCCTTGCCCAGTTTTAGCTGAGACTTTAATGACATCGTATCCAATGAACTGGTAGTTTTTAACTAACTGACTAATATCCCCAAAAACACTGGTATCCAACATATCGGCTTTATTGAGGATTAGCATGGGTTTTATCCCCTGAGCCTCGGCAGCAACTAAGTATCGATCTATTAGATTACTAAAAGCAGTAGGTTTGGGTGAAAAGACAACCGCAATAAGATTAACATTCGCGGCAACTGGCCGTAATTTCCCATAGATATCTGGTCGTATTAATTCTGACTTGCGGTCCTGACGAGCAACTATGACCCCATGTGGTTCCGCAAACCTCCATATGACTTTGTCACCCGTCACTAAATTTTCAAGATTAGCCCTCTTATGGCAGCGGACAATACGACCCTGGATCTCTGTTTCGGCCGCCTCAACATCCACCTGAGCACCAAAATTTGTGACGACTGTTCCGAGTATTTCTGGCCCAAGGTTATTTAGATTTTCTATCTCTTCTAGCGCCACGGCATTTTTATTGAGCGCTCTTTGGCGTCTTCGTTCCTGAATGGATTGAATGCGATCTTTTTGACGATCACTCAGTCGGCGCTTACTCATAGGGCTTAGAAATTAATACTCATGACTCATTAATCCAATGTAACTGGTTGCCATCTCTGGCGTTATAAGCGCTAAGGATATAGCATTAAGGGCTTAAGTAACATCAAGTAACGGCCTCGCGGTTGTTAAAATGCCAAAATGAGATTCCTATGACGGACAAGAACGCGCTTAATTTAATCTGGATTGATCTAGAGATGACTGGATTGGACCCTCTGAAAGAGAGAATAATCGAGATCGCTACAGTCGTGACTGATTCACAGCTGAACCTATTGGCAGAAGGCCCATCGGTAGCTATTAAACAATCGGATAGCTTGCTGTCTGAAATGGATGACTGGAATACTCGACAGCATGGTGATTCGGGATTGATCGAGCGTGTTCGAACTAGTCAGGTCAGTGAATTCGAGGCTATGGAACAAACGATCAACTTTCTAAATCAATGGGTGCCCCCAGGGCAATCTCCTATGTGTGGCAACTCAATTGGTCAAGATAGACGTTTTTTAGTCCGTTATATGCCTGAGCTAGAGTCTTTTTTTCACTATCGAAATTTGGATGTTAGTACTCTGAAAGAATTGGTTCGACGATGGCGGCCAGATCTTGTAGATGGGATTGTGAAAAAAGGGAGTCATTTGGCAATGGATGACATTTACGACTCAATTGCTGAGTTGGCCTACTATCGAAAAGTATTTATTCGAGACTAAGTTTTGCTTGCTGCTGAGCGATTGCCCACTCAATATGTTCTCTTACCAGAGTCGAGGGGTGATTAGACTTGGCTTGAAGATTGTCAAGAATAGCTTTAGAGCCTGAAGCATTACCCAATCCCACAGCGATATTTCGCAGCCAACGCTCATGACCAATTCGACGAATAGCCGATCCTTGAGTTTTGTGTAAAAACTCCTCTGCATCCCAGTTAAACAAGGCTACTAAAGAAGAGTCATCCAGATTGTGTCGAGGGGTGAAATCATCTTCCTGGGTCCGTGATGCAAAACGGTTCCACGGGCATCTAATTTGACAGTCATCACAACCAAACACTCTATTGCCCATGAGTGGTCGCAGTTCTTCAGGTATGGCGTCTTTACTTTCAATAGTAAGGTATGAAATACAGCGACGAGCATCTAAAACATAGGGCTCAGGAAATGCATTTGTGGGACAAACTTTCAGACAAGAACGACAGTTACCGCACTTGTTATCTTGTTTTTGATCGTCAACGGGCAATGCCAATGATGTATAGATTTCTCCAAGGAAAAACCAAGAACCAGCTGACTCATTGAGTAACAGGGTGTTTTTGCCGATCCAACCAAGGCCGGCTTGTTCGGCAATTGGTTTTTCCATGACTGGCGCACTATCTACAAAGGGTCTTTGAGATAAGTTGAGTTCGGGGAGTTCTTGCTCAATTTTTTTAATTAGAGCAGCCAGTCGATTGCGAATGACTTTATGGTAATCTCTTCCCAAGGCATAACGAGAAATATAGGCCTTGTTGTCGTCCTTTAGCACCGCGATCATATTGGTGTCAGCAAGATAATCCATGCGTACTGATATAACTCTTACAGTGTGATCCACCAATTTGTCGACAACATAGCGTTTATCACCATGTTGTCCCATCCATCCCATAGAACCTTGGAATCCTTTTGCCAGCCATTCCTGCAGACGTTGCGACGCCTTATCTAAGTTAGGCTCAATAATCGAAACTTGTTGGAATCCAAACGCAGCCCCCCAAGATTTGATCTTTGTGGCTAATTTCTTTAGATTTTCGCCTTCGCCTTCAATTTCATGCATGGTTTCACAGCTATTCTGTCTTATAATCGCTTTAATTTTACTGGGATATCTTCTTTATGTCGCACTATCTTCTCCATCAAGCCTTATTTAATGCTAAAACTGTTCGCGAAATCGATCGATTAGCTACAGCAAAAGGCGAGATTCCAAGTGCTGAATTAATGCGCAGAGCGGGCCAAGCAGCCTATGCTGAGCTATTAGACAATTTTGGGACTCCGGAGTGTATCCATGTGTTTTGTGGAGCCGGTAACAATGGGGGTGATGGCTATATTATCGCCTCCCTAGCCGCCAGTGAAAACATATCAGTGCAAGTTTATGAGTTAGGCAATACAAATAGGATGTCTGCTGATACAAAACATGCTAGACGGATGTGTCTTGATGCGAAGGTGGAATGTAACGCTTTCAACCCAGAGTGTAACCTTTCAGAAGGAATAATCATCGATAGTCTTATGGGGACAGGCTTTGATGGAAATCTGCGAGAGGAATTTGCCGAGGCAATTGAGTATATTAATAGCTCGTTGCTTCCAGTTATATCGATTGATATACCTTCAGGTTTGTCTAGTGATACTGGAGCTGTAAAAGATATCGCGGTGAAGGCAGATTTCACTGTAACTTTTGTAGGAGTCAAACAAGGGCTATTCACGGGTCGTGGGCCGGCCATGAGTGGTGTTGTTATTTACGACTCTCTTGATATCCCAGATAGAATTATTCAGGAACAGCTACCTTCTGCTGAATTAATGGAGCTTGAGGAGCTAATTGATTACATGCCCGAATTTGAAGCTGACGCGTATAAAAACCAACGTGGGCACTGTATGGTGATCGGTGGTGATCATGGAACTGGAGGGGCCTCATTGATGGCCTCACAGGCATGTCTCAAGGTTGGCGCAGGGCTGGCAAGCCTAGCGACACGGCCAGAACATGTATCGGCAAGCTTGGCTCGACAACCCGAAGTTATGGCGTTTGGTGTGGTCTCCGGGCAAGCCTTAGAGCCTCTACTTGAACGACCAACAGTCTTAGTTGTCGGGCCTGGTCTTGGTCGATCGTCTTGGTCGGAACAAATGTTACAAAAAGCCATGGGCACTAACTTACCGATGGTTATTGACGCCGATGCATTAAATATAATCGCAGATGGTCGAGTGGTAACCAATTTTGAAAACAGGTTATGGGTTATGACACCCCATCCTGGAGAGGCTGCTAGACTTTTGGGGATTACTGTTGGCGAAATTCAAGCGGATCGGTTTGCGGCAGTGCGAGCTATTCAAGAAAAATACAATGCGGTAGTGCTTTTAAAAGGAGCCGGGACCATCATTTCATCTCAACAGGGTAGACCGTTGAAAGTTTGTCCCTATGGTAACCCAGCGATGGCAACGGCTGGCATGGGTGATGTTTTAGCTGGTGTTGTTGGGGGTCTTATTGCTCAAGGAATGGATCTACAAACTGCAACTGAGTTAGGCTGTTGTATGCATTCAATGGCGGCTGACACAGCGGTAGAAGAATTGGGGTCTCGAGGATTGGTAGCAACCGACATGCTAGCTTACTTAGACGATATCTTGAATCAATGGAATTTTGACGAATTGTGAGTGCCAGTAATATAGAAATTCAGGCTGCGTTCAAAATTGATGATGAAGCAGCGATGATTGCTCTCGGCGGAGATATTGCCGGAGCCTTACTGCCTCAAATGATCATTACCTTGAAGGGAGGTCTAGGCGCTGGTAAAACAACATTGAGCCGTGGATTGCTTCAAAGCCTTGGCCACAAAGGTGCTGTTAAAAGTCCAACCTATACTTTAGTTGAGCCCTATGAGCTAGAAATTGGCACCGTTTTCCACTTTGATTTGTATAGAGTTATAGACCCAGAAGAGCTTGATTATATTGGTTTTGCTGACTATCTTTCACAGGGCTCTCTGAGCCTAATAGAATGGCCAGAGCGAGGAGATGGATACCTATCTGAAGCGGATCTCAGTGTTGATATTGAACAACACCGGATCGGGCGAGAGGTTACTGTTATGGCGCGAACAAGTATAGGTAAAGATTTTCTTATTCGATTGGCTAAAATAACGGGTTGTGATTTGAGTCATAGCTAGAAATTACGCAGAGGAATCCTTTGAATTTAAACTATCGAAAGATTAAGGAAAAATTAGACCTAGGCCTTTGTGGAATGTTTGTTATAGCCCTAGTTTTGATGCCTATCACTGTGATAGCCTCAGATGTTGATTCATTGCGCGTGTGGAGATCACCCGAGAAAACTCGACTTGTTATAGATCTGAGTGGGGCGGTGAAGCATCAGATTATTGCTCTTGAGAACCCAGATCGATTAGTTATTGATATCAGTGATGCGAAATTTAAGGCGAGTATTAAGCAGCTTGATTTAAGTAAAACCTCTATATTGAAGATTCGACATGCGGTCAGAAATAGCAACGACTTGAGGATTGTTTTAGATCTAAAAGGTAGCGTTAGCCCTAAAAGTTTTGCACTTGAATCGAATGAAAAATCTGGTGATAGACTTGTAGTCGATCTGTATGACAAAAAGCAACAGGTAAGTAAAACTGTTGCAAAGATGCTCAAGAGAAATGACCGCAAAATAGTTATCGCAATCGACGCTGGCCACGGGGGTGAAGATCCCGGTGCTTCCGGACCAAATAAATTGCGAGAAAAGCGTGTTGTTCTTCAAATCGCCCAAAAAATTGAAAAACTATTTGATCAGAATCCTTACTTTGAGGGCGTCTTGGTGCGCACTGGTGATTACTATATAGGATTACGCAAGCGTATACGCATCGCCCGTGAAAAACATGCTGATTTCTTCATTTCCATACATGCTGATGGTTTCGATGACCCCCGTGCTTATGGTGCCTCGGTATATGCTCTATCGACAAAAGGAGCTACGAGTGAGGCGGCAAGATATCTGGCCTCTTCAGAAAATCGAGCAGACTTGATTGGTGGAGCAAGCGCTCTTAGTCTTGATGATAAAGATGATGTTCTCGCAGGAGTTTTGCTTGATTTATCCATGAACGAGACGCTTCGTAGTAGTCTTGACGCTGGAGGTTATGTGCTAAGGAATATGGGCACTGTGGCCCGCTTACATAAGAAACAAGTTGAGCAAGCGGGGTTCTTGGTATTGAAATCTCCTGATATTCCGTCATTGCTGATCGAAACAGGTTTTATTTCTAATCCCAAAGAAGCTAAGCAGTTAAGTAGCGCTGGTTATCAACAAAAAATGGCTCAGGCAGTCTATGACGGGCTTTTTAGTTTTTATATGGAGCGGCCACCAGTAGGCACATTGTTGGCAAAATCATCAAAAGAATTGATTAAAACTTATGTAATAGCTCGAGGTGATACTCTTTCAGAGATTGCTCAGCGTCATAAAACCTCAGTAAGCAAAATATTGCGGTACAATAATCTCTCGTCTAGTTCGATTCGTGTTGGTCAGAAAATATCCATTCCCCCTAGTTAAGGTGTATCAGTTGTTTAACAGTGCTTTAAAGGTTAGTCCTTATGCCTAGTATTCAGATACTAAGCCCGCAGTTGGCCAATCAAATTGCAGCGGGTGAGGTGGTCGAGCGGCCGTCCTCAGTACTTAAGGAGTTGTGTGAAAACAGCTTAGATGCAGGTGCTAGTCGTATCGATGTTGAGGTTGAGCAAGGTGGGAGTAAATTAATTAAAGTCAGAGATGATGGCTGTGGAATCGCCGAGGGTGAATTGCCATTGGCCCTTAGTCGCCATGCCACCAGTAAAATTTCAGATCTTGAGGATCTTGAGGCGGTATCAACTTTAGGATTTAGAGGTGAGGCGCTGGCAAGTATTGCATCAGTTTCGCGTTTAGCGCTTACTTCAAATTCTGGTAATAGCGCTGGCTGGAGAGCAGTCTCTGAGGGGCGGGATATGGAGGTTGAACTCGAACCTGCACCTCATCCGGTTGGCACAAGCGTAGAGGTGCGAGATCTATTTTTTAATACGCCAGCTCGGCGAAAATTTTTACGGACCGAAAATACTGAGTACAAACGAGTCGCTGATGGCCTCAAAAAATTAGCATTGAGTCGCATGGACGTTGCTTTTAGCCTTAAACATAATCAAAAAGTTCAGTTCAATCTTCGCTCCGCAAGTAGCCAGTTGGAGCAAGAAAAGAGGGTAGCAGACATATGTGGTCCGGTATTTATGGAGCAAGCTCTTTTTGTGGACAATAATCGTACCCGAATTCGTTTGTGGGGCTGGATTGGGTTGCCGACTTTTTCGCGCAGTCAGGCAGACCTGCAGTACTTTTTCGTTAATGGACGCTCTATTAGAGATAAGATAGTCTCCCATGCTATACGACAAGCTTATCAAGACGTTCTCTATCACGGACGCCATCCGGCGTATGTATTGTTTTTGGAAATTGAGCCTGGCGATGTGGATGTTAATGTGCACCCTACGAAGCATGAAGTGAGGTTTAGAGAGGGAGGTAGCGTCCATAGTTTTGTTTCCAGTACTTTACAAAAGGCGTTGGCGACTGACCGTCCTCAGGATCATATTCGCGGCAGTGAGAGTGAAGAAATTGCTGGCCATAATCTGATTTTTCCAGATCAAAAACCTTTGCCGTTAGTGGGAAATTCCCCGAATAGTTATTCATCATCCTGGCCCTCGCTGCAATCGGCCAGTGTAAATGCCCCTGTGAGTAGTTATCAAAATCTGTATTCATCCCAGCTGCAGGATGGCGAAAACAATGACGGCGAGATCCCGCCGCTGGGGTTTGCTATCGCTCAGCTAAAAGGTATTTTTATTCTCGCTGAAAACAGTCATGGTTTGATTATTATTGATATGCATGCGGCCCATGAGCGGATTACTTATGAACGTATGAAAAATGCATTTGATGAGCAAGGTTTGGTTGCACAACCATTACTGGTCCCAGAGAATTTGGCAGTTAGTCAGCGTGAGGCGGATGCAGTAGATGCTCATCAAGCTGTATTTAGTAAGCTTGGTTTTGCGGTAGAGCGCGCTGGTAGTGAAAGTATTATTGTCCGAGAGATGCCAGCAATACTTCGGGGTTCTGAAGTCGAGAGATTGTTGAGAGATGTGCTGTCAGATCTCTTACAGCACGGTAGTTCAGAGCGAATCAAAAATCACATCAATGAGATCTTGTCGACCATGGCTTGCCATGGGTCAGTACGAGCAAATCGAAAACTGACAATACCAGAAATGAATGCGCTGCTGAGAGATATGGAGATTACTGAGCGAAGTGGTCAGTGCAATCATGGCCGCCCAACCTGGTCTCAGTTGACTGTAGAGGAGCTAGATAAACTGTTCCTACGTGGTCGTTAGGTGTATTGGTAATGAGCTCCCCAAAGTTACCTACAGCCATCTTCTTAATGGGACCGACCGCGTCCGGTAAAACAGATTTAGCCATTGCCCTGCGAAAACATCTCCCTTTAGAGATTATTAGTGTGGACTCCGCACAGATATATCGACACCTAAATATTGGGAGCGCAAAGCCAGATGAGCAAACGCTCTCTAGACATCCACATCGACTCATTGATATACGCGACCCCGCTGAGTCATATAGTGTTGCAGACTTTATAAATGATGCTCGCATTCAGATGACCGAGATAACTGCTTCTGGAAGAATACCTCTGTTAGTTGGGGGCTCCATGCTTTACTTTAAAATATTGCTTGAAGGGCTCTCGGACCTTCCAGAAGCGGACCAAAATGTAAGAAAAAAAATCCAACAACGTGCAGATACAGCAGGTTGGCCAAGTTTGTATGAAGAACTGCGCGAAATTGACCCTAAGACCGCAGCACGACTCCACCCTAATCACTCGCAACGTATTCAGCGAGCGCTGGAGGTATATCAGTTGACTGGGGAGTCTATGTCGAAGTTACAGGCTAGATCTGGTGATAATGGTATAGAGTGTGACTATGAAATTATTCAAATAGCTTTATTAGCTAATAGTCGGAGCTTGCTGCATCAACGTATAGAAAAAAGGTTCCACCAAATGATGGAGCAGGGTTTCGAGTTAGAGGTAAAAGCGCTTTATCAACGTAATGATCTTAACTTAGATCTACCTGCTATGCGCTCAGCGGGTTACCGACAACTTTGGCAGTATTTTGATGGAGATCTCAGTTTGGATCAGTCCATAGATAGCGCGATTACGACTAGTCGGCAGTTGGCCAAGAGGCAGATAACTTGGCTGCGAAAGTGGTCTGATGCACATCAAATATATATAGATAACGGCAAAGAATTTTTAAGTTCTAAAAATTTATGTAAACAGTGCTTGAAAATACTCGAGGATGTCCCCATATTAAAATAAGATCACAGGGAATCTGTGTCTTAGAGCGGATCGCAATCCCGCTATTTTTGCTGCGAACTTGTAGCGTTTATTGAATATTCAATAAGGAGAAGTACTCATGTCAAAAGGGCATAACTTACAAGATCCTTTTCTTAATGCTTTAAGAAAAGAGAGAATTCCGGTATCTATATTTCTTGTTAATGGCATCAAACTTCAAGGCCATGTCGAGTCATTCGATCAATTTGTGGTTCTACTGAAGAACACTGTTAGTCAAATGGTATACAAGCATGCCATTTCTACAGTGGTGCCTTCTCGAGCTGTGCGCTTACCATCCAGTGGTAGCGAGCAAAATGAATCTAATGATGATTCGGGCAACTACGGCGACGAAAACTACTAAACTGTGGCTTTATTTTTTGAGCGACCAGAGTCAGGCGAAACGGCGGTTCTGGTGCACATTAAACTTAATAGCGAGTCCGAACCCGAAGAT
>Ga0315321_10004074_pt1 | contig 11252 bp, 7 predicted proteins | sample M180m21515metaG_FD_203464 | JGI IMG/M metagenome (GOLD analysis project Ga0315321, IMG submission 203464) | Ammonia-oxidizing marine archaeal communities from Monterey Bay, California, United States - M1 80m 21515 | ecosystem: Environmental > Aquatic > Marine > Intertidal zone | place: USA... | reverse complement strand
TTCCAATTTATTCACCTCTTTGGCTAGCAAGTAGGCGATTAACATCAGAGGTACGGCCTAGCGATTCATAGAGATCTATTGCAAGCGAAATCCTACCTTCATTTTCAGCATCACATGCTCTCTTGAAAATATTCTTTCTTTCATCCCAATCACTTGCAACCTTTGCCTCGGCCACCATCTTTTGCAATTCAACTCTCCTTAACTGTGAAAGTTCAGGTGACTGCCAAAGCCTTACCAGGCCATCTCTCCTAATACTGGCCATTGTATCTGCAGCGAGGCCAATCAAGAAATCACCTAAGTTAGCATTTGCCGACTCGATGAATACATCTTCAGTCATGCAATGAATACTACCTTCGATAGATAGAACCCACCAGCCATCACCGGCTCTGTGAGCAGATAATGGTTCTAGTGAACGAGTATCAATCGTTTCAAGATTATCCCACCCGTAAGGGTGAGGTAAACCCTCCCAAAGCATGCCATCGGCAGATTGTAGCAATATCTTTCCACCCGACATTCTACTTACCCATGACCAAACTCTGTCCTCAAGCAATCTTTGTGAATCCTCGTTAGCTAATTTTGCACAACGTAACTTTCCATCTTCATCCTGCCACATTAGATGTTCTCGATCAAACCAGCCGACTAATCTCCTTAAACCACCTACTGCTAGACGCTTTAGTCCTCGACCTTCTTGATTGAAGATATGTATTTGTCCTTGGCGGCATGAAAGAATCCATCCACCTCCGGGACGAGATAAAATATCACTAAATCCGCCAGTTGTTGAACGGCCTTCACCAATTTGTGAACCATCACTGACTCTTAACAATTGGAACCCATGGCCACTGAGTACTCCAATTCTACCGGAATCATGAGCTGCAGCATGAACTCTGAAAGGTAAAGAGCGGCGCCAACGTTGGTTAAACTCCTCATCTAGTAATATCAAATCTAATCCAGATGATACAAGAAGACCGCCGCCTACGTTACAAGCAGTTGAAATGGCATTTGGTGCTTGCCAAGATCTCGATACTGACCAACTCATACTACCGCCTCCATCATTCCCCAGGCAACCAATTGTGCCCTGGCGTCATTGGTTAATTTGAACATTCTAGTTCGGCCTTTTTGTTGTACCGATAGAATTCCTGCTCTATAGAGCCGGTTGCACATCTGTGACATCCTTGGTCTTCTGATTTTCAATTTATCTTGTAACCGCGCATCAGATGGTGAAAATTCTCTATCTGAACTTACCTCGATTAGCACTGCTTCGCCATGAGAAAGGTTTCGTAAAGTTTGGATATCTAAGGCATTGCTTTCTTTTTGCCCTATCACTGGACGCCTGATGGCTGCTAATAGATCGGCTAGACCAACGCCCTGCGGTACTTTCAGTGCGTTCATTAATTGACCGAGCAGGCCTTCAACTTCCCCCTTGTACTCGATGTGGGGTTCTTCTGTAGTGATTTCATCTTCAGTATAGAATTCGGTTTCCTCCACATATTCTTCATCGGTAATAGATTCACTTACGGGTTCAACAACTGGATCTCTAATCAGCATAGCTGCCGGATTATCAGCAACCCATAGCCTGTTTGCATCAACATTTTCTGGCTCTGGTGCTGGCGTATGTGCTGCCTTCTTGTCAAAAGGTGGGTTTTCTTGCTTGTTTACCCTGTTCCTTGCCGCTAACCCTCCTAGACCGCCCATTGATGGCAAAGGTGCCGGATAAGAGTCTCTAACGGGCTCTTTTGCTAGTTCTTCTAGATCAAGGTCGAATCCGATTGAGATATCTGGTGTCGAATCTTCGGTTTCATCATCGATTTCATCATCGCTTCCACTAGATTCGAGGGTTTGGGTCTCGATTACTTCTTCCGGAGGTAATTCAAACTTTATTTCCCGGGGGTTAGCACGCTCTTCATCGACTAAATCTCTCATTACGCGCATTACTTTCGAAGGCATGCCATTTGTTTTTTCGAATACGTAGTCCAAGGATTCTTCATTTAATTCCCATCCAATCTTTGACGTACTTGCCATCCGAGTTTCACATAGTACCTTGACCTCATCCCTTTCAAGTGGCTTGATTATCTCAAAACTATCGAACCGATTTACCAACGATTCAGGCCACTGCGCACGCTGTTCAATAGACAAAACAACAACAACCATAGCGTTCAGACGTTCTAATGGGGCAATTAAATTGGCGCTAACCTCGGCGAGGGATTTTCCATCAGCATTGGAGTAGTCTAGCGAAATTAGCGGCAATGATCCTTCGCTTTCTTCTGTAAATTTAACCAACCTGGAAACCAATTCTTGTGTAGTAGAAGGGATATCGAAGCCGATTAATGAGCCGTGTATTTCATGTAGCACTTTGTGTGCATGCTCTGAAGTTGGAAACATATCAAGGTGGACGTGTTTTCCCGCCTCTTCGGATACGCATCGCATCAACGAGGTCTTTCCAGAGCCACTTTCTCCAATTAGTAGGACTTTACGAGGATTGCGAGCTTTCAGATACCTTGCCCAATTAGCACTAACCTCTTCCCTGCCGACTAACAACTTCGATTGTCCCTTTTCTAGAGGTTTAGCTTGGAATGGATTCCCCCTTAGGGCAGGTATGCCAAGGATTGGATAATCTTCACTCATATTCGGAGTTGAATTAACCGGGTATATGATGTTTCAGTCAATTGCGATGCAACAGGAGCCCGTTAAGACGCGTTGAAAGAAATACCAAACCGTCATAATTACGGCTAATAACGCAGTATCAACGCATAGTTAACGCGTTAGTCGAAGCGTTAATCCGTCGGTTTCTTCATCAACTAGACACCACCCCCTACAATCAGGGGCACATGCATAATGCCAGTTGATAACAGCCGACTTTCGGGCTTCTTCAAACTCTCTGTAGAGGAAAGAAGAGCAAAGGTCGCACAATTAGCCAATCTTTCACCAGAAGAGGTGGCTGCCTTGGCAAAATATGGTGAATTGAGTGAAAATGCTGCCGATCGAATGATTGAAAATGTCATTGGCACAATGTCATTACCTGTCGGAGTCGCCACTAATTTCGTCATTGATGGCTCGCAGTACCTCATTCCATTCTGCATCGAAGAATCGAGTGTTGTTGCCGCAGCTAGCAACATGGCCAAAAGATGTCTCGTCAATGGCGGATTTAGAACCGACAACGACAACCCAGTGATGATTTCGCAAATTCAAGTCTTGGGTCTTGAAGATACGGAGGCTGCAGGTGAAGCCATTTTGACTGCGAAATATGAATTAATGGCTATGTGCAACTCACTCCCTTCGACTATGATAAAATTAGGAGGGGGTTGTAAAGACATCCAGGTCCGTAGTATCGATTCAATGTCTGGACGAATGCTAATCATCCACTTACTCGTAGATACTCGTGATGCAATGGGGGCTAATGCAGTCAACACAATGGCAGAACTAATCAGTGACAAGGTTGAGGAGATTACAGGCGGTAGAGTTCACCTTAGAATACTATCAAACCTGGCCTCGCAACGACTAGCTAGAGTCGAAGCAGTGTTTACTCCTGAAGAGATTTCTGATGATGGAACCAAGGAAAGTGGTGAAAAAGTCATCTCGGGCATCCTCGAAGCCCATCATTTTGCCATGGCCGACCCATACAGGGCAGCAACTCACAACAAAGGGGTAATGAATGCAATTAGTGCTGTTGCACTAGCATGTGGCCAGGATTGGCGTGCTATCGAAGCAGGTTGCCACGCATGGGCTGCCGTCGAATCAGGAGATTACACCTCAATGACACGCTGGCACAGAGATGAAAACGGGAATTTGTCAGGTAAAATAGAGACTCCTATGGCAGTAGGCATTGTAGGAGGCGCATCTAAAGTTCACCCGGCTGCTAGAGCAAATTTGGCAATACTTGGCGTCGAATCGGCACAAGAATTAGCCGGAATTATTGCCGCAGCAGGACTTGCACAAAATCTAGGCGCAATGCGCGCATTAGCCACTAGTGGAATCCAGGCAGGACATATGAAATTACATGCAAGGAACATGGCGGTTAGCGCAGGTGCAGTCGGAGATGAAATCGAGAGAGTTGCAGAGATTGTAAATTCTCAAAGTGGTCCAGTTACACAACAACTTGTCAAGGACACACTTGAGTCAATTCGCAATTCTTAATCACTCGTCTTCACTGATTTCAAGAGTAGTCTGCATTCCACCTTCGGCGTCTGATTCATCTCTCAAAGCGAGTTTACTCTCCATCCCATCTAGCATACCTGATGAAACAACCATCTCTCTAAACCATGCTTTGACTTTTTTACGATCGGTGTGTGGGCAACCAAACATCTCTGAAAAACGTCTTGTTGTGGTTAGCCTACGCGTATTTCCATCTCGCCTTCTACCTACAAGACCTGCCTGTGCTAACTCTCTAATGTGATCATAAGCCCTCTGTCCAAGCAATTCTACCAACCGAGATTGGGGCATTGGTTGGTGGTAAGCAATCAATGCTGCAGCTTTCAACAACTTAGGCGGCAATTCTGATTTTGTCTCTTTTGGCAAGTGATCTGCGATAATTGGTTTGACTTCCATTGCCCATTTACCGCCAATTTCGACGATTTGGAGACCTCCGCCTCGTCGTCGTTTGATTGTAGACTGGAGAGTTCCAAGAGATTCTGAAATCTCTTCTTCCTCATAGCCAAGATTTTCTGAAAGTTCGGATAAGTTCAGAGATCTTCCGGCACTGAATAAAGTAGCTTCCAATAATGTTTCTAAAGGTATTTCCGTCATGTAAACAACTCCTTACTCCACTAACCAATCAGCAGGGTTCTCTGAAATCGATTCCGCTTCAAGCTTTGCTCTTTCCTCTTCCTCGAGTGCGATTCTTGCACGTTCCGCAAGCCTTAGAGTATGACGCATCGATTCCGTTTCGTCTTCCTTTATCGATTCTGAATCCTCTGCCATTAATTTGTCCGCAAGTATAGTTACGCTCTCAAAAGTATCAGCATCTGGCCACCTATCTTCCAGCATGATAGGATCATCTGGACCCTCTTGGCTAATCCAAGCAAAACCACGATGGGTAAGGAATAAACCGGCTACAAAGGACGTTATTTTTGATTCCATATCATAACCTTCGGGGATTTTCCCAAATGTTTCTTGAAGAATATTTCTTAATTCATTAGTGACTTCTGAAACTGGAACTTTAGCTTCACCTCGGGATTTTGTTACACATCGCATTGCATCCCAGCAGCGCTTAATATCGCCTTCCATATCCTCATTATGCATACGAGATCCTACATTCGCAAGCATATTCTTCAACTCATCTGCATGATTACGCCGATATTCTTCTTTCGCTTTGAGTATTTCAGCCTCATCACATGCATCCTTCAACGCAGACAATAACTCTCCCAGAGTTGATGGTCGCCCTTCATCACGCCTTATTCGCTCTCCGAAGAATGATGGGAGAACGAGATCTGCACTGCCTTCAAGGACAGATGTTGTAAAAATAAACTCTGAATCATCATATTCTGCCTCCCAGCCAAAATCCATCATATCATCTTCATCTTCAAAATCCAGGGCAATCACTCTTTCGAATAAAGTAGAAGCCTGTTGTGTAAGGACTTCCCAAGACATTCTAATCAAACGCCCACATGCAGGTAAATCAAGCCCTGAGGCTTCTTTACGAACTCGTAATGTAAACAGTTTAAGGAAGGCTGACAAATCAATATTCCAAGGGTCCATCCCTTCTTCTTTCACTAAAGATAATACTAGTGCCACTGATCTGTCAAAGGGATCGGTCAAAACCTGATGTTCAGCACTATCTTCTTGTGCGATTCGTATGATTCGATCAGCATAACGTTCTGCTTCACTAACTTCTTCTTCCTGTTTCATCAATTGATCAAGGATATCCTGGCGAAGAAACCAGTCGTCTAGAACCGCTTGCTGCATACTCAAACCTCCGTTTCAGCCTCGTGATTTTCCTCTTCTGCTTTCTCTTCGCCGTCTTCTAATAATTCGGTGACTAATTTTTGGCGCTCTTCGATTTCACCAGAGAGTTCATCCGCTCTCTCTGTAAGTGCTTCAAAGCCATTTTCTGCAGCATCATCGCCATCATCATCTATGTGATCTAGCAATCCACCTAAACTCTTAGGGGCAGGTAGCGCTTCTGGAACCTCTGGCATTTCATGCGCAATAGTTCTCGCTTCTTCAATACGTGAATGGTTCTTGTCAGCCGCTGATGATGCTTCTTTCTCAGCTTGAGCACCTAATTCTATAGCGCGTTCTCGATTGAAGTCGACAATTCTTCGCGAACATCCATCTCCACCGTGAGTTATTCCAATGTGATGATCTGCTAACTCCAGTGAAACCTTTCTCAAGGTTACCATGATGAATTGAGCGGCCTCACTTCGATTCCTACATTCTGTAGCAATTAGTTTAGAATTAGGAACATCTAGGTTTTGGTCAACTTCATCAAAGTAGTAGAATGGACTTGGATCGTGATCCTGTATTGCGAAAATTAGTGCAAGTGATGCCATCGACTTTTCTCCACCAGATAAGCCTTGTAATCTCGACTTATTCGATTTACCACGGGGTTGGGCCCACATGTCCAGCCCACCCTTGAATGGTTCATCCGGGTTTTCAAGGAATAGTTCACCACGTCCTCCATTAGAAAGTCTGTTGTAAACGACCTTGAAGTTCTTATTGACTTCTTCCAAAGTAGCCATCAGTCGTGTCTTTCTTTGGTTCTCTAATTTATCAGTAATATCGATTAGACGCTTTCTTCTCTCTTGTAATACCTTGAAATCGCCTTTCATTTCATCCAAACGTTGCTTACAAGCATCGTATTGTTCGATTGCAAGCATATTGAAATCACCAAATCTATCTAATTTCCTTCGTAATTCATTAACACTCTTTTGAGCATCTCCTACATTTGGTAATTCCGAATCTTCTTCAGCAATTGGAATTGATTCGTCTGCCATCTCCACTAGTAAGTCTGCTAAACTTTGTTCTCTAACAGCCAAACTTAGAGTTAGGTCCTCCGCCATTGAACGGCTATTTATTGCAGAATTGGCTTTCTGGTTAGCATTAGCCCTAACCTCTGCTCTTTCTTCGACTAGTTGCTTCCGCTCGTTCTCTAGCTCCTTATGTTCATCTAACAGTGATGCTCTTTCGGTTTCTTTTTCATCAAGCGCAGTGGATTCATCAATCAATGATGCATTCCATTCTTTGACTGATTTTTCACGACCTGCCATTCCGGCTTGGATTTCATCTGCGCGAGAAGTCAATGATTCGAGCCTTTGTGTCAGCAATTCGCTCTTTTCTTTACCGCTTTCCAAGATGACTTGGGCTTTGTTAGCAGCACCTTCTGCTTCGACCCTACCTGTCTGAGCATCTAGTAGACGCTGACGTATTCCTTCAGGGCTGGAATCTCTTAGTTCTTCATTAGCAGCATCTCTTGCTGCTTCAGCTTCAACTAATTTCTGTTTTGAACCTTCGAGTAGTATGACTTTCCCTGAGTGCTCAGATTCTAAATTTACAAGTCGATTTTGGAGTTGAACAGCAATGCCGCGTGCCTTTGTCAATGACTTAGATGCTAGGTCTAATTCGGCTTTGAGTGTACCTGCCTTAATCGAATGATCATCCTCTGCAAGAGAATTGATCTTTCCACGGACCTCGTTTTGACGAGTGCGTGCTTCGCGAAGGGCTTCTGCCACCGTTTGTGCCATTAGTGAAAGACGGTCGACTTCGCTAACCAGTTTTTCAACTTCGCTTGCACCGTGAATTTTTCCACCAAAACCTGCTTTCATTTTCTGTTTACTTCCACCAATCATCGCCCCGCCGGGTTCGGTGATTTCTCCACCAAGAGTAACCAGCCTTACACCACCCATTAAGCGACGTGCTGTGCCGATATTATCGACAACAAGAGTGTTACGAAGCGCATATGCTACCGCTGTAGCGATTCTAGGATCGTAATCTAATAATTCATGAGCAAATCCCATGACTCCTGGCTTTCTAACTATCATTGCTGCTTTACCAGATGATCGATTTGCTTGCATTTTATTGAGAGGTAAGAATGTGGCACGGCCTAATTTCCTACTTTTTAGGAGAGCCATGGCTTCTGCTGCTACTTGGTCGCTCTCGACAACCACCGAATTCATTCCGCCGCCCACTGCTGTGGCTAGGGCTTCTGCATGCGCTGAATCCTTTGGAGCGCATAATTCACTAATTGTACCAATTATTCCTTTTAATTCACCACGGTCCCTTGCCGCCATTACAGCAGCAGCACCTGGTGCCATGCCATTACTGCCCGAACGCTTGTCAAGTTCTGTTCTGGCAGAAGAAAGTCTACGTTCAGCATCTTGCAACCTCTTGTCAACTGCGGATGATTCATCGATAAGTCTCTTTTCTGCAGATTGCGCATTGCGTAGTTCGGTAGCGAGAGAGGTTCTGTCTTTCTCAGGATCTACCTCTCCTAATTCTTCGGCCTGTAATTCAACATCATCATGTGCAAGACTTGCATCATCAACCGCTTCTTCCGCTGCAGATAATTGCTCAGCAACCATCTCTGCTTGATTGGCAACCTTCTCGGCTTCTAATCGCGCATTTTGAACCGCTTCCCGGCATAATTCAAGGTGTTCATTTGCTTTGGAGAGTGCGCGTGAAAGTGATGCTGTAGCCGCACCAGAATTCTCTAACGACTGGCGTATCTCTGCTTCGATAGCCTCTGTTTCTGCAAATGCGATTTTACTTGCACCAAGTGCTTCTTTTGCAGATAATAGGTTCGCCTCATGGCTATCTAAATCAGTCTTAGCAGAGGTTATGTTCTCCTCTAGTAATTCGAGTTGTTCCTGATCTTCCAAATCCGCAGTTCCGGCTTCTAAGAGATGGTCTTTCTTGAGTGCGATAGAAACCTGTAATTTACCGATTTCATCATTGAGGCCACCTTTATCTCCGCCCATTGCAGCGGAAACTTGAGTCTCTAAATCTCCAATACGGTCATCCAATGCAAGCAAGACGGTTTCAGCTTCTTTTACCGAGAGGTCTAGGTTGGCTGCTTCTGATAAATATCGGGCTCTCTCATCGGAATGGTACTTGATTTCTGCCTTCGCCGTCATGTGGCGTGATTGCTGTAAAACGATGTTAGCAAAATCGAACTCTTCTTTGGTATCTTTGGCTTTTTCTGCAACTGCTTTTTCTTTGCCCAAGGTATTCAAGCGAGCCTTTTGTTCATCTTCGACAAGAGAAATTCGCTCTATGAAATCTTCGACTTGACTCTTTTGGCGGTCCGCTTTGCGTATTTCATCATCATACGAGGTCACGCCTGCGACAGAATCCAATACCTTACGGCGTTCTATCGCGGTCATGCTAGAAAGTCTAGTTACATCCCCTTGTAAGACGATATTGTATCCATCGGGCCGAGCATTTGCATGTCCCAAAATTCGATGGAATGATTTCTGATTACTCTCTTCTCCGTTCAAAAGATAGGTTGAAACTGTGTTATTTGACGGCGTAAGTCTAACTTCGCGTGTCATTCGCACTTCATCCATATCGAGTGGGAGTCTGCGTCGGCCATTGGTTAGAGTTGGATTGGCGAATACAAGGGTCACTTTTGCATTTCTTGCAGGCCGGTTAGATTTTCCTCCGTTGAAGATGAGGTCTTTGGAATTCTGAGCCCTTAAGACCTTTGCAGAGCGCGCACCGAGGACGAATTGTACCGCATCACCACAGTTGGATTTACCCGAGCCATTTGGCCCTGTAATAGCTGTGAAACCACGGTCAAATGGAATAATCGCTTCGCCTTTGAAAGATTTGAAGTTTTCGACTTCTAATGATTTTAGATACATCCCTTTCCCTCTCAATCAAGGCTTTGATACCTCGACCTCAGCACCTCAAGGGCACGAGGGGGGTCTTGAAGGTTACGCGATTCACTCTCGCGAGAGGCTGTTTCTGAGAGAAGGCCATTGTAGCCGTGTACAACACTTACCGTGTTACTATGCCATTGTTGCATCCGTGGCATCCTTCACCACTGCATAGGTGGCATGTACGGCCTAAAGTTGCAGCAAAATTATCTCTTAATCCGCTTTCAAATGCATCTTCATAATCCGAAAGTCCCTGGTGGCTCCATAAATCTCGAACAGTGGTGTAGCGTGAAAGCCCTTTTTGACTGCCTGCTTTTCCAAGTGAGCCAAGATTGCCACCTCTATTGTATGCAAGATCAATCTCATGTATTTGGCGGTCCCTTTTCTGGCCTTCCGATTGTTTTGATTTGTTATAATTAACACTATATTTCGGACCGCGTAGAAGGAATATCCCAACTGCAAAAAGTCCTATCTGTACAGCGATTGGAGGCGCAGGGAACGGGAGTAATGCCGCTAAATCTTCCGAAGACGTACCAGGTAGCATGTCCAAACGATCCGCTAGAGCGACCCCACAAAGTAACGCTCCGGCAACAATTGAAATACGTCTAATTCTAACCGCCCAACGACCTTTACGTGGCCATCTCATGAAAGAAGTTAGGAACATCACGCACCCTTCGAGAACCAACAATAAGTCAGGAGCATCCCAGACACCGGGAGTTGTGACACATTCGTTTAGATCTCCAGAATCCAAGTCTTTCTGTATTTCATCAGAATTACAACCCGGGTCCGCTAGCCTTGATAGAATCAGTTTCTGAGGCGGATCGAGATTCATCAGAGCTCCAAACTCAACGTTGGCAACAGATACTGCAATCAGGACCAAGCCGATGATTGCTACCAACTTTTTGATTAGGCCCATATTATGCGTGAGTATGGCCAACCCCTTATTGGTGTCGCAACTATTCATGAGTCACATTTGAATGTGAATGGCTCCACCGCCAAACCGGCCACCATGTCAAGAGTCATCATCATTGGCAGTGGAATCGCTGGCCTATTTGCCGCACTACGCCTAGATAAGGCTGGACATGAAGTGATAATTATCACTAAACAAAGGCCAGAAGATTCCTCTACAAATTGGGCTCAGGGTGGAATCGCAGGAATTCTCGATAAAACTGATGGAGAAGGCATGAATGCTCACATCAATGACACGTTATCTAGTGGAGATGGCCTTTGTAACGAAGAGGTTGTCAGATGCGTCGTAGAAGAAGCAGGTGATCGAATTCGAGATTTACTTTCGATTGGTGTAGATTTCGAAAAAGAAGGTGATGAGTTTCATCTTGTGAAAGAAGGTGGTCATTCAACTCGTAGAATTTTACACGCTAAAGATGCGACAGGGGCGGAGATAGAACGTGCCCTTACCAGTGCTGTTGATTCAAGTGATAATAT
>Ga0315321_10004071_pt1 | contig 11256 bp, 11 predicted proteins | sample M180m21515metaG_FD_203464 | JGI IMG/M metagenome (GOLD analysis project Ga0315321, IMG submission 203464) | Ammonia-oxidizing marine archaeal communities from Monterey Bay, California, United States - M1 80m 21515 | ecosystem: Environmental > Aquatic > Marine > Intertidal zone | place: USA... | reverse complement strand
ATCGAATATGAGTCTTTTGGAGTATCCGCACTATCAATTTTGACCGAAGAAGATTTTTTTATGGGCAGCGTCGATTATTTAAAAGAGGTTAAGGAGATTACTTCCTTGCCAATTTTAAGAAAAGATTTCATGATTGATGAATATCAAATCTACGAATCTAAATTGATTGGTGCAGATTGCATTTTATTAATTGTATCCATTCTCTCCGATCAGGAGATAGAGAAATTTATAAGCATTGCTAAAAAGTTAGAGCTTGATTATTTGATCGAGGTGCATGATGAAAATGAACTGCAGAGAGTTGAGCACTTTGAGGATGCTTTAATTGGTGTAAACAATAGAAATTTAAAGACATTTGAAGTCAACCTAGACAATTCGGTACGTCTTAGAAATTTATTTAAACAAAAAAATATATTTATTGCAGAGTCAGGAATTAAGTCTAGGGAAGATATAGATTACCTAAAGCTGAATAATATTAATGTATTTCTTATTGGAGAGAGTTTGATGAGAGGCTCTTTCTAAATATAAGCGCTTGAGGATGTCATTACCTTTGCGGTAAGGCTCATAATTTTTTTTGTTGGCTCAGACAATGATTCGCTTCCATTTTCTACCGCCTCTTGAGCATGTTCATCTTCATCAGCCCTCATAGTCTCCAAGATTTCAATTGTTTCAATATCATTCTTAGAAACTTTATCTAAATGTCTCTCAAGGTGCTTTACAACTTGCTTTTCAGTTTCCTCAACAAATCCTAGGCTAGTTTTCTCTCCTAGGCTACCAAATATAGCCCCAATAGCAAAAGAACCCGCATACCAAACTGGATTAAGGATAGAGGGCTTGCCATTTAAATCTTCTAACCGTTTTTTACACCAAATTAAATGGTCTGTTTCCTCTTCGCCAGCTTGAACAAGATGGGCTTTTACCTCAGTATCTTTACAAACCATTGCTTGTCCCCTATACAGGGCTTGTGCTGCTACTTCGCCAGCTAAATTTATCCGCATAAGTTGCGCCGATAAATTTTTTTCTTCTTTGGATAGGTTGGAAGGGGCCTGATTGCTTGGATATGATCTACCAGTCCCACTTTTTTTAAATGATAATGTTTTTAATGCAATGTCACATTCATTTACAAAATTATCTAATAAACTCATTTTATTCCTTTATTTCCAATATCTTTTCGATAGAAGGCCCCACTAAAGGATACAGATTCTACCAGATCATACGCTTTAGATTGCGCTTCTTGAAGATTCTTACCTAAAGCAGTTGCACAAAACACTCTCCCTCCAGATGTTAAAACCTTATCATCAAGTAGTTTTGTTCCTGCATGGAATAGTTTGACCCCATCTATGCTTGGCAATTGAAATGAAACCTCATTATTTCTTGAATAGTCCTCAGGATAACCCTTACTTGCGATCACGACACCACAAGCATGTTTTTTGGACCATTCAATCTGATGAGCATCTAACTGATCTTCAATAGCAGCTAGACAGAGCTCAACCAAGCTTGATTTTAGCCTCAGTAAGATAGGTTGAGTTTCAGGATCACCAAATCTGCAATTAAATTCTAGTACTTTTAATTCTCCATTATTTATCATGAGTCCTGCATATAAGAATCCAAGATAGGGTGAACCTTCAGCAATTAAACCCTGCATGGTAGGTTGCATCACCTCATCAATAATTTTTTGGTGTAGTTCTTCATCGACTATTGGCGCGGGTGAATATGCGCCCATACCACCTGTATTTAATCCAACATCACCATCCCCCACTGCTTTATGATCTTGACTGGTTGCAAGAGGAATAATTCTATCCTTACTAACGACCGCAATAAAACTTGCCTCTTCTCCGATTAAAAAATCTTCAATCACCACACTTGTTCCAGCAACTCCAAATGCTTGATCTTTGAAGATACTGATTAAAGCTTCCAGAGCTTCCTTTTCATTTTGGCAAATAATGACGCCTTTACCCGCTGCCAAACCATCTGCCTTTACTACTGTTGGATATGGAATCTTTTCTATATGTTCTTTTGCGCTATCAAAATTATCAAAGGCGGCATAAGTTGCTGTAGGAATGCCATATTTAATAAAAAAGTCTTTAGAGAATGTTTTAGAGCCTTCTAATTGAGCAGCAGCGCTAGAAGGCCCAAAGGTTTTAATATTATTAGTTTGCAAATAATCTACCAGCCCATCAACAAGAGGCTGTTCTGGCCCAACAATCACAAGAGCAATATTTTTTTCAATGCAAAAATCTTTAACTGCTGCAAAGTCATCACTATTGATAGAGACATTAGATAGTTTTTTTTCTAATGCAGTTCCTGCGTTTCCTGGGCAAACAAAAACTTCAGACACAGATTCATCTTGAGCACATTTCCATGCCAAAGCATGTTCTCTGCCACCCGATCCAATAACCAGAATATGCATTTTTAATGTCTAAAATGACGAGTTGCAGTAAATACCATAGCAATATTGCTTTCATCTGCAGCGGCTATAACTTCATCATCTTTAATCGATCCGCCGGGCTGAATGATTGCTGCAATTCCGCTAGAAGCAGCTTTATCTATACCATCTCTAAATGGGAAAAACGCATCTGAGGCCATTACTGCACCCTTAACCTCTAAACCCTCCTCTTTAGCTTTTAGATTCGCAATCTCTGCACTGATAACTCTACTCATTTGCCCAGCCCCAATACCTATTGTTTGCTTATTTTTGACATAAACAATGGCATTTGATTTAACAAATTTAGCAACTTTCCAAGCAAACATCAGATCTTCGATCTCTTGATCGGCAGGCTGTCTTTTTGTTACACACTTAAGATCTGTTTGAGGAATAATGAATGTATCATCATTTTGAATTAATATTCCTCCAGAGACTTTTTTAATGACCCCTGGGTATGGATTATCTTGTTCTAAATCAACACATAAAACTCTTATATTCTTTTTCTTAGCAAGCTCTTCTAATGCAGCCTTCTCATAGCTTGTAGCTAAAATAACTTCCACAAATTGACGGGTATTAATTTCTTCAGCAGTTTTTTTATCTAGCTCCCTGTTAAAAGCGATGATGCCCCCAAAAGCTGATGTTGGATCAGTCTTGAATGCTAAATCATATGCATCAAAAATAGAGTGTGTTTCAGCAACACCACATGGATTAGCGTGTTTTACAATCACACATGCAGGCTCATCAAAGGCTCTTACACATTCCCATGCAGCATCAGCATCAACAATGTTGTTGTAAGACATCTCTTTGCCCTGCAACACATCTGCATTAGCTATATTTTTATGCTCTAAATTAGAGAAAGTAAATAAATCTGCAGTTTGGTGAGGATTTTCTCCATAGCGCAATGACTGACCCTTCTCAAAGTTATATTGATGAGCGTTTGAAGAGATATCTTTTAAGTAATTTGAAATTGATAGATTGTACTCAGCCATGAGCTGAAAAACTTTTTGTGAAAGTTCCTTTCTAAATTTGTAAGAAATGCCGCCTTTATTCTTCCATTCATCTATTAATTGCGTGTAATCATTCGGGTCAGATATTACTGCGACATCTTTGAAGTTTTTAGCTGCAGATCTGATCATGGTGGGACCACCTATGTCGATTTTTTCAATAGCCTCATCAAACAAACACCCAGATGCAACAGTTTCTTGAAATGGATATAGGTTTACAATCACCATATCGATAACTTCATAGCCACGATCAGTCAAAACTTCTAAATCTGTTTCTCTTCTAGCCAAAATCCCAGCATGAATCTTTGGATGTAAAGTTTTGACTCGACCATCCATCATTTCCTCAAATCCTGTAAATTCTGAAACCTCTATGACCTTATCTGAAATTCTTTTAATGGCATTATAAGTCCCGCCAGTTGAAATAATTTTTACTTCTTGAGCAAGCAAAAACTTTATCAATTCATCTAAATTAGATTTATCTGAAAGACTCACAAGGGCAGTTTTTGGGGTAATTAGAGTCATGGTTTTTCTATAATGTTATATCGATATAATTTTTTTCTAAGGGTGGCTCTGTTCAATCCCAGAGCAGTTGCAGCCTTAGATTGATTGTTGTTTGTATACTTCATGACTGCCTTCAAAAGCTCAGGCTCAACCTCAGCCATAACCATTTCATAAACATTTGCTGGGTTTGTATCACCAAGAGTCGCAAAGTATTTTTTCATAGCCTTTCTTACTTGCTCACTAAGGGGCTTATTTTTTGGTATTTGTGAGACTGCTTTAGTCATTAAGTAGAGATTTTTTCTGCAAAATACAAATTCTACAGCTGATTAAAAATTGCTCAACTGATTTTAGAGATTAATTACAGTTTTTTTATTATCTCCCAAAATTAGTTGAGTCAATTCTCCACTTTTTATATATATTTCTGTCCTAGATGCATAATCAGGATGAAAATATGAAATTGCATTATTGCTTGTGATATGTGAAATCAATGCATTGATTACCATGAAGTGTGTAGTCACAATAAAATTACCCTCAGCTTTTTTAAGCCAGCTTATTAATTTATTGCGCCACTCTTTTACTTCTTCAGGCAGTTCTTCAATTGGAGTTGTAAAAATCCTTACCAGCCAGTCCTTTTTTTTATCAGCATCAACATTGCCTGATGGTATTTCAATAAATCTAGAATCTAATTCAAAAGAGTATTTATTTCCTTTGTTCATTATTTCCATAGTTTCAATAGCTCTTTTCTTTGGACTAGAAAGAAGCTGATAGTAAGAAAGTTCATTAATTAAACTCTTGCCAGAATTTTCAGCTTGCTCACGACCCTGCGTGCTCAACCCGGGATCAGGGTGCATAGACCATCCTGCGGATGCCTCTCCATGCCTAACAAGAATAATATGACTTTGACTCATTATAAAAAATACCAATTATAATTATTTGATGAGAAAGTCTAGAATTTATTGTCCTGAATTATCTGCACCAAGTTATAAGTGCACCAACATAAAACAAATACATCATCTTGCCAAGGTTCTCAGGTTGAAACCAAATGATTCTGTGGAGTTATTTGATGGCCATGGCTCTATTGCAAATGGCACCATTCAAGAGATTACAAAAACTTATATAGATTTTCATGTGGGTGATATTTTATTTATGCAAAATCCTTATCAAAAATCGTATCAAGCAATAATCCCATATATAAAGAAAGAGAATTTAGTTTATTTATTACAAAAGCTTGTTGAAGTAGGGGTGAATTCAATTCTGATATATAAACCGGACCATCTAGATCAATCATTAGCAAAAAAGGATTTATCAAAATTAAATCTTAGACTTGAAGATGCTTTGATAAGTTCATGCGAGCAATCTGGCTGCAATCATGTTCCCAGCATTTATTATTTTGATGGACTCAACAAATGCTTACAAAGCCTAAAGATAAATACAGATTTCAAGGGTTTATTCGTTCTTGATACAATTGCTAATCAATTCATTCAAGAGCATGAAATTTTGAGTTTAAACAGTATTACTATAATCACAGGGCCTGAATCGGGTTACTCAGAATCTGAGCGTGTCATCATGAGTGAATTAGAGTTACAGTCTCTAAAGATAGGGCATTATGTCTTGCGTGCTGAAACAGCGCCTGTTGTTGGATTGTCTAAGTTCCACAGCTTATTTGGAGAATACTAATGCAAGGGACTGCCTCACTATTTATTACTGATCCCCTGGATGAATTAAATCCAAAAAAAGACACGACTATTTTATGGATGCAAGAGGTTCATAACATGGGTGGTCAAATTTTTCAGTGCGAGATGAAAGATTTAATTTATAAAGACCAACAAACTTTAGCCAACTTCGTTGAAATTAAAGATCCCAACCATCATCCGCAAATTAGTGAGAAAGTTAATGATATTAAACAGCTGAAAGACATTGATTATATTTTTATGAGAAAGGATCCACCAGTAGATGAAGATTATATGAATGCCTTGCATTTGCTATCTCAGGCTGAATCTGAGGGTGCCAATGTTATCAATCGACCCGCAGCTTTGAAGAAATTTAATGAAAAGATTTTTGCCCTCCAGTTTTCTAATTGGATGCCTGATACAAGCGTGATTTGCAAAGAAGAAGACTTTAAGCTATTTAAAAATAAATACGCGACTATTATTTTAAAACCCCTTGATGGCATGGGCGGAGAGTCAATTTATAAATTTGATGAAAGCTCAGCAGATCATTTAGAAATTTTTAAATCACTAACTAATCGTTATCAAACTATGGTTATGGTTCAAAATTTCTTACCTCAAATTTATGATGGAGATTATCGAATACTTATCATTCACGGCAAACCTTTTCCTGTTGCATTAGCAAGAATTCCTCAAGGAGGAAGCTTTAAAGGCAATCTTGCAGCTGGCGGCATAGGCGAGGCACGTGAATTATCCGATGATCAACTTAAGGTCAGTTTAGAGATTGGTAAGGTTCTGATGGAAGAGGGCATTATGTTCGCAGGAATTGATATGATTGGAAATTATTTGACTGAAATTAATATCACAAGCCCTACAGGCGCAAGAGAAATCCTCTCTCAAACCGGTAAAAATCCAATGAAGATATTGCTTCAATCAATATAAAATGCAGTCACTGATTTATAAACAAAGAATTCAAAGATGGGGATTTAGAAAATCCATGCTTGCATCTTTAATGTTCCATGGGGTGGTTATTTTTGGAATTAGCTTTGTTGTTATCCAGCAACCATGGGAATTTAATGAAGAAGCAATTGTGAATATTAAATTAGCTGATGGAGAATTCGATATGCAGGGCAGTTCTTTGAATGGCAAGGAATTTATTCAACAAACCGCTCAACAAGCTGCAATGGTTTCTCAAGATATTAATCTTCAAGATCAATCTCAGTTTAGCGTGAGACGCTTAGAATCTAACTCAACCTTGCAAAGTTTTGAAACCATTTATTTAAATTCATGGCAGAGACAGGTTGAGACAGCAGGATACTATGAAATTTCTCACTCAAATATTATTCAAGGTAATTTTAGAGTTCAAATTAAGTCAATAATTGACCATATGGGAAATTTAATAGACGCTGACATTCTTCAGTCTTCGGGGAACTCGATGTTAGATGCTTTGGCATTGAGGATTTTATATCAATCAGCTCCATTTGAACCTTTTCCAGAGGATATGGTTGCAAACTATCAACAGCTTGAAATTGTTCGAGACTGGAATTTCACAAATTCTTAGCAATGCAGATTTTAGCGTTTGATTTTGGTACTCAGTACATTGGTGTAGCTGTCGGGCAAACTATTACAAAGACCTCCTCTCCTCTAGTCGTGCTTAATGTTGCTCGTGAAGGTAAAGAAATGTGGAATACAATTTCTAGGCTCATTGATGAATGGAAACCTGATCAATTACTAGTTGGCAAGCCCTTAAATATGGATGGGACTCCTAGCGATATGATGAAAAAAGTTGACCCATTTTTCAAGAAACTTCAAAAGATTACCAATATCCCTTGTGAATTAGTTGATGAGAGATTAACCTCGTTTGAAGCAAAGCAGTTGATGCAAACAGATTCAAAAGACGATCGCATCGATGATTTAGCAGCTAAAATATTTTTAGACAACTGGATCGAACACCATGTCAATTCCAACTAGTTTTATTGATCAGTTATTAGATCAAACTGATATTGTTGATGTCGTAGGTCGACGCATACCCTTAAATAAAAAGGGAGCAAATTTTTGGTGCCAATGTCCATTTCATGATGATTCAAACCCATCTATGGCTGTTAATCAGGACAAACAATTTTTTTATTGTTTTGTTTGCCAAGAATCTGGTAATGCTATTCACTTTATTAGGCGTTATGAAAATTTAGAATTTGTTGACGCAATAGAAACTCTTGCAAGTGCAGCTGGTATGTCAGTGCCCTATGAAAACAATAGATTGGAGAAATCAAAACCTAGTGGCTTGGTAGAGAAGGCAGTTAAATTTTATCAAGGTAACCTGAATGAAAAAATTGCACCCAAAGCTGTGGAATATCTTAAAGATCGAAAGATCACCGGAGCAACTGCTAAGAAATTTAACATCGGCTATGCTCAAGATAAGTGGGATGGTCTTTTAAATCATTTTGGATCTGACATCCCAAGTAAAGAGCTTGATGAATCAGGGCTTTTTAGCAGGAAAGACGATAGATTTTATGATCGATTTAGAGGCAGGGTTATTTTCCCTATTAGGAATATAAAGGGTGATTTTATTGCCATGGGTGGAAGAATCATAGATGAGGGAGAGCCTAAGTATCTTAATTCTCCAGAGACCTCTTTTTTCAATAAATCAAATGAATTATTTGGATTATATGAGGTTAAAGAACGAGAGAAAAATATTGCTTCTTTGATAGTGGTTGAGGGATACATGGATGTAATAGGCCTCTATGAACATGGCATCAAAAACGCAGTGGCAACATTAGGAACAGCTGTGACGCCAAACCATGTTTCCAAAATCATGCGTTATACAAACAAGATTTTTTTTGCATTTGATGGGGATCTGGCTGGAGGCAAAGCAGCTTGGAAAGCAGTCGAAAATACTTTTCCAATTATTAGAGAAGACATTAACATCCACTTTGTTTTTTTTGACCAAGGCCATGATCCAGATTCATACATTAATGAGCATGGATTAAAAGCTTTTCAAAAACTTTTAGATGAGTCAATTTCGCTCTCTTCATACTTTTTATCCAAGGTAAAAGAATTTAACTTAGAAACATTGGAGGGCAGAGCCCAGGCAGCTGCTTTCGCTATTCCTTTAGTAAACAAAATAAATAATTCTGTTATTAAAGAAGTTTATGCCAGCGAGGTCTCAAAATTATGTGGAATGGATATCAAAACCATGGATGTTCCTTCAAGTCCTGAAATTAGAAAAGCTGCATCAGATAATGCAATTAGATCAAGTTCAAATATTCCCGTCAGAGTAAAAGCGGTAATCAATATCTTTAGTGCTTTACTAGCTTTTCCTGCAATTGCCCATGAATCTGTATTCGATGAATTAAAGGACGACCCAAAATTTAACTTTCTATTTGTAATCCTGGATTTATATAGAGATATGCCAAACATCAAACCATCCAGGGTCATTGAAAGCCTTGAATCAGAACAAATTAAGGGATATTTTTCAGAAGCAGTAGTCGCAGGACTGGAATTGTCTGAAAAGAACGCATTTAAGCTTGTAAATGACTGCATGGATATTTTATTAAAAAATAAAAAAGATAGAGAGCAAACACTCAAAGACAAGTATAATGTCAGATCGATTACGCCAGCAGAAAGAAGAGATTTACAACAGATCATCTTAAAAAAGCAAGAAATCACTGACGATGATCGAAATTGGTTAAAAAAATTAAGTTCAAAACAAGATTGAAAAAATCAAATTTGGCATCACATATAGTGGACGATATAGAAAGAGGCATTGAGTGGATAAGTTAAAAAAACAAGGTTCAAGAATTGCAGAGTTAATTGAGAAAGGCCGCGAGCAAGGCTATTTAACATATGCAGATGTAAACGATCATTTACCAGAGGATATTTCTGACCCCGATCAGGTTGATGAAATTATTGGCATGATTAATGATTTGGGTCTTCAAGTGCATGAGACCGCGCCTGATGCAGACACCTTAATGCTTTCTGAATCATCTGATGATCAAGACGATATTGCCCTTGAGCAAGCAGCCGAGGCCTTAGCCGCAGTTGAAAATGAAACTGGTCGAACAACTGATCCGGTAAGAATGTACATGCGTGAAATGGGCACAGTTGATTTGCTCACTCGAGAAGGCGAAATTGAAATTGCCAAACGTATTGAAGAAGGGATGCGTGATTTGCTTGATGCAAGCGTTCATTACCCGGGTATTGTTGAGCATATTATTGATTTTTATGATCTAGTAAAAAGCGAAGATAAGAAACTTAGCGAGCTACTCACAGGGTTTCTTGAAGAAATGGAGGAAGTTCCCTCAGCTGGACCAGGAAGTGAAAAAGCTAAACAACTAGAAGAGAGTGATGAAGAGGTCGATAATGGACCAGATCTAGCAGAAGTTCAAAGACGCATGACAAACTTAAAGCGTCAATTTAACAAGACATACAAAGTTCTCGAATCAAAAGGCAGACACTCTAAAGAAGCTAGAGGTGAATTTAATAAACTAGGCTTAATATTCCAGTTTCTTAAATTTTCACCAAAAATGTTTGAAGACCTGGCGTTCTTTGCACGCAGTGACTTAGCTGAAATTCGTTTGCACGAAAAAAGAATTCAGTTTTTGTTTGTAAAATCAGCTCGAATTCCTCGCAAAGACTTCATTGCAATGTATAAAGATAACATCACCAAAGTGAAATGGGTCGATTCTTTGATGAGCAATAAAAAGTACTCCAAAAAATCTTTAGAGCATATTAAACCTGACGTGGTGATAGCACAAAAAGCGATTAAATCTATAGAGGAGAGAGTAGGCTTAAGTGTGAAAGATATTAAAGAAATCAATCGCGCCATGTCTATGGGTGAAACAAAAATGAGGCGAGCTAAAAAAGATATGGTTGAAGCCAACCTTAGGCTTGTTATTTCAATTGCTAAAAAATACACCAACAGAGGCTTGCAGTTCTTAGATTTAATTCAAGAAGGCAACATCGGATTGATGAAAGCAGTTGATAAGTTTGAGTATAGAAGAGGCTACAAATTTTCAACTTATGCAACATGGTGGATTAGACAAGCAATTACTAGGTCTATCGCTGACCAGGCAAGAACAATCAGAATTCCTGTGCATATGATCGAGACTATTAATAAATTGAATCGTGTGTCTCGACAGATGATGCAGGACATGGGCAGAGAGCCAACTCCAGAAGAGCTAAGTAAAGAGCTAGATATGCCAGAAGATAAAGTCAGAAAAGTTCTTAAAATTGCCAAAGAGCCAATTTCAATGGAGACGCCCATTGGTGATGACGAAGATTCAAATTTAGGTGATTTTATTGAAGATACTGTTATTCATTCACCTCTAAAGAATGCAACCGAAGGTAGCCTGCACTTTGCCACTGATGATGTCCTTTCTTCCTTAACAGCAAGGGAAGCAAAGGTTCTAAGAATGCGTTTTGGAATTGGTATGAATACAGATCACACTTTAGAAGAGGTTGGCAAACAATTTGATGTAACCAGGGAAAGGATTCGTCAAATCGAAGCCAAGGCTTTAAGAAAGTTACGACATCCCTCAAGATCAAGTCACCTGAAAAATTTCTTAGACGAATAGTTTTCGGGCCTGTAGCTCAGTTGGTTAGAGCAGTGGACTCATAATCCATTGGTCGGAGGTTCGAGTCCTCCCGGGCCCACCATTATCAT
>Ga0315321_10004067_pt1 | contig 11258 bp, 8 predicted proteins | sample M180m21515metaG_FD_203464 | JGI IMG/M metagenome (GOLD analysis project Ga0315321, IMG submission 203464) | Ammonia-oxidizing marine archaeal communities from Monterey Bay, California, United States - M1 80m 21515 | ecosystem: Environmental > Aquatic > Marine > Intertidal zone | place: USA... | reverse complement strand
ATACCACTGGACACATGGTTTATCATTTTGAGGATCAAAATATTGCCTTTGTTGGCGATACTATATTTGCGATGGGTTGTGGACGATTGTTTGAAGGCACTCCGGAACAAATGCTCAATTCGCTTGACATCATCATGTCATGGCCAGGTGAAACGATGCTTTACTGTGCCCATGAATACACGCAAAGCAATGCTGAATTTGCGATCACGGTTGATGGAAAAAATGAGGATCTTCTCAAAAGGAAATCCGAAGTAGATGCTCTAAGAGAGAAACTCATTCCAACGGTCCCTACAAAACTTGAAATAGAGAAAAAAACAAATCCTTTTTTAAGATCTGATGACAAAGAAATTAGATTAGAATTAGGTATGATGGCATCAAGTAGATCCGAGGTTTTTGCAGAAATAAGAAGTCGCAAAGATCAATTCTAATTAAGCTTATTTCCTATAATGGATTTATTGCGCCCGTAGCTCAGTTGGATAGAGCGTGTGGCTACGAACCACAAGGTCGGGAGTTCGAATCTCTCCGGGCGCGCCAAAGCCTATATAATGAATCTAAGGTCTTTGATTGGGATCAACCAATGGGGTTGGTGCGACCTTGGAGACATAGATCGCAAAGCCACTGACAAAAATATTACAGACACCAATCAATATAAATGGTGCTGAAGGCCCTATTGCATCAAACATTCTCCCTCCAATCCCAGAAGAAATTAGGATTCCTATTGCTCCTGCTAAATTGAAAACGCCGACGATCGCTCCCCGCTTCATTTGTGGAGCCTCTTGCCCCAATAATGTTGTTGCTGCGAAGAAGGCGCACTGCTGACCCCAGCCAAGCAATGCAAAAAGTGGTAGATACTTTGGATCAAGAACATTATCTACGAAAAACATTGAGCAGTAACCGACAGCAGCTATTGCCATACATATACTCACAGATATGATTCGATCGCCTTTATCCATTAAATAACCAATGAATGGTGAGGCTATGAGTGCCGACATGGTCGAAGTGACAAACAACAGCCTTGCCTTGCCAGTTGCCTCTGAAGTTTCAAGGCCAGCATCCACCCCAGATGAAACGCCCCACAAGACGACAAAAGTACCGAGAATGACTAAATCACTTCTTGCAACAAATGCAGCAAAATATGCCAATAAGATTCTTGGATTCTTGCCCTCCGCCAATCCAGACCGGATCTGTTCGCGATAAGGGATTTTCTTTTGTTCTTCAGTCGGAGTTCCTTTCTTCAAACCAAACCCAACAACCGTTGCTGTAATCAAGCACATTCCAGCAACAATCCACATCGCATACATGCCTGCAGTGACTTCATCATATCCAGCATCAGCAAAGTTTTTTGGCAATTTGGCAAAAACAAGTGATACGAAAATAACACCCAATGCATTCATAATGCCTGTGACAGCAATCATTTTTCCCCTTGTGTGGTTCTGAGGATAATCTGCTGTGACAGTACCAAGCATTCCCGTTGCAGCACCCATTCCTATTGCATATATAGCTCGATACATGGTCAACTCTTGGATGCCCGTTGCCAATGGATAGAGAAAATAAGCCAGTGCCATTGTAGCCATACCAAAGGCATAGACTTGCCTCCGTCCTATCTTGTCAGCAATGAGTCCCACCGGAAGAAAAACTAATAGAAGAACTATTTCAGCGACAACCTGGAGGTCCCCAACAATTGTTCCTATTTGGTCTCTTTGGTAATTGAGGTTTTCAACCACCACATAAGTCGTGGCATAAGAAATAAAAGTCAATAAGCCAATGGTCGTTAAAGCCGCATAACAAATGGATAGGAAATTGGTTCTTGTCACGCCTTCAACTAGATCAACTTTGTATCTGCTGCTGCCTAAAACTTTGATTGAAAGAAATGATTTATCCATACCTTAAGACCTTTATTAACTGTTTATAAATAGTAGACTAATTGGAAACATAATTTCAATAAACGTGGAAAATAACGAGCACATTAAAGGAATCATAACCTCCATCTTTAATGCATTTAAGAGAGGTGATACCAATGAGATCGAGAAACACCTTCATAAAGAAGCAAGTGTTTGGGATGTTTTTACACCTCAACTTATCGTTGGAGAAAAGGAACTATCTGCCTTTCATGATCATGATCAGGTTCAAAAAGAGTCACGAGGAGATCTAAGCATTGAATTGGAAGAACCTATAATCAGATCAATGAAGGATTTTGCAGTAGCAACTTACTATCTAGAGTTTGATTATAAAGATCCCAATGCAATCCATGGAAAAGTTCGAATCACCGACGTATTTATCATGGAAGAAGGAAAATGGAAAATATTACATCACCACGAAGGGATCGTTCCAAGCAACCAGGATTAATAAGCCTTCAATAAAGAAAAAGGAACAGACTTTCGTCTGTTCCCTTTCTTACTACTAGGGGGTACCTATTTAGAATTTATAAGATGCTCTGATTCCAACTGTTCTCTTATCAGCAAGAGCAATTGAAACAACCCTCATGCCACCAGCTGTGACCGCTCCGTCTCCGAAACCACCAGTGATGCCAGATAAGTCATATAATTGTTGTAGACCTTTTGGTTGACTGTCATCAAAACAGTTTGTGCAATAAAGCTCCACTCGATAGGAATCAGTTTCAAATCCACCTCTTAGGTTAAATTTTGTACCTGAACCAGTGTGTGCATGCATCGCATTTGAGGCCCACATTTTACCGGTATAAATCGTATCAATTCTCGCAAATACTTCTCGATCAGCTGTATTTTCTTTCGCATAACTGAAAGACAAACTACCACTGTTCTTAGGATATCTTGAGAACATATTCCCAACTGCGGCTAATCTATCGCCATCCAAGTCAAAAGTGTCTGCACTCTGGAATCCTGCACCGATTTCACTGTCATTCATCGCATATGTGAAATCAACTGACCATAGGTCATTCAATATAACCGTACCATCAACCTCGATACCTGATAGATTGGCATTCCCGCCTTGTGAGGTGATATTACCTGAAAGAAGGGCTTGATTGCCGTCAGCATCGGTATAAGTTGGGCTGAAGAATGGTGTATGAACATTGGTAAGGTCGGTGTCATAAATTGCCACTGATACAAATCCTCTGCCATCTAGAATGGTCCTCTTGATACCAAACTCTATGTTTTCAGAAACTTCCTCATCAACCTCGATTGCTGCACCACCAGTTTGTTGTGCAATTTCTGCCAACTGTGATTCAGTAAGCGTTGCCAATGAAGGGTTGAATGTACCTGGAAGCGAACCTTCTGAGTAAGTGAAATACATCGTGGTGTCCTCATTAGGTTTGTAGTCGAGTATCACACGTGGAAGCGTTCTCTTAAATGTTCCATTTTGTTGATTTGCAAGTGATCCCAATGTTTTAGGGAAGTCGCCTGTATAGGCGCCAACGCCACCTGTTGTAATCTCATCTTCTTGCCTTCTGATGTCGACACTTAGTGTTAAAGTATCGCTGATGTCGTATTCAACGGCTGCATAAAATGCACTGTTATCGACAGAATCCCATTTCATATCATTGTTATTTGAAGTGGTATCGCCATAAGCACCACAAGCATTACTGCCTGCAAGCCCAGCGCCATAGAATGGCCAGTAAGGATTGTAACAAACCGGCATTTGTCCAGCTGCCTGTCTTGTTGCATTGTTTTCTGAAGATGGATAATAAACAATTAGATTACCTATGACTTGAGTAAACCATTCCATATCCAACTGAGAATAACCGATCATCCAACGGAATGATTGATCATCTGAGGAGCTTAATCGGAACTCAATGGATTCATCTTCCATGGAATTCATTCTTAAATCAAAAGCATCGGCTGGATGGTTTGCACCAAATCCACCGAAAACACCTCCGCCCAGTCCTTGAAGATGAAGTCCTTCAGTCACTCTTCTGTCGGTATCATTGTGTGTTGAATAAGCATTCTCATGCTGAGCAGAGACAATATTAAGATTCATGCCATTGTCAAAATTGACATCTATCACAACGCTTAGCTCTTCTGCTTCTCTTTCAAGACCAAAATGATCCGGTACCATGAAATCAGGTACAGGTCTCAGACCGTTGGCAATTGGAAATCTGCTGCCATCAATTCTTGTGTTTAGTAAAGATAGCGCTCTTGCAGATCCGGTATCTTGACCAATTGAGGATGGCACAGGAACTTGTCCACAAATTGTTGTATGCGGAACATTGGTTGCAGGATTAAAGTTGAATGCTGCAGCTGCTAGCACTTGAGCTGGATCCCATCTTTCTACCAGTCCACCTGGCGAACAATTATGCGTTCCACTCCTATAATCGTATGCAGTAGCGGCATCGGGACCATCGCTGTCTTCCCACGCATGGTATCTTGCCTTAATTTTAAATCGATCAGACGGTTCAAAAACCAATGTTAATGCAACATCATCAGTTGATTGTGCGCCCAACTTTTGACCAGGCACATTGGCATTGTCATACATCCCATCCGTTTCATAATCTGAGACAGCCAACCTGTAACCAAGGCTATCGCCTAATGGGCCGTCGAGGACAACGCTTGCTCTCGATGTTCCATGACTTCCAGCTTCGACATTTAGTCTTCCTGAAAATTCATCGCCTGGATCACTGGTGACAACATTTATTGCACCGGTATAGGTTGAACGACCGAAGTGAGCTCCCTGGGGACCTCGAAGAACTTCGATTCTCTCGATGCCATCCATATTTCCAAACTCAGCACCAACGGTTGCTGCACCATCGATAAACATTGTTGATGACTGCCTTGTTGGAATATCCGTTCTTGGATTCATCCCTCTAAAGATTAATCGTTTGTGTGATCTTGAATTTTTCCCAACATTATTGTCTGAGAAATAAAAGCCCGGAGTATAGCCAACCACATCTTGTAGTTGGTTGATTCCTCGAACTTCAATTTGATCAGCGGTTAAAGCTGTGATGGTATATGGCGCATCTGCGAGAGATTCCTCTCTCTGTCTTGCTGTTACAGTAATCTCTTCGATTGCAGAAACATCCGATTGAGCCAATACATCAGTGGTATAAGATAGCGGCATCCCTATAGCCAATGCTACAAAAGTTGCACCTATCGTTCTGATAGATTTCCTAACAATACTCATATTTATCCCCTAAATAACTAAACTTTTTAAATTTTTATCAGACTATTTATCATCCGATTACTATTGATAATAGAATAGTTTATATATGGATGTAAAGCTTATTGATCAATTGATTAATAAGAAAAAAACGTTACAATTTCTTAAAGTATGCAAATAGAGAATAATGTGTATTCAATTTCATAGTATTAAGTAGTAATTAAAATTAGGAAAAAAATATGAAAAGAAGAGATTTTATGAGAAACACCGTCGCCGTGACTGCAGCGACAAGCATTCCCTACTCGAACTTTGTTAAGGCATCGATTCCAAACACGCCCGCACTATCTCTCAATGGCAATGAAATCACACTGAGTGGCTCAGATATTCTTGATTTTATGACAAGTTTTCAAGGGTCGGTAATCTCTGAGGATCATTATGACTATGAAATAGCAAGACTGGTTTGGAATGGAGTATGGGATAAAAGACCTGTATTGATAGCATACTGTGAGTCTGCTCAAGATGTTCAAAAAGCGGTTAATTTTGCAAGAGAACAAAATTTACTCACCGCTGTTCGAAGCGGCGGACATAGCATTTCTGGAAAATCAACATGTGATGGCGGACTCATAATTGATCTTTCTAGAATGAGAAAAACAAACATCGATCTACAAAGGAAGATGGTGGATGTTGAAGCCGGCTGCACATTATATGATCTTGACTCAAAATCTTTGCCACACGGTTATGTCGTGCCAGCAGGTGTAGTCTCTCATACAGGTGTTGCAGGTTTAACGCTTGGTGGAGGAATTGGATCCTTGATGAGAAAGTATGGTTTAACCATCGATAACCTGATCAGTGTCGATATCATCACTGCCGATGGGGTCTTTAGAAAAGCAAGTGAAGATGAAAACCCTGATCTATTTTGGGGCATCAGGGGTGGCGGAGGTAACTTCGGCGTTGTCACATCTTTTCAATACAAATTAAACCCGCTCAAGGATGGGAAAGTGGTCGTGGGTGCTAGGCTTTATGACATGAAGTATGCAAAGGAATTATGGGACTTCTACTATGACTATTCGGAAGACCTACCCAATGACCTCATGTTGAATGCAGGGATGTGGAATGCAAGCCCAGATGAACAATTATTCTTTCTTGGCGCAATGTATATGGGAGATCAATCTAAAGCTGAGTCAGCACTGAAGACCATTCGAAATTTTGGAAAACCTGTTGTGGACGAGTTGACTTATAAAAACTTCATACATCATCAACAGGTTGCAGATAAAAGAAATGCTCACTATCGAAAATATTACATCAAAGGAAGGCAAATCGATGAGTACAATCCAAAGATGACTGAAGCATTAATGGATCGATGGGGATATAAAAAAGATCGTTTTGACACCATGAGAGTTGTTCGCTTTGGTGGAAAGATCTCCGAAGTTGCTGAAGAGGATACAGCTTGGACTGGAAGAAATGCCAAATGGGACATTGAAGTTGGAGGTCACTGGACGAATGATCTTAAAACAGAAGAATTCACTCAGTGGGGAAGAGATTATTGGAAAGCGCTCACACCATATACAGCTGAGAGAATCTATATCAATGAACTGATGGATGAGGATCAAGAATTTGTTGCAACGAGTTACGGCCAAAATTATGGCAGATTGGTTGAATTGAAAAATAAATATGACCCAAAAAATCTATTCAGATTAAACGGAAACATCAAACCCACTGTTTGATTGATCATTTCTTGATTAGACTGTATTGATGGATATCTATTTTCATGACCTAATGGCTTTCTTTCATGTCGTGCTTTTTGTATATGCCATTGGTGGTGATATTGCTGTTTACTATATCGGTAATTACATCACCAAAGATGAGCTTCCCATAGAAGAAAGACTTCGTGTAAGGTCGATGCGTTTCATAGTCGATATGTCTGCAAGAACGAGCTTGGTTCTTCTTTTGCCGATTGGCTTCACTTTGTCAACGGCATTTGGCTCCTCCATCGATGGAGATTTACTGCTTGGAATATGGGCTTTTAGCATTCTATGGCTAATCTTAATTTGGATCGTTCACTTCAAACGAGAAACCAAAGAGGGAGAAATATACCGCCTTTTAGACTTAGGAATAAGATACATACTTTCTTTCTCTCTCATTGCATTGGGCCTGTTTAGCCTTTTCAGTGACTTGATCATACAAAGCAACTGGCTATCATTGAAGATTTCTATTTTTGGCTTGATTCTTGTGAATGGGATTTGGATCAGAATGATTGTTGGAAGAATGAGGGAATGCATACAATTGGTTCAAAATAAGTCAGACATTGAATTTGCAGAAAGTCAGATCAAAAAAGAGCAGTCAACGCTCAATAAAGCAGCATTAATGATCTGGATACTGGTGATACTCATGGCTTTCCTAGGTCAAGTAAAACCTTTCTAGAAAACGAAAGGTATAAGAGTCATGGGAGAAAATAATTCAGGTCCTTTCAAATCACTCAGAGCGTATTTAGAGGCAGTAAAAGAACACAAACTTGCAATTCAAATAGAAAATATAGACCAAGATAAATATGAAGCCACTGCGCTCATATACAAACTCATAGAGAAATATGGTGTCGCCAAAGCGCCAGTGGTCTTTTTTAACCAAATAAAATCCGCTGATCAGACGTTTGATAATGCTTCAACTGGAAATCTATTTGGGAAGTGGGAACTAGAAGCATTGGCGCTTGGACTAAAGGTTGATGAATCTTCGCCACAAAAGCATTATCAAAGAGCTCTGAATGCCATAGAAGATCATATTAATGAAGATGGCACATGGCCCACCATTAAACCAAAAACCATCAATGCTGAATCGGCACCATGCAAAGAAAATATAGTAGACGAAAATCAGTTAAACCTATTGGATTTTGCTTTCCTTCAAACGAATCCTGGCGACAATGGCGCGTATATTAATGCCGGGAGTGTAATCCTTGAAGATGAAGACTTGGGTAGAAATGTAGGCACTTATCGATGCCAAATCAAAAACTCAAAAAGAATTGGCATCAACCCTCAAGTGAATCAGGATGGTTGGAAATTTCTTCAAAAGTTAAAAGATCAAGGAAAGCAATTTGCTCAGGCAGCAATTGTTTTAGGAACGGATCCAATAATCTTCTCATTGAGTGGATCAAAAGTGGCCAAATTTGGCGAAGATGAATTAGAAATTGCGGGCGGATTGATAGGTGAACCTGTTGAAATTGTTCCTTGTCAAACAAATAATATCTCGGTACCAGCCCATGCTGAACTGATCATTGAAGGCGAAATTCCACTTGAGGAATTTGATAGAGAAGGACCTTTTGGAGAAATGTATGGCTATCTTGGAGCAGAGCAAGAAAAAAACTTTTTTCTTAATGTAAAGGCGATCACGCACCGAAACAATCCGATCATTCCCAATCAATTTACAGGCATTACAAGAGGCTGCCTGACCGCTCCAATAGAAGGCAGCCTTAATAAAAGATTTAGTGATCAATATGACGAATTTATCGGTCTGCATTATCCCTTGGAATATCCCGGTTTCTGCTTTGTTCAAATAAAAAATACGGATAATGAAAAAGCCATTGAGGTAGGTGAATCAATAACCAAATTACTCAAGATTGCAAAAATAACCATTTTGCTTGATGAAGATGTGGACATTCACAATCTCAGTGAGGTTCTTCATGCGATCGGTTCACGATGGCAGCCGAGTCGCTCCTCGAAGATTATCGATGACGCAAATGGGTTATCGGGTGATCCGAGTTCAATCACTAAGGGAAAAGGCAGCAGAATAGTTATCAACGCAACCAGAAACTCAACAGTGCAAATATCAGGCGAGCCATTTCCAAATATGAACATAGAAATCCTAAAAGATAAATTCCCAGATGCATTAAAGGATATCGAAGAAAAGTTTAAAGAGTTTTTATAGGTAATTATTCTGTTTCTGACTGCTGATCTAGAATTGAGATATAGGCAGTGACGTCCTTAAACATTTCTTCGTTAAACATTTCTGCCATTTCCATCATTTGTTTTCCATATAGATCTTCCGGGTGCTGGCCTCTGATGCCTTTTTGAAAATTCATCAGTTGACGATAAATATACCAGTCATTTTGACCTGTTAATTTAGGCGCACTGATTGTTTCATCGCCCTCAGCATATTCACCGTGGCAAGAAATACAATGCTGAAACACAAATTCACCGGTTACCAAGTCCCCTTGAACCGTTCTCTCTGAGTTCATTGGTTCTAGCTGAGCAATATACCTAGATATGGCGAGTAACTGGGCATCATCAAAATTTAAAATACTCATACGCATCACTTGGCCTGAGAGATCCTCAGAATGTATTCCGCGTAGTCCCGTCTGATAGTTCTTCATTTGTCTATAGAGGTACCATTCTTGCATTCCTGAAATCGATGGCGCCCCAAGCATCTTGTTTCCTTCTAGATCCGCTCCATGACAGGATTGGCAGAGCTGCATTGAATCGATATCCAAAGAGGCAGCATTGACAGAAGCGGGGAAAATAATACTAAAACAAAGAACGCAAATAATATGTTTGATTCTATTCAATCCGCTTCTCGCATGACCCTAAAGCCAAAATTGATATACCGTGTATCTTTGTTCTCTGATTGTTTCGATTGAAATCCATAATGATTCGATGATCTCAAATATATGGGCATATCATAATACGATGCGCCTCTGAGAATAGGACGGTTGCAATCGCCAGTCAGTCTTGGGGATCCATCTCGAGGTGTAATCTCATAGGAGCTCCCCCAGCAGTCCTCGACCCACTCAGCGACATTGCCGAGAATATCAAATATTCCAAATGCATTTGGCTTGAATGAGCCAACTGGAGCCGATGTGATATATCCATCATGGCAATCGGCCACCTTCCAATCATTGGGCAGAACTATTTTCGTCTGTCTCCCTTTCATCTCTTCTAAAAAGGCTTCTGGCGTAATATCAAGGTCTGCACCATTCGCAAATTCACAACCCTCATCGGCATCGCCCCAATAACGGATTGTTTTGGTTCCGGCTCTTGCTATATATTCCCACTCAGATTCTGAAAATAAACGATATTTGAATCCTGTCTTTTGAGACAACCAATCCGCATATGCGATCGCATCATTCCAACTGACACAAACAACTGGGTGGTCGTCTGAAACTGGATAGCCTGGGTCAAACCAATTCAGGTCTTCTCCCAATACTATCCCCTCTTCTGTTGCTCCATAACATCCTCCTGTCATGTCGTAACCAGTTTCATTTATAAATTGTTGATACTCGATTCTTCTGACCTCGTACTGAGCAGCATAAAATGTATAAGCAATATTGACCTTATGTTGCGGTCTTTCGTCATCTCTTGATCCCTCAATCTCTTTGGGTGAGCCCTTAAGAAAAGAACCTGACATTACTTTAACTAGTTGCGGGCAATTTTCGCAGTCTACTATGACATCCTTTAAGTCATCCGACTCAGCTCGAAAGGAAACAATCATCAACAAAGCAACTAAATGAGGAATGAACTTCTTCAAATGCAAAATATCGTATCTTAATCTCATTCTTAGTCAGTGATGTAATCAATTAAATCTTGATAACTTACTGGTTCAATATCATGTGAGCCCAAAAGTATATCAGCAGGGATATTGAATTCTTTTATTGCCTCATTTAATGATATTGCTGAGTGATAAGGAATAACATTTGGACCGCGTTTTGTTCCTGATCTTTTATCCCTTGCAACTCCACTTATATACAAATCTCCTGCATAGAGCATGTTCACATTCCCAACCAATGAAACTGTCATGTCTTCAACATGTCCATTCATAACTGGATAAACTGTCACAGGGCGTTCGGGATCATCAATTAGATAAGGTTCACTCGAAGAAACCCCGATAATTGCCTCTGCTTCCCTAGGCTGCAATCGATCAAGTGCATCAATCACAACGGAAGATTTGGGTCGATTGATTTGCGCTCGATAAAAATCAATTGCAGACTCATGAACGACCAGATCAGCACCTTCTGCAATATATGGTCTGATTCCAGCACCGTGATCATTATGGTGGTGGGTTGGAATAATATGTGTAATCGGCTTATTGGGAATGTTGGCATTGATCCACTTTGCAACTTCCTCTCCTTTAAGATCATTCATGCCAGGTTCCACAACAACCACGCCATTTTGCTGCTCAATGACCAATGTATAAATACCATCCAA
>Ga0315321_10004065_pt1 | contig 11260 bp, 10 predicted proteins | sample M180m21515metaG_FD_203464 | JGI IMG/M metagenome (GOLD analysis project Ga0315321, IMG submission 203464) | Ammonia-oxidizing marine archaeal communities from Monterey Bay, California, United States - M1 80m 21515 | ecosystem: Environmental > Aquatic > Marine > Intertidal zone | place: USA... | reverse complement strand
CGCCGTGTTTTGCTCTGGCGACCACCAGACTGCGGCCCTCGCAATATAAGGGCGGCGGGTGCCCCAGTGCACTGCGGTTGGCGGCGCAGGATGCCGCGGGGAGTCTGGCGGGCCGCGGGCGTTCTTGCCGCAGTGGCGGGCCCGCTCGTGGTGGCTGGCGCCGTGTTTCCCGACGACTACGACATAGAGCTCTCGTACGGGTGCCCGGCGTCGCATCCACTGCGCGTCTACACCAGCCCTGCCCATATGAGTATTGCTTTAGGCGCAGTCGACAACAGTATACCCACCATAGCGACCTACTGCTGCGACCCCGGCCCGGCATCGTGCGACATGAACTTTTTTATGAATTATGATGGCGACCGGAGTCAAGCAATTATTGATGCAAAGCACCCAGAGTGTACCTGGCCACAAAGAAATATTATTGCACGCAATGTTGGGGTTGGTACCGCACCCGCAAATCGGGACTCTTTGTGGTCTATAAGTTTTGGTAGTGGAGAATCCTCGTTTGAAAAGGAGCGCGCGCTCGCGTCGTCGTGCTATCGTGGATCGCCCTGCGATGTTCTGATTGCCAGGCCAAAGTTTGAGCACGAGTTGGCGGGCACGGGCGGGCTCTTCTACACCGACTGCGACACCAACGGCCCGTGGGGCACGGTGTGCTACTCGACCCCTCGGGCCGGGAAAGCCAGGGCGTCTCTCAAGGGCGTGTTTGACGACGGCAAAGCGTATGATGTGCCAATCACTTCGAGGTACTTTGAGTCGTGGTTTGCAAACGCCACCGACTATTCGGATGAGTGTATGCTTTCAGGCTCTGATCTGGTCGCGTCGGTTTCGGGTGGGTTGACCCTTGCCGGAATCACGGCATACTCGGCCACCAACTAGGGCAGAGTCGTCCGGGATTGGTGCGGGGGTGGGAATATATAGACACCCAGACTACTGGAGAAAGCAAGAGCCGATGCTTACGGCGGCTGCTGCCCTTGCTGGCCTGGCCGTGTCGGGGACCCCCTATGTCAAATCTATGACGCTGTACGAGAATCCAGTAGCGAGTATTGACGCAACGTGCGAAGCCGATCATAAACTGTACCATTTCAACCCCGTCAACAATTCAAAGTCTGGCTTCATGAGCACCACAGATGCGCCCGGATGCACGCCGTCAGTATTGGCGCAGGGCGACGTCTCAGCGACGAACGCTGGGTGTTGGTCGGTTGCATTTATTCGCGAAGGAGAGTCGGTTGTTCGCACGTTTGGAGCGGCCACCATGTTTGATTCGAATACGCCAGCGTTTCAGCTGGCTGTTCGCACATGGATTGACATGGTGTTGTACCACAACGAAAACCCGAGTTTGCAAGAGGTCGACAATTCGCAAGTTATTCCGGATATACTGGGCGGTCTTCACTTTGACACTTTTCGGCCGGGAAATGATAGAGACGGATATATTACCCCGGAATTGATACAAGATATGAAAGTAGTTCATTTGGGGCCAGGAAAAAACGGTGATCGTGGGTTTCCGTGCAACACGTGCGTAAAAGGATTTTTCCCCAAAATTCTGGAAGCACGCCTTTTTCAACGTTGTAATCAACTGCTTCAGGAAGTGGATACTGCTAATTCTGTTTTTTTGATTGGTCCTGTACCATTCATGGCTCTTGATTTGGAAGGGCTTTTGCCTGAGGAGTGTTTAGGAAATGCATGGACGAGGAGTTTTCAGGAAAATTTTCCCGAGTTGAAAAAGGACGTTTTTATCGAGTGCGGCGAGATGTGAAGCGGTCTGGTCTGGCTACATGAAGCTGCTCCAGAGCTGGCTTGCGGTCGAATCGGCGGGAGCCGCCCCCCCTGAAAAGAGGGGGTTCCGGAACAGTCCGGACCCGGCGCGCGAGTAGACGACCGAGTCGCCGCGGACGACCTTGATGTGACCGCCCGCATAGGCGAGTATTTTGAGGACGAGGAACGCGACGAGCAGGCCGTACGAGGCGGTCGACCGACCGGCGGCGCCCATGAGGATTGCCGCGCCGATAAACGACGTCAATTCGAGCGCGATGGCGACCTGCAGCCACACGCCGCCCGGGAGGCCAAAGAGACTGGCCTGGCGCAGCTTGCCAAAGTAGATGAACCACCACCCAAAGGCGACCCAGGCCGTCGCCATGACGGCGGCCAGGAGGCTGTCGATGTACTGCTGGGTCCAGTCGACGGCAAAAAAGTCGGAACTCGAGCACGTGCTCGCGAGAATTGCCGGCGCCACCGAGAAGAGCGTCATGACGAGAACAAACCACGAGTTTTGCCAGACGGCCGACGGCTCTTTGACCGTGTCGGTGTCGACGGGCGCGTGCCCAATTCCCTGTGGACGGACGGGCGGGCGGGACCACGTAAGAAAGCGCCGGGCGGAACCGTATGGGAACCGGGAGACCAACGTAGGAGACGGCGACCACCACAAGCGCCGGCATCAAGAGCCCGCCCGAGTCTGGCACATCGGGCCCCGATCGTCCGTAGGCGCTTGCGGCTGCCTGGAGCCCGATGGTTCCGAGTGCAATCCCCGCCACCAGAAACGCGACGGGGGGAAGCCCGGGCAGAGTGCACGGGCCAAAGTAGAGGAACCAGAGCACAAACGCCGCCAGAAGCGTGCCAAAGCCGAGCGCCAGAATCCCGCCAACCTCGGCAGTATAGGCGTCGGCATACTCAAACGCCTCGAGACCGACAAAGACGGTGGGGACAACGGTAAAAATTGCCATGAGGGCGCCAAAGCCCCACGACATTCCCATGGCAGACTCGGCTGGCCGGGCGTACGCAATGGATTTACTCGTGCTTATATTTATTTGTTTGCCGCCTAGCCCGCCGCGACGAGCTGCGTCCAGGGGCCGCGGCTGCGGCCCATCCAGTGCGACATGGCGCCGGCCATCTTGAAGATGGTGATCGTGGTGCCGGTCCGGATGAGGTAGGTAAAGCCGGCGCGGTCGGTGGTCCGGTTGAGCACGAGGCGCGCGGCGTCGGCCGGGTCGTTGCACTCGGCAAAGCAGGCAAAGGGGTAGAGCTCGTGGATGATCTGGCCGTCGGGGTCGCGGAGCGGCGCGCCGGCGTTGGTGGTCGAGTCGCGGCGGTACTCGTAGAGCATGGCCTCGGGGATGTCGGCGGCGGACCGGACGCCGGTGGTGCCGGGCTCTGGCGCGTAGCCCTCGCACTCGCCGTTGGTGTTGATCTCGAGACGGTCGACGGCGGCGACAGCGTGGGTCGTGTCGCTCTCGACCTGCGGCGGCGCCTCGGCGTTGCGGTCAAAGTGCTCGGCCCACTCGAGCGCCTGGTTGACAATGTTCTGCTCGACGTACTTGGACACGAGGCCGCACCCCGGCGTGTCGAGGCGGGCGGCCTCGGCGGCGTCGTCGTCGAGGTGGTCGGGGATCTCGACGTAGGTCTCGTGGTTGCGGGCGGTGTGGAAGCCCTGGACGCCCATCCGGAGGAGCTCGGGGAGGCTCGGGTTGAAGCGGCTCATGGCCGGGCGGGCAGGCGGGTTGTGCGGTCTGGCGGCGCCCGGTGGCGCCCGGGATTCGCCCGAGATTCGCGCCGGTCAGGGCCTGTTTTAGACCTTGCTGACGTCGCGTCGTTCCAAATATAGACGGCGGCTGCAGGGACAGGCTGCACTGGGCAAGATCTGGACGGCACAACCCGCGCCGCCGGCACAATGCAGGACCGAGTGCACGCCGCCGAGACGATGGACGACCGCAAGCGCGCCGCCTGGCGGAACTACCAGGACGTGCTCCGCCTCATGGGCAACGAGACCCTCTACCTCCCGCTCCCGCAGTACGACACGCACGACGAGTACAACGCAATCACCGCCGAGCAGTTTAACAACCTTGCGCTGCTCGCCGCCGAGCTGCGGACGGCCAGCTTTTCCGCGATCGAGGACAGGCTGCGCGTGCTGTGCCGCGAGTTCTTTTTCGCGCCCGGGGGCTACCACCGGATGGAGGCGGCGTACTCGGTCAACTGGGTGAACCAGGCGTGCGCATGCTTCCAGTACATGCAGGGTGGCATGGGCCGGTGCGTCTACCTCGCCATGCACCTCGACGTCAAGACCCAGCGGTGCGCCGACCTCGAGAGCGAGCTCGAGGCGGCGCAGTCCCAGTCGACAAGCCTCCAGGCGGACCTGAACGCCAGGGTCCAGGCGGCGCAGAACCTGCTTGCCGACACGCAGCTGGCCACGATCAAGGAGCTGGAGGCAAAGGTGGCCGACGCGTGGGCCACGACCCGGGCGATTCGGGTCCAGAAGGAGCAGGCGCACGCCGACCACGCCAAGGCCAAGAAGGCGCTCGAGACCCGAATTTCTGAGCTCGAGGCGCGGGCGGCCACCACCGTCGACGATGCCCGGGTCGAGGCGCTCACTGGGGACCTTGCCGCGGCGCGGGCCAAGTTTGAGGCTGCAATTGCCGAGGCGGCCGCCGAGCTGGACACGGAAAAGGCCGAGCGCCGCGAGCTGGTGCTCGACATTAACGCCATGGGGAAGGAGGTGGACACGCACTTTGCCGCCCTTCAGAGGGAGGAGACCCGCGCGATTGCGGCCGAGACCCGCGCGATTGCGGCCGAGACTCGCGCCGCCGAGGCCGAGACCCGCGCCGCCGAGGCCGAGACCCGCGCCGCCGAGGCCGAGACCCGCGCCGCCGAGGCCGAGACCCGCGCCGCCGAGGCCGAGACCCGCGAGCCGACGCAGAGGGGCGGGCGGAAGCGGGCGGCGACCGAGGTTGTCGAGCCGACGCGGAGGGGCGGGCGGAAGCGGACGGCGCCGGACCGGTACGGAGGGTAGAGCGGGGCTGGGGGGCGGCCGTACTCTACGCTTTAAACTCTACGGCATTGTCCAGTTGTGGAGCGTTCCGGCCGTTCCATAAATAACCCGGCCGTCTGGGTCCTGGTAAAGACCGTAGATGCTTCCATTGACCGTCTTCCCAAAAACAGTTGTTGTTTTTGTCTTGATTCGCTGTGCGGCCAGTTCTACCGTGTCGCGGGGGGGGAGTTCAAAGCGTCTGAGTTCCACCCGGGCCTCGGCGCGAATTTCTTCCGAAGTACCGTCCGAAAAAAGGGGCATCAGCGACTCTTCGATTGATGGCCACCCGCCCCTCGCGCCATCCATAATGTCGTCCCCAAGCCGCGAGTTTTCAGGCGTTGGAGTTTCTCCGCCGCCAACAAAGGTTTCCACCGCAAAGTCCGAAAAATCGCCAAAGCCGATTTCATCAGGAAGGTGGGAAGTGACGTCGGCTGCATACAGTCTCCAAGCGTCAGTGCCAGCCGGATTTTCGGGTAAAAGAAGTTCTTTGGCAGGGCGCCAGCTATCGTACCCCGATACAGGTCTGACTTTGGGAACGCGGCCAAGAATAATATCCGTAGCGGCCAAATCAATTTGTACAAGGCGAAGGAATTTTGCGCCCCGCTTACTGCGAAGCGCCTTAATTTTCCGCTCAGATCCAAATTTTTCGGTGGCCCAGCCGTCCACAACCGCTTGCGTTGCGTTTCTGCCGTGGTCGGCATAAAAAAATGAGTCGACGTAGAGCGCTTTTCCGCCTCGGCCGTCTCCCATTTCCCAACATACGATGAGTTTGTTGTCGGGGTCGTCGTCCGCGGCTAGTTCGTAGACGGGTGTATACTCAACCAGGTCAAACCGATGCGTGGTGGGGTCAATGTGCCGTTTTTTGGTCCAGAATTTACGATAAAACATGTTGGCGCCCTCAAACTTGATGTGCTGCGGAATTCCCGTCACTTCAAGTGGTATTTCGGCAGCTTTCCAATCGCGCCACCGACTTTTTTTAAAGACAAGGGGTTCAATGCGTCGACGGGGCTCGTCCCGTCCCAGTTTGACAAATTGTTCTTCAAATGGTTCCCAAACTTGCTCGGGTATCTCTTCGGGGTCGGGGTCACGGAATCGCTTTGCGCCAGGCGCGGGTTCTGTGGTGGACATGGTTGGCGTCCACTGTAGACTCGCACACGATCACTCCTTATATCTTTCCACCATGCGCACAGCCGCCTACTCTGGCCGCGCCACACCGCGCGAGAGAACGATGGACCCAGCGGCGGCGGCGCCGCGGCCGCCGTGCCGGCACCTGTTTACCAAGACGGGCGGGCGAACCGTGTACTTTGTGGAGGACCCGCTTGTCTTTAGGCTACGGCCGGCCATTTTGCGCAGGAACAATGCGTTCCTTCTGAGCACGGTGGCGCGGTACCTCAACTGCCCGCGCCCGCTGCTCGGCGAGCTGTTCCGCGTTGCGCGGCGGACGCTGATGGAGGCGGTGCCGGTGCAGCAGAGGCACATTCAGGCGCTGAAGCGGGAGCAGCGGCACATGAAGGGCGAAGACGCCGCTGCGTTCCAGACGGCGTGCGTTTTACCGCTTGAGACCCAGATTGTCGACGAGATTGGGACCATGGCCGATTTTTCTGCGCTGGCGCAGCTGGCGGCGCGGGGCACCGAGTCGCTCGTGTCGCGGGCCGACTTTTACGGCCACGTGCTTCCGTGCGCCAAGCGGATGTGGCCCGGGCCGCTCTACGGCCAGTGGATTGACCATCTGCTCGAGTACGGCAAGGCAGGACCCGAGACCACGCTTGTCTAAAAATAGCGGGGCGGACATTACCGGTGCCCATACGCGGTAGGGTCGGCGTGGACACCGGGTATATAGGCGGGCGTGACGGTGGGCTATTGGCTCAGGGAACAGCGGTCGGTTCACTTTGAAGTGACAATCCCTTGACCTACCAGTGTAGGTCCGGAGTCTTCTTCATTATCATCCTCTTAAGATTTGAACCCGGGGTGCAAGTCCCCGTTGGGCTACCATTCTTTTTGCCATGAGGTGGAGTGGCAAACGTCGGCGCATACACCCGCTCAGATATGGCGTGTGTTGAGGGGGTGGTTGGCGTGGTGACTGCGCTGCTAATTTTGGCGGGCGTTGCCGTGTCGGCCAATGTGGCCACCGTGCTGAGCGCGATTGTGTACTTTATCAACACGGTCCTGCTCCTCTTTTCGCTGTACTCGGTGTCGACACGAAAGCGGCTGTCGCTTGGTCTGTTTTACCGGAGCACAAACCGGGACGATGCGCGGCAGCAGCACATTGCCGTGTTTGTGTTCTCGGCGCTGTGGGCGCTAAACGCGATTGTGGTCGGGTGGCAGCTCTGGCTCGAGACCCGTGTCGAGCACACCGACGCCGAGAGCCAGAGCGCATCGGTGTGGCGGGCGCTGCAGGGCACGTACTTTCTATTTCTGGTCCTCTTTGTCCATTTTTGCGAGCGGAAAAAGTACCCGGGCGACACGACGGGGTGCGTCAACCCGCGCCACGGGCTATTTACGGCCGTCATTTTTTCGGTATTTGTTCAGATTATTGCGACGATTGTGGCCGTCGACGGCTACGTCTACGGCGCCAACCCCCTCTTCCCCGCGGTGGTTGTCGGCGAACAGGCGGCGTTTGTGGTGTGGTCGGTGGGCTACACGTGGTGGGCCTTTCTCGGACTGTCGCGGTGCGTTGGGATCCCGTGCAGCGCCCACGAGAGCACGGTGATCAAGCGGAAAACGAGCGTGATTTCGCTAAACGAAGAGCTGGTGGTCAATGAGCTTTAAACTCCACACTCTACGCTACAAGTCCCTAAAGTCCTTTGAATAGTCGTGCCGGCACATGGGACAGCTGCTCTCGCCGGCCTGAATAAACCACGCGGTAAAACACGCGCCGCAAAAGACGTGCTTGGCGCGGGGCGTGCCACACTTCCCCATTGCGGCGCGGCCGCTGCGCTTGAATGCCTCGGGGTCCTGGCAGATGGCGCACGTCCCCGGGCGGCGCCCCAGATTGGCCGGCCGGGTGTAGGTGGCCACTTGCCCAATAATCTTGACAATGTCCTCGGCCTCCTTGCTCACCCACGCAATGAGCTCGCTAAACATTTCTATGATTGGGCCAAACTCCTTCTTTCGCGCATTCTCGGGCGGGTATCGGTCTATTTCGGCGCGGACGCTGGCCATGATCTCTACAACCTGGTCGTGGCACCCCATGAACGTCTCAAGCCGCACGCTGAGATCCGTCTCGGCGGCGTTGAGCGAGCGACTGACTTCGAGGAGGTGCAGCAGCTTTTGGTCTATCCCGTCGAGGCGGCTGCTAATCCGGGCCGATCGGCGCACGCGTCCTGGCATCATCGCACACCGGTGGTGGCGCGGACGGCGCCTGACCGGTTGTGCGCCGCGGCGGGCCCCATGGGCGACCGGGTTGCCGGCTCGGCCGGCGTCTACGAGTCTATTTTGGGACCGCACCTGGAGGGCCGGCCAGACCAAAAATACCTCCTCGGGCTAATTCGGGACATGGACGCCGGGCGCCTCGACGCGCGCATCGAGCCACTTTCGGCGGCGCTGCGCGGGGCGCTGGCGGTTGACGTACAGGCGTTTATGTGACAGGCTTTGCTCCCTCCCCGTAGGTTTAATCCGAGTCTGACAGGGCCGGGTTGGTAAACATCTGGCCGCCCGTGCCCAGCGACCCGCCCGTGCCCAGTGCTCCAGCTGTGGCGAGCGCGGCACTCTTAAACTCGATTGGCCGCTGGCGAAAAAACTCGACGTCGACGGTGGGGCTGGCCGTCGAAAAAAACAGGGGCGACGAGGTCGGTTGCGCGGTCAAGAGGCGGCCCGCGTACCAGTTGTCGACCGAGTTTTTTGCAGACCCATCGAGCTGTTTCAGCACAAACCTTTCGGTAGCTCTGTCAAAAACAAGCCTGCACCGCGCGAGCGCCGAAAGACCCGCCGGGTCCGGAAACAGCGACGTGATCCGGGTGTAGCCCGCCTCTACAATGGGGATGTGCACGACTGGCCCGTCCTCGTCCCCCTCGTTCTGGTGGTACTCGACCGCCTCGGCCAGAATGACAATCCGTCGCTTCCCGTCCGCCGTGTCTGGAGTAACAACGTCCCTGGCTGTTGTCTTGCTGTAGTTTGCCGGGAAAAAATGGTAGATTTTGTCATCCGTGTCCCACGGATTGGCTGGTTCAACGCCGCTGACGAGCCCCGGCGTGCCCGCGGGAATGACGTGCCGCCCCACCCGGCTCGTGGCGGTTCCGGCCGGGCGGTTTGTTGGGATCCCCTGAACCTTGACGCAGAGCGTTGCCACTATGCTTTGGTGCGCCGCCATGGTTTCTGGACCGACTGCGATGCCTTTATAGGGCGCGGCCTAGTGCCGTTCCTGGTGCCTCGCCCCGACTGGTTTTTCGGGTTCGCTTGAAAAACGCGTAGAGGTGGTAGGCGGCCGCCGAGATAATCAGCACGACCTCGATTGCAAAGACAATGTAGGCCGATGTCGCCGACTGGATGGATGCCGCAAACACATTAAAGAGCGACGCCTCTCCAAATAGATCGAAAAGCGCCGTGACATTGTAGACCTCGGTGGTCGGCCCGACAATCGGGAGCGAGGCCGGCGTCTCGGCCGACTCGTGCGGCTGCCACAGCAGCTTGCTCACGTAGCCGTAGTAGATTCCCGACCGCTTAAACTCGCCGGCCAGGGTGCCCGCCGGCTCTTCTGGCACCAGCACGTCGTTGTCCTTAAAGCCAAACCCCTTGGCCAAGACCCGGATTGCCGGAATAAAGCTGGTGTCCAGCCCGGCGCTTCGGCCGCCGAGCACCTGGACGCAGTCGATGACGGCGCCGCGGCCGCCGCCCGCCGACACGACCGAGATGTTCTGGCCGGACGGAAACCGGGTGCAGAGGTTGTCGACGTCGGTGCGCGTGGCGTCGACAAACGAGAGGCCGCCCGTCTTGGCAAGGCACGGGGCCACGAGGAGGCCGGCGGCGTCGGCGCACACGTCGGGCGTTCCGGCCGCCTCTTGGAGCTGGGCCACGGGGGCGCCCTCGAGCAGCGAGCACGGAACCTGGTCGACCACGGCGCTCCCCGTCTGGCGTGGGGCCGCAAACGAGGTGGTCGACACGATCGGCTCAAACCGGTAGCACATGCCCGTCTCGAGGTTGACGGCAAGCGTCAGATTTGCCAGGGCCGGCGACGTCGAGAGCGGAATGTACTGGACGTGGGTGGTCCCCGGCACGGTCCCAACGGGCCCCACAATCGACGGCAGGTTGAGCACGGACGACACGACGGGCCCCATGCCGGTGCCGCCCACGTCTACACCCACCGCACACGGGAAGCAGGGCATGACAATTGGTTCCGGCGTCGAGCTTGAGATGGTGTGCGGGTACGGCTGGGCGCACAGTTTCCTGCCGGTCGACCCGAAAAACGACGCCGGCTGGTCGGGGCACTCGCGCTGAATCGGGTCGGTTTTCAGCGTGAGGCACATGAACGGGTCCTGGGGAAGCTGCAGCCGCCAGGCGCCGAGGTCGCGGTGCTGCACAAACATGAAATCCTGCGCCGCGTTCTGGAGCGCGCACGGCGTGGCCGAGAGGCGCCCGCCGGGCTCGGTGCCCGTGAGCGTCTGGGTGGCGTTGCGGGTCAGACACATGGTGTTCTGGGTGCCGTCCTGGCCAACAAATCTGATCTGGGCCATGAAGACGCCCCGTGTTCCGACGCTGTTGTAGGCGTCGGACAGCGCAAACCCCGTTGCGCCGTGCTGGATCAGACCCGCGTCGAGACGAACCAGCGATTTAAAGTTGGTTGTCGGGTCGCCGGGCGAGACAATGTCGACCGGCTCGCCAAAGGGCGGAAGCCCGGTCGTGCTGTTACTCTTGACGTACCACGCCTGGCGGAGACCCGTGGGGGCGTGGGCGGCGCGCATGCACACTGCAATGCTTGCCGTGAGGAGCGACGACGCCGTGTGGTGCGCGACGTTGGGGCACCCGAGCGCCGAGCACACCTGGGCGGGCAGCGCAGACTGGATAAAGTCAGAGTGGACCTCGGCCGTGTATTCATCCGGAGCGTCGGCTCCGTCGTCGGCTCCGTCGTCGGCTCCGTCGTCGGCTCCGTCGGGGTCGCTGCCAACCAAAAGCTGGCCGTTTGAAAGGAGAGCAAACCCCGTCGTGGCGCACGGGGGCGGGATCCGGACGTGCCGAAGTCGGTCAATCACGTCTTCTTGCGCGAATGGCGGCAAAAGACCCAGTGGTGTGACGGCAAGCTCTTCCGGCGTTTTGCACCGGTTGCCGTCCATAAACGTCTGGTTGCCAAGACAGACTTGGCACCCTTCCGCGTGCGTCGAGGTGCACAGCGGGAGGCACATGGCGTAAAAGGTGGCGCACAGCATGTCGTCAATCTGGTCAGTCGATGTAAACTGAGCCAGAGCAGTTGGGTCCACTACCGTGTCAATCCACTCTGGGCGAAATCTGTCGTCGCGCATCCTGTTCCAA
>Ga0315321_10004058_pt1 | contig 11268 bp, 14 predicted proteins | sample M180m21515metaG_FD_203464 | JGI IMG/M metagenome (GOLD analysis project Ga0315321, IMG submission 203464) | Ammonia-oxidizing marine archaeal communities from Monterey Bay, California, United States - M1 80m 21515 | ecosystem: Environmental > Aquatic > Marine > Intertidal zone | place: USA... | reverse complement strand
ATGTACTAGATGGTCGCCAATTAGCTCTTAAAGTATGTATGAATTCAATGTACGGATTTACTGGCGCGTCTAGGGGATTCTTACCTGAAAAGCGTATAGCGTCTGCCGTAACTAGAGCCGGACGCGGAATGGCGAACGAAACTAAGTTTATGTGTGAAGACCGTTATAAAGATTATGGTGTAAAAGTTGTTTACGGGGACACCGATTCGGTATTCGTACACTTCCCCAAATCGCTATGTCCCGGGGAAACGCGTGAGGAGATTATAACGAACGCCAATCGCATAGGGGAGGAGATGGGAAGGATGTGTACGAAGGCGTTTCTTCCCCCCAATGACCTAGAATTTGAGAAAGTATATTACCCTCTTCTATTAAAAGGTAAGAAAAGATACGCGGGCTTCAAGTATGAACCGGGATGTAAACCCAAACTAGATGTTAAAGGCTTCGAATGCGTTCGTAGAGACTTCGCCCCCATTGTCTCTAAGACACAAAAGAAAGTTTTTGTACTTCTTTGCGAACAGAACAACGTTGATGGTGCTGTACAATATGCACGGCAAGTAGTTGTTGATTTACTAGAAGGTAGAGTGCCACTGGATGATTTAATATTATCAAAACAGTTGACAAGACCTCCTGCTCAATATAAGAATCCTCAACCTCATGTAGAACTTGCTAAATATCTACAAAAAACATTACCAGCGACACAAGCACCTAAAACAGGAGATAGAATAGATTACATTATTAAACCTGGTAGAGGTAAAACATTTACTAGAGCTGCTAGTCCTGACGATGTGAGAGAAGGTAAATGTTCCGTTGACACTAGATGGTATTTAGATAATCAATTAAAGGAACCACTCACTAGAGTTTTTGAAATGGTTATTAATAACACGTCTGATATTTTTAAAGTTAATAAAGTTATCAAGCCTTCTGTTGGAACCAATAGCATGTTTTCAGAATGGGTATCAAAAAAGCGTGTGAGTAGTAGAGATAGAAAGGCGGCTAATGTTGAAATAAAAAGGAGAAAAATTACTAAAAAGGCTAAACCCAACATACTAAGTTTTTTCTGACTATAAATGTATCGTACTCCATAATATAGTTATGGGGTACAGCTATAAAGATAAATGTTCTTTTATTAGTCTACATATGTTAGCATTTACAATGCATCTTATATCATCAGTTCTGGCATTCTATTTGTCACCGACTGATGATAAAATTAGAAGACCTATTGAATATCAACAATATAATTATACAACCAATAATGAATCAATGCCAATAACAATAGTCACAGACGTTGAAGCGATGCGATGGTCTTCCATTTTCGTTATTGGTGTTAACGAAGCACTTGCAGCCCTTAGTCATTTAATTGGGCTCCTGGGTGTTTGTGCGGCGGACTCTTCGAAACCTGGCGACAAGAAGAAACGTGACAGGTTTGATTATAAAGGTTTTTCACGTTCAGAAGAATACAAACGTAGATGGTTTGAATATGCGGTTACAGCTGGTCTTCTTGAAGTAGGTATATTATTAGGCCAGGGTGAAAAATCATTGTTATTATTGTTATTTGTAGCAATTGGTAATGCTGCTATGCAAACTATTGGTTGGTTTAACGACGAACAATTATCGGAATTACGTGGTATCGGCAGTATTACTAAACTATTTTATTCGCCCACCGTTAATGCTTTCTTAATATTAGCAGCTATAATAGCCGTTTTCGTTGCACATGCCGTTAATCAAGTAGGGGAAGATTTAAAATCGTTGGATTTTGGATACCTCGCACTAATATTCACATTGTTTTATTCGTCATTTGGGGTCCATCAACTATGTTATATGTCATATAAATCATATGCCAAATACATTGACATTGATAGATTTTATATTGTATTAGGTTTTACCGCTAAGATAGTATTATCATGGACATATATTTCCATTGAAAGGTCCGCCTGGGACGAGTTAGGTATACCTTACGATAATAAAGTACCATGGGAAGGAACAAAAGATAGTATTCCCATGTGGAATACTATTCAAGTAGGGTTGGGTACCGGTGCTTTAATAATAATAGCGTTATCACTGTATATGGAGTATAATAATGTATGTCAAAAAATGTGTGGAAAAGAAGATGATGCAATGGCCAGAGGCGCATTTGCTGGAAACACTTACGGACCACAAGGGATGATTCCATATCATGACGGTCCACAAGAAGATGATGCATTGTTACGCAAAAGTAGAAGAAAACTAAATTTTTAATTATATAAATATATACATTTATTGTTAAATGGAATCATTCCTATGTAAAAAGTGTAAACAACTACTATCGCCTATGACCAAACTAAACTTCTTCGAACATATTAAAACCTGTGATGGTATTGACCATAATCAACCGTTAGGTGTGACCTTCTTCGAATGGCCACCACCCGCTAACCACATGGAAAAGCCTCACAAGACGATTGAGATTGGTGTGACGATTCATCGGAAGCGCCCAGTAACGAGAGGTTAGGGAGTACCCAACCCAAATTAGTTAGAATTACCTGGTCCCTATCGGTTAGGCAGGAGCTGGCGTCGGCTCCATTATCCAATGCATATATTACCCTATCTAAGTCGCCATCCAAACTGCCTGTAAATAACAATAGTCTCAATGCTATAGTTCTCGTTTCTATGCTAGCCTCAGCGTCTGGAGAGTCGATGGCTAGTTCAACGCACTGTTTTAATCCGGCTAAAAAATGTTCTTGTGACATTTGAGTAGAAGATGACATTGAGGTGTTTGTCTCATGTTATATACAATATTATATATTAAGAATATTCTTAACAAATACAGGGGTCTCTCATAGCATAGCTCATCATGTGTAATATTATAAGTATACACATGGTATATACAAGTCCGCTATCTTCTGAGAGATGTTCAAACATTGTCGTCGTCTGAGGAGGTCTCCGCATCCGGTGCTCGTCGTTGTTTATGTCTGGTTTCCACGGTGGGTCCATTTTCTTTATGACAATCACTCTTATATACAAATATTTGCGCGGTAATAACACAGCACTGTATAAACCCTATGGCATAAGTATAGAATAATGCTGGGTCTTCACGTATCCACACGTGAATAATATAGAAACAATATGATATTAATCGTAACACCCACGAGTGTACCGATAGGTCATCTACCTTTTTAGTTTTAAATATTACATATATTTGTGGTAAATTATATACTAATGCTAACCCCCCTCCTAGCCAACCGAATATGTCTGTAACGCTAGCCGGTGCGTTCATTGTGTCAATGGTGTTTGATTTGGTTATAGTGTATTTGTATATAAATAGGTATATACTAAATATAAATGTGTTAGAAAGAGTCGCTTATTCTAAGAATATTCTTAATATTTTATAAACTACGTATATATAATAACAACCCAAACGCTTACATTATGTCAGGATTAGCACAAAACCAATTAGATTTTCAAGTTTACAACCAAAAAATGGACGGCCCAGTATCACCTATTGATATGGATACACTTAAGAAAAACGCTAATATGGAGCAGGTTAAACAAGCAGCGTTGGGAAAAATCTTCGACGCTACTACAGCGTCCTATGTAGAACGAGAACAGGTATACGAAGCCGGTAGGAATGACCCTACGCCAGTGTTACCTTCAGAAGAATTAGCGAAACTATCGCCCACCTTTGAAGCCGTTGACTCTCCTACAGCATTGGGTAAGCGTAAGAGTGGCCCCGTTGCATTTGATAAAGCTACTTACGAAGTATATACAAATACACCAGTTACCGATGCATGGGGTAACAAGACCACGCGCGTAGTATACATGGGTAAAGAGTACTATAACAGTGCCAAAGAAGCCCGTGACGTAGCAGATTTGCTACGCGCCAAAGGTATGGAAACTTTTGTCTACCGTTGCAACCGTACCGTGGTAAAAAACCGGAAACGGGTGAAGGGCCCACCCCGACAAAAAAAGCTCGCAGTCAAGAAACCCAAACTGAAGAGTTTGAATGATTTGAACTATACTATATACAATTTGGGTGATTGGCAATGCTTACATGGTGGTATGGACGCTAAAGGTAAGCAACAAACCTGGTGGGTACCAACAACATTTAGTTTGGTAGGTCAACCTACCAATGAACAAATTAGAAATGCTGCTGTATGCATCAAACAAATACGCGCATCAGAGCTAGTACAATGGGCAGTAGACGGAGGTGATGATGCCAATATTGGTAGTTTTATCCAGAGTAGAGATTACCACATCAAGCCGAATCCAGAAACTGGTGGTGAAGACAAGGCGAAAATACGCCAGATGACGTTGCGCATCCGTAAATGTTTGCCAGGGTATGTTCCAAAAACCCGTGCTAAATATTCTGATACGACGCCCGTCGCTCCCGTCGCCGATGGCGCTTCACCCGCCATCGAAGTCCCATTGGTTCACCCCCTTCCAACAGACCCAGTATATACAAATTAGGGAGTCTCGTCCACCATGAAGCTCTACACAACGGGCATAATGTCATATCATACCGTTGCATTTCGCGGTGACATTTCCTACACCAATAATGATTACATGGAGCGGTGAACCATTTGGTACGTGTTTCAAGGCACACGCAACAATCGTCAGAGTTTTCCATATATTAAAATTAAATTACATATTTATAAGTTTAAAACACTATATATTAATTACCTTATAGTTTAATCCAATGTCTAATATTAAAAACCTTCCTGAAGTAATTAAGCAGGCTCATGCTAGTGTTTACAATATGGATGTTGTGACATCTATATTAGAACGTGTATATCAGCAGAATCGTGCAGCACATGACGAAATAAAAATACTGGCTCAGCGTTTGAAGGAACAACTGACTAGAAACGCCAAAATGAAACGTGCTTTTGCGGAATCCGAAAAAGAGAGACTTGAACAGGCAGAACAACAAAATAGCGTTGTAAATGAAAATGATGGTAGATTATTAACGCTACATAAGCAGATAAACGAATCAATGCTGAAACTCCAGGAACAGGCTCAGGTAATTAGTGACGAGAGAGCTAGAATAGAAGAATATAAAAAATCTAGGAAAATAATGATGGAACAAAATAAGTCATTAGAAGAAAATATTATAAATGTCTCGAAAGATAAACAGCAGGAAGAGGCGGACGCACAGGTAAAATTGCAAGATATTAAAAATGAACTAAAAACTGCACAGGACGAAATAATCCGACTACAACTAAATGATAAAGATTTGAAAATGCGGGTTGAGCAGGCCACGTCTGATAAAATACATTATCAGGACTTGACACGTAGATTAACAGCAGCGGCTTCTTCTAGCTCTGTAATCAGGGAAATTTTAAAAGGCGGTGTAAAATATAATTCAAATATAAAATTTTAGTTTAATATTATTCAGTATTTATAGAAGTTTAGACACTAAAAATGGTTAAAAAGAACATACGTTTCATTGGCAATGTTCTACCTGCTACGGGTTGGAAGGTTGAGGGCGATTCCACTTTTGATTTCAACAACGACGAATCCCGACGTATGGATTTAGAAGGTGTACCGTTGCGGATAGAACATTTGGGTTCATTACCTATAGGAAAAGTCACTAAGAGTTGGGATGGCAAAAACGGTAGTAAATGGATTATGGGGGAAATAGAACGCAATAAAGGCTTATCATCTTTGTTTGCAAATCACGCGGTGAAACCGGATTCAAATGGTAATACATTATATCCTGGATTATCTCTTCAACACGTTCATCAATCGTGGGCGGACGGGACAACAAATAAACGACCGGTAGAGATATCCATCTGTGCTGAGCCCAGAAGACCGGATTGTTATATTAGGGCTGTTAGCGAAACAGGAAAAAATGAGTATATAGCGCACAAAGCAAGTGTTAATTCGAACATGTCACAAACTGAATCTGCCCCACAAGTAAATGAACAAAGTAATGAAAGCACACCTGTACAGGATGCGGTAGGAGGGAGTGGCGCTCCTAATATCAGCGGACTTATTGACAACAAATTGAGTACCCTTACACAACAAGGGGAACAACCTGCACAGTCTCACGAGGAAACCGCAGCACGTAATGTCGCTAATTCTCAAGAAGAATTGATGAAAATGTTTTTGGCACAGGATGGTAAACAACAGGAACTAGCAACGCAATTGGCAGCAATGAAGAAAGCTAAAGAAGACCTTGAAGCTAAATGGCAAGAACGTGAGTCAAATGAAAAAATTCAAACCCAGTCTAAAGCCGAAGCGTTATCTAAAGCATTGGTTGAACAATGGTCCAATCAATTAGGCGCAGATAATATGACAGAAGAAAATAAAAAAGCAATTTTTGCTCTAGCACATAATCATCCAGAAACAGCGATGCCGTTTATGGAAATTGCGCATAAAGCATCTATGAAACATGCCGGAACACGCTCCGCGCTTATAGAATCTGAAGCTAACTCTAAAAAACGTGTACTAGAACAACAAGTAGTAGACACCATTATGAAACGACGACGTACCGAACCAGTGGTTGAAACCCAACATGTAGCATCCACTAAAGTACAAGCACCTAAAACAACTGCATACAACCCGTTTGGGAGTACTGTAGTGCAACGAACAGAACAAACGTTCGGTCAGAAAAATTCATTTCTAATGAATGCATTGAAAGGGGCTAGTCAAGGTAACGCTAGGAGTGTAATGGACAGTATCGCTAAATATAGAGGTGGTATCTAAAATAATTTTAACCTATATGTTTAATAGTAATTACATGAGCATACTCTTTTATCTCACAATTTATATCTCTATTCCAAATAGAAAATATCTCATCAAATTCATCACAATTAGATGCTTTTAATCTTCTTCTCATCACTTCGGCTTCTGGCATTTCACTTTTCACAGTTAATTCATATTCTTCTGGTTCTGGTTGATATACAATTACAAAATCCACAGGGTATTCTTGAGCGGTAAAAGCACATTTTACATTGCTCACAGCATAACAATCAGCTTCTTCACCAGGTTTCGAAACGATGTATGATTGTTCTTCAATAGCAGCTGATTTAAAATACTCCCATATAGCTGCAATTAACGAAGGGTCATCCAACTCTTCTCCATAATCTTCTAACGTTTTAGATGGTTCATCGTCTAAATCACCGTCCACATCGTAATCGGATTCCCAGGTTTTGTCATATCCATCTTCATCCCAATAATCGTCGTCGTCGTCGTCCTCTTCAGCTGACACAGGACCCGTCGTGGTAGTGGGGCTAGCTTCAGCGTTGAGTTCTTCTTCGTCGGTCCATGCGTCCAAATCCACAACGCCATTTGGTAATCCATCTATACTAGCTGGACCATTGGCATCGTTTGCACGTAAAAATATAGCGTGTATAGTTATACAATGTACGAACAATAATAACGCTATAACTTTTTTCATTTGAATATTCAAGGGGGTCATATATACTACATTCTGGATTTATAATTTAAATCAAGGAAGTATAACTTAATTTATTCTAGAATAAATGAGTGCATTGTTAGAAAGCACTGTATATTATTACAAAGCTACCATAGATAATGGCGTTGCTGGATTCTTTAAAACAACTCCACAATTCCATGATATGGAGCATACACATATATGTAGAGCCCGGCTACGATGCTGGAGTGAGACTATAAATTGTATAAGATATCAATGTACACTAGATTGGCATTTTAATAGATATATTATAGATGATACCGATAGTGAGATAGATGGGAAACATGAAGAATATTTAATATTGCGTATATTATGTAGAGCTGGTCCATCCGTAACCACCTTCAATAAAGAATCATTTCTTGAAACAGTTAATAAACAAATAGGTGATTCTGCCTTTATAAAAAATATTAAAGATTACTATAATTCTCAAACAGCCGATACTATGTGAGGTTTTTTGGATGGTTCTTTACGAATTATACGCGATGAACACGATGAACATTCTATTTCTACGTTATTCAATGTTTGGGTATATGTCATGTCGCAATTATAACATTTGTATATAAACTCATGTTTACCGTGGTCTTCATCAGTTTTGACCACATATCGTCTACGTGGGCGTTTAGTTTCTACTTTCTCAACCCTGGGCCGGTCTAACTGATATGATTTATCCATTTAATTTAATTAAAGTATAATATTTATTAATACACATATTCTTTACGTATTCGTAGAAATCCATATGGATAACATTATTAATCTAGCCACCCATATTAATGCTCTTGCCCTTGACAGGTAAATAAGATTATCTTGACAGGTTGCCTCCGACGATGAATATAAGTCATTCTTAGATAGTTGAATTTGGTAATACCAACAGGGTACACATATGAACCATCCAAACCCTAACAATACAGTGCATACAGGATACCACCCCACTTCCATAGCCGTGAACGATGTGGCTACTTCGGTTATCAACGGGATAGAAAATATACCTGCTGTCCATTTAAAATTATCTTCCCAATATGTACCATCTATGAATGGAAATAACGTAGCAGCCTGTAACAAGAATGCTCCGCTTACAAATCCGCATAACATATAATTTAAAACTATGACAAACGTTAGCATTTGTCGATATTAGATTGCTTATATACATCAAACCAATGCGACAGCCATGGCATATAACGCGGACCCCACATACATAGTCCCCTTAGCAGCTACTCTAGCAACCCATGGTGTTGCCCACCCGTGTATAGTTCCTACACCTGGGACTATAGTACCCGTTGCGGACATTACAGATGGTAAAATATATGATGCCAAAGACGATAAACCAGCACCCATTTATATTATTATATTGTTGATTTTATACTACGATTATTATAAGAATATTCTGGTTAAATTATATCCACCTTACAATAACATTAAACCATGGCATTCGTACCATTATCCGCACAAAATCAATCCGCTGGACCAGAGCAGGGCAGTGAAGCATGGTTTGCCGGTCGCAAGTACAAAATGACTGGCTCTAAACCATCTTCAATAATGTTCGACTGTACAGACGAAGCGGCCTATAACAAGCTTCATGCTATTATATTTGGAGACGCTCCACGTGACCCTGTAGATGAAAGTCAACAAGCGGCAATGGATTGGGGGTCACAAAAAGAGGAAGTTGCCTGTGTGGAATTTATTAATCAAATGCCCGGCTCAATTGTATTTGAATGTTCACAAATTAATCATCCAATTTATAAATGGATGGCAGCATCACCAGACGGTTACATCGTCCGATTGGCTCACGAAAATGGTGTTATTAAAAAACCACACGAAGTTATTGAACGCGCGGCATTTGAAATTAAGTGTCCAGGGTCTAGGTTAAGAGATGCCGATGGCGTACCCATGCCCGATGCCATGATGAAAACCCTCATGAAGAAAAAGAATCCACCGTATTATTACCTAGCTCAGGTCCATTTTGAAATGGTCATGCTGGGCACACCAGTAACATATTTCTATATGTGGACACCGTGGTATTCTAAATTGTGGAAAATTAAATTTGATAAAGTTTACTGGGAAGAAACTGTCGCCGTTTTAGATGCATTCAGAAGAAAAGAAATGCCATTCGAAACGCTGTACCCAAAAATATTAGCATGGAAAGCAATGTCACAGGCTATATCTAGAAAATACGTACCGTTGAAGGTGTTCGAACATGCACCAGAAGGAGCAATACATAAAACGGTTGAAACGAATTCTAAAACTAAAATAGAAGCAGAGACTTTAAAGGCGGAAGAAGTGGTCCAATGGAGCTGGTATACCACAAAAGATGCAGATTTAATATCTAAACTATACGATTAGGATTAGAATATTCTTAAAAAAAAGTATTATATATAGAATTGTAAAGATAAACAAATGGCCTCATTAACTACCAAAACCAGACCCGCTATACACCAATGGAATGCCGGCGGCAATACACCACGTCCGTATGACTTCGCCCCTGGTGACCTAGTAGCATTTACCGACATGATAAAATATGGAGCCATAAGTGTGGGAGAAATCACCGACATTGGCTCAAATGGTAGGGGCGGGTTACATTTACATGTTCATATTTTAGAACGTGAGTTGACTGGTTCTAAAATATGGCATTTCAACGAACTGACGTGTAACCGCGTTGTTCAACTTGAAGATGTTACGCGCCACGTGTCACATGACCCAGCGTTGGGTGAACTTACTAAAGAACGCGTAAGAGATGCCTGGCGTCAAGCTGGATTCGTCGTTGGATGTGAAAAATATTGCCTAGTTATACATGAAAATGAAGTAAACTTAGACATTGCTCCTGGCGATTCAGACGATGAGGATGAAGAATATGTTGCTGCTGGTATTCATCCAGAAATGCAAGACTTCATCGTTCCAGATGAAGAAGGTGAAGCCTTTTGTAAACCGGACCCTAACCATTTAACAGAAGAGCAACGCAAATGGGTTAATGAAACACATGCTGCTGTAAGAGACTGGGAGAACTGGACACCACAAGACCAAAGTCAGCAGGCAATTAAATCGTTTGTTGATACCATGGCGGGTAAATATGGCCATGCCGAAGCAGACCGTCAGTTTACTTCTGGAGCACCTTCTTCGTCTTTTACATCGCCATCTGACATATAAGTGACTGGCGACATGTATGCTATAGTGTTTGTTGACTCCACCATTAAAATTTTATTTTTTAAAATACTAATTTTAGTATTCATACCATATGAAACTGGTTTTTCCATCGTATTCAATATCCTTATTAACATCTGTGGTTGAAATTTTGTAGATGCTTCGCCAAATTTCCAATTCAACCGTTGGTTTTGATGGGCCCAACATTTTACACCCTCATCATCAAATCCCTCCCATAATACGTCGTTGGAATCACTACCTACCTGTAGTTTTACAACATTTAATTTCTCACTAGCTTTCAATATTATTTCCAAATCTCTCCAATCAAAAGACATTTCAGCTGCTACAGTATTATCATCTAACTCCCAGGTTGTATCGCCATCTATTTCTACCGATTCTTTCCATCTAAACCCGTGGGGATTAATACCATGAGAATCTAAGGCCACTGTTTTATCTGCTAAATTTAAAGTAATATTCATACGTTCGAATACTGCCGCGTAAACGTGTACCATATGTTTAAAATCTTCTGATATTTCCCATGAATATTTACCTTCAATTCTATTAGAATTACCAGCCACAGGAGTCCACGTTTTTTGTGACATGCCTATATTATCAAATATGGTTACTAAACGCATGTAATCTGAGTCAACGAAAACTATAATCTGATGTTCTTCTTCATATATATTATCTTTAAGCCACTCACTTTTAATGTTAATGATAATTGTATT
>Ga0315321_10004057_pt1 | contig 11270 bp, 9 predicted proteins | sample M180m21515metaG_FD_203464 | JGI IMG/M metagenome (GOLD analysis project Ga0315321, IMG submission 203464) | Ammonia-oxidizing marine archaeal communities from Monterey Bay, California, United States - M1 80m 21515 | ecosystem: Environmental > Aquatic > Marine > Intertidal zone | place: USA... | reverse complement strand
GATCCAACGGTTGGAGTGTTTACTGCCTTATGGCGGAAAGCACGACAGACAAGACACTTGCCCTCTGTCAGACATCTTGCAACTGCACGTAATGCTTCAGGCCCAGAAGCATTCAGGATCGAAGATGCTCACAAGGTGAGTCTTCTCAAACCGGATATGAGGCTTGACCTTGGTGGTATTGGTATGGGATTTGCCATCGATCGGGCATTAAACATCGTGCAATCGCATGGTATTACAGTTGCAATGATCGATGCGTCGGGCGATATCGGTGTCATCGGAAGGCCACCAGATTCAGATGGTTGGCGAATAGAGATAGATGCACTTGGCAGGAAGACAGGCAAAAAAAAATCTGAAGGACTGCTGCCACTTGTCATAACACTTGAAGATGCATCTGTGACAACCTCTGGGGATGCGTTCCAAGCTATTGAAATAGAGGGAATACGATATAGTCACATTGTCGACCCAAGGACGGGTATTGGTGTGGTTGGTTCCGCAGGTGTGACGGTTATTGCACCAGATGCAACCACAGCAGATGCCTTAGCAACGACCCTGAGTGTGCTTGGTCCAGAGGCCGGCTACAAATTTGTAGAAAAGACCGAAGATTGTTCGGCACGTTTTGTCTGGTATGAAGCTGGAAAGGTTAGGGTACGGACGTCTTCTCAATGGTCCTCCCAAACCTCCTATTCTGCGCCGAAAAAATAAAAACAGGTCGAGAATAACGGTTAGCACAAGTTTGCCGATCCAGTCGTCGATATGAATTGTGCTGACGCTACGCCCTGGGGTGTGCAAAGACGTGAGTACGATCCGGGGGGGTTGTCGTATTCAGAAGACTTTCTGTTGTGTCTTCAAGGCAAGGGAAAACTTGCTGTTTTGATGCTCAGGAAGACCTCCCTCCAGGGCGGAGCGTCAGTTTGTTCAACAGAACGTGGGAAGTCTTGTGACGAGAAGTCATACTTCGCACGCTGATTAACGAACCTAATAAAGACAACCTCCGTGAATAGTTGGCTTCAAAAAATTGGCACCCTGTTCAGCTGTATGGCAATTGCAGCGAGTGGATGTGCGCCGCGGCAACCATTCTACTTTTTTGAGGATGGAGATCTCTCACACTATGTTGGCGCTGTTCAGAAAATTGAATATCCAGATACATGCCAAGACCCACTCGATGAGGCAGCAGGAACAGTTGAACCCCTGACACTCTCCAACGCAAATTTTGAAGAAATTTGGGAAGTGACGCTTGAGGATGCGATTCGTACTGCCCTCGAAAATGGCAAGGTTCTCCGGAACCTTGGAGGAAGGTTCAGCAGTTTTGGAGGCCCACGACCCCAGACGGGTGAGCCACCAGTCTCACTTTTGACCAATCCAGATCTCACTCCGACTGTCTACGATCCAGCTCTTGTTGAAACGGATCCATTTAGGGGTGTCGAAAGTGCACTCGCACAATTTGATGTACAGCTTTCGAGTTCGCTGACATGGGAACGCCAAAATCAGCCGCAGAACGTTGGTGGCACGGGAACTCAGATATTCCAGCAGCATCTTCTTGGTGATACAGGGAATTGGACCAGTGGTTTGCAAAAGCGCACGGCAACTGGTGCGACATTTGGTCTCGCGAATGAAACTTTATACGACAATAACAATTCACCAATTCGACAACAGGGTGTGCCATCGACGTGGACAACCAATTATGACTTTTCATTCCAACAGCCGCTGCTTCAAGGTGCCGGCCTTACTTATAACCGAATTGCTGGTCCAGATGCTTTTGAGAACCTTTATGGAAGACCGAATTTCCGAGGTGTTCTTCTCGCGAGAGTGAGTGCAGATATTTCTCTCGCTGATTTTGAAATTGGTGTTCGAAATCTGATTAGTGATACCGAACAGGCCTATTGGGAGCTTTACTTTGCATTTCGGGACCTAGAAGCCCGAAAGGTTGGTCGGGATAGTGCACTGGAGGCATGGCGTCGTGTGCATGCGCTTTATGTGGAACAATCACGCGGCGGTGAAGCAGATAAAGAAGCACAGGCTCGAGAACAATACTTTTTCTTTCGCAGTGAAGTTGAGCAGGCGCTCAACTCGGTATTCAGTGCTGAGAACAGGCTGCGATATATGATGGGAATATCGTCCTCAGATGGCCGACTGATACGACCAGCTGATGAGCCAACAACCGCGAGAGTTACATTTGATTGGCAGCAATCTCTTGTTGAAGCACTCTCTCGCTCAGCTGAACTCCGTCGACAAAAATGGAGAATCAAGCAGCGGGAACTTGAGCTAACCGCAGCCAAGAATCTCATTCTGCCTCGACTTGACCTAGTTGGAAGATGGCGATTTTTGGGTATGGGTAATGATCTTCTTGGTGGCAATAACTCGTATGGTGCCAATGGAGCAGATCCTCTTGAAGGAACAAATGCGTACGCCACCTTACTGCATGGAGAATTTCAGGAATGGCAGGCAGGTGCCCAATTCTTGATGCCACTCGGTTTTCGTCGAGAACTGGCGACTGTGCGGCATCACCAACTGCAATTGGCAAAGACCCGTGCTCAACTTCAAGATGAGGAGCTTGAAGTCTCACATGCACTGGTCGAAGCAATACGAAATATTGACACTAACTTTGCCCTTGCACAGACGAATTTCAATCGACGTGTAGCAGCTGAGCGACAGGTTGAGGCAGTACAAGCTGCGTATGATGCCGGTACAACAACCTTTGATCAGTTGCTTGATGCCCAACGAAGAAGGGCTCAGGCAGAAAGCGCTTATTTCCGATCGCTTGTTGACTACAACCGATCGATCGCACAGTTCCATTTCCGTAAGGGATCACTGCTTGAATATAATGGTGTCTTTCTCTCAGAAGGACCATGGCCAGGAAAAGCGTATTTTGATGCCCATAGAAGAGCACGCCAGCGCGACGCCAGCCTCTATCTAGATTATGGTCATTCTCGCCCTGGAGTATTCAGTCGTGGTCCGATAACACAACAATTCGATGCAGTTGGCGCTGCAGCCCGAGCACAGCAGATGCCCCCACGCGATCCAGCGACGCGTGAATTACCAGCGACGTTGCCATCAGATTTCAATGCTGAAGAACTCCCAACACCAATACCAAACGACACACCAAGTTTTCCAGCTGCGGCACATGGCTTTCCAGGTGAAGAGATAAACCTGTCGTCACTTCAAGGGACAAAGAAATCAGCTATCGATTCGATTTCAACCGCAGACGATACAAAGCGATTACAACAGAGAGATGCGGATATTGTCACTACCGGTTGGCAAGAACCAGTGACCCCAGCGGCTACTACAGTTCTAAATCCGGACTCTGCTGCTGAGACGCAACTGCAGTAAAAACTGGATGTCTATCTCGTAGCTTCGGCCATGATTTCCAATCGTTCGACGTACGCTTGAAGAAGCACTAGGGTGCAGCAGCAGGAAATGGTATTGCCGCCGCTTGTTGAGCTTTTTCGAACAGCTCAATATTTTTTCCCCTGAGATGAGCGAGCAGAGAAGCACCTTTTTCTGACGGGCACGCCAAGAGATACCCAACAATAGCTGGCCGAATAAGTGGGCCCTCACCACCAAGAGTATCCCACATTGCAACGATCTGGTTACGAAAGTCCCAATCCTGGTACCGTGATAAGTCAACAATCACTTCACGTGTAAGGTGCGGCACGGGGAGGAGTTTCCGGGTGATTAAGATGACCTCTGTTCGAGGCACAGTGTCAGATGGGTATTCCCAGCAAAAGCGTAATGCTTGAAGGAGATGTCGCTGATCAACAGGGCTCGCCTCATTCTCAAAAAGGCCCCGACGTTCTAAAATAGGTAAAGCTCGTTCTCCTAAAGCAATAAATAGCCCTCCTATAACGCCATCGAGGCCGACCTGAAAATCATTTGATTGATGTTCTGTAACTATACGAATAAGCGCATTCGTGTATGTCGATTGAGACTCTTTGGGCGATTGACGAGCCAGTACACCAGCAACCATTCCATAGAATCCACGCCTTTGCTGTTGAAGGGACAGGTCTCGCAGGTGATCAATAACCTCAGCCTGAGAAAAGGCATGAGCGGAGTCTCGAACTTCCTGAAATGGAGCAAGGGCAAATTCGGCATAGGCATCTTTCGAAATAGCATGATTGGGATGATCGAGCCATTTTACGAACCATTCCAGACGATTTTTATCCTTAAAAATCTGTTGTTTCAACGGAGGTATTTGGAGGGTGTAGCCAATAAACATTTCATCGGCAGCACGTGCTGTCCAGCCAACGGCAGGAAGATTCAAAAGTAAAGCAGTTCCAGAAAAAGTAGTTTCAACAGCAGCCTCTACAGGGGGTACGGCCGGCTCAATAGAAATCACTTTTCTTCCTAAAGATGAGGGGAGTATTCTCGAAAGAAGTGAAAATGGCTGACGTCGTTGGCCTTGTCTATTAGCAACTGCCTCTGTCAGAGATTCACCAATGGCAAGGTCGCTCGATCGGGCGACACCATAGGAGAGCGGTGTCTCAACAGGACCACAAAATGGACATGCTGAGGTTGTCGAAGTGAGAGTGGAGAGCAAGAAGAGCGTTGAGCATATGCTGTGAAATACAGTATCTGAAAGCAATAACACGATCGACAACATGATATTTTTCAAGCCGATCATCGAACAGATTCTCCCATGAGCGAGTAGACAGCTAGGTGGTTTCCGTCTGGGCCTTTTAATTCCTTGATACCGAAGGTTCCGGTAACAGCTACAGGACGAATAGAAAACTCAGCTGTTCTGCCGGGAAGCATTTTAACAACGACACAATCGTATAACGCTGCGCCAGGGCCAAAACAGCATTCCATATTATCTCGAACCAGGACAAACTGGGTTAAGCCGGTCTGTTGAAAACTCGGAAGAATATAACCACGAATCCGAATCTGCTGTCCTACTAAAGAGGTGACTCGTTCTGGTAAGAGTTTTTGGGAAAAAGGTGTGTCTTCTTCCATTTCGAAGACAATATCGTCAAAGGATATTTCACGAATACCACCTTGATCGATTTTCTGTCTTTGCTGTGACTGAGGTTCTTGAGTCTCTGCCGGACTTTTTTCATCAAAAGAGAGTGGTGCTTTTGTATCCTGACCACAGCCTGAAAAAAATGAGAGGGCAAGGGCAATAATAAAAAATTTAGCGAGGAAATGCCTCCTCAAGATGATAAAGGACTCCCCCTTCAATACCATCTTGGCCAACGGTTGGACGAACGGTGAATGTGCCAGCAAGTTTTTTCTGACGAGAGCTAAATGACATACCCTTTTCATCTCGAAGATGAACAAGAACACGATCAGTAATTTTTGGATTACCCCCAAAGCAGCAATCTCCTTGATCCCGTACAAGTAAAAATTGACGAATACCAAATTGTTTTTTCCCAGGATACATATAGCCTTTGAGTAGCACGTTATGACCATTTAAAGCCCGTGCAGAGTCAGGTATTGATGCCGCTGGCGAACCCTCCGCGGGTTGCAATACGCCATAATGAACTCTCTCGAAACCCTCAGGTAGTTCAGCAGCATATATCCACGACAAATATATCGTTCCACCAACAAGGCAAACCAATGAAAAGATAGTAGCTGTTTTGGCGAGCCGCTTACCAGTGAAAATATCTGGACGTTTGATAATGTCTCGTAAGGCTACGAGGCCTAGACAAAAACCAACCGTAGGTACTGCAAGCAACCACCAGTCAATAAAAGCGAGTGGTGACAGGAAGGCGAGTGTAGCAGCGGCAATCGATGTTCCAGCCAAAGCTTTGTAGGCATGATCCTCGTTGTTTTCAGAACCACGTTTTGTAGCTTTTGCAGGAGTATCAAAAAGTCCTTTTTTCATGACTGCTGTATCGCGCTGGATTTTTCTAACCAGCGGCGTCCCGTTTTCCTGGCTGAAGAAGGTAGCGAGATAGAAAAGCCGCAATCGTAACAAGAGCAAGCCAAAAGCCCCACCTCAGCAGAGATTTTGCAGATGACTCATTCTCAGAATGAAGAATCGGACGATCACCGGTCCGAGACTCTTTTGTTGCTGGTTGTGAGCCCGTGCTCACAACCATTGAGCGATCTGTAGTGACGTCATCTGCAACGACATCAGCAACTCGTACTGGCGTGGCAGATGGCTGCTCTGTAGGGAGGTCTGCTTCAGTGGTTGTTGTGAGACCAGCAAGACCCGCTAACGTAGCTGCTCTACGAACCGCTTCAGGATCTATTTCTTGAAGTTTTACCAAAGCACTTGCTGCCGCAGGAAGCGGGCAAGCTTTCATATAGTTAACGATGGGCTCGCGCACAAAAATATTTTCGGGTGTTGCATCAACGTAGATAGCCGTCAACTTCGCTATCACAGACCAATCCTGCCAGCGGGCGAGATCAGCAATGACAAGGTCTGCAAGTTTTGGTTCATTGAGCAATAACCGCAAGGATTCAAGAACACGTTCGCGTGGAATTGTTTTTGATTCTTCACCAAGAAAACGCAGCGCCATGACCGCGGCATACGTTTCTGTGAATGGAATGTCCCGAGAACTACGATCAAGAAAAAGTTTATCAATGAGATCAAGACCCGTTGGACCAACGAGCACAACATAGCAGGCAATCAACGCATCTAAACCACTTCGCAGATCAGATGAGTCGTCACCAAGGTCTTCACCAAGAAGAATCTTCTCTATTTCAGCTGCATAAGCTGGTGTTCCACATATACCTAACATCGTGGCGTACAAACGACGCCTGTTTGATGGAATGCGTGGTGTTTTTATCCAGCGGAGCAGTGCAGTCGGGTCCATTCTATTTTCAAGACCACGCACATCGTCGTATGGCGCGATTGCAAATTCATCATATGCGTCTCGAGCCAGCACATCATCCTTGTCCTCGAGATAGTGTTGAAAAAATGCAAGACGATCTGGACCAGATTCAGGGAGTTGATCGAGTTCCTTAAGATATGTAACAGCGCGTTCATTGATGGCAATTGGATTCGACCAAATGAATTCAGGTGGCTCAATTCCCATGATCAGATACAGATTCCCAGGGGTGGTAGCCTCGAGCATGATCGCATCAATCAAAGTGTTCGCATCAAGCAAATTAGTTGACCGCAGAAGGTCTTTTCCTTTGAGGACATCGACCACTTCGAATTTCGCCCGCGGTAACGGACCCTCAGCATTGGGTCCCAGAGCAGATGCGGGAGGTGGCTCAACGAGGCGGGCAATGACAGCAGCTTCGCTCTGCTTAATCTCTTGAGAGAAAGTTAAGCCGACTGCAGCACAAAAAGGACAGGCAAGAGATTGTTCTAGTGCCACAATAAACAATGAACTGATGGCAAGCATCAGAATAGAGATTCGAGCAAAAGAAGAGACCGGAATTCGCATGCCATTAGTATATAAGACACATCGTGATGCCGAATCAAGGTAGAGAAGAATGCTCGCTTTTCTACGTTTTTTGCCTTAACCGAGCCATCGAGCGACATCAGTGCGATAGGCAGCCACAGCAGGTAATAATGCCGCCAGAATCGCGAGTACGATGAGAAAAGGTACAAGGAGCAGTTCAGCCGTCGTATACGATAAAAATCCGGCCGTAACACCTGCATTCGTTGCTATCCAGGGTCCAATGAGTCCGACTGTGCCGTGTCCAAGAAGCAATCCAATGATTCCTCCTCCAACAGCAAGGAGAATAGCTTCAATGAGTACTGTTGCCAGAACAACGCTGCGACGAGCCCCCAACGCCCTCATGATTGCCACGTCCCGGCTCCGTTCAAGGGATGAACCAACCATACTCACAAGGATACCGATCGCAGAAACAATCACGACAAGAGTGGTCACTAACAGCAGCAGTAACTCAAGAGGTGTGACAAAAAGATCAAGGAGCACACGAATCTCAGCAATTGGAAGTGCAGCTTGCGCATCGCGACCCTCGTTAATCGCATTTCGAAGTCCCATTGCTGTGAGTTCTGCAGGGAGACCAGGAAAAGCAGCTGTCTCAAGCAAAATGGCGGTCACCTCGCGTTGATTATATGGAAGAAGGCCTTTACCGGGTGAGTCGTTATTAGTGGGTCCGGTTTGCTCGGCGTTTTCACTTGAATCAATCGGCTTGGCGTGTCCGTCTTGAAGATAAAAGCCTTCCATATTGACAAACACACCACGATCAATGGGCGTGTCAGTTCTGGATAGAATTCCAGTGATCTGAAATGGATCATGGACCTTGCCATCATCAGCACCATGCGTCGGTGCAATTTTATCACCAACTTGTAGGTTCAGCGTAAGTGCGACCTGGCTTCCTAATACAGCACTGTAGAGATCCTCATCGTGAAAGTTAGTCCCTGAAGAAAACTCAAAAGGTTGGCCATTACCGCGAGTGAGTCGATTAAAATAAGTGGAATTTGTACCAACTACTCGGTGACCACGAAAGTAATCACCCATACAGATGGGAACAGCAGTCTGAGTACTCGCTGCCCATGTTCCATCTTTCCCATCGGGACGTTCACGAGCGGGCAAAAATTCGGCATACGTAGCCCACGAAATATTCTCGATCGGTTTACTAATTAAATAAACACTATTGAGCACAAGTTGCAGTGGGCTTCCTTTTGCCCCAATGATCATATTGTACCCCAAGCCTGCACCAGACTCGAAGGCTTGTTTTACAACACCACCTGTGATCAAGGTTGCCACGACAAGCGCAACACCAAGAGACATCGATAATGCGGTGAGGCCACTTGTAAATGCCCGCTGCTTAATATTTCTCCATGCAATGCCAAGCAAACTCATCAATACACTCCATTTGTTGTTGGATGAACTGCTGCAGCCCGATTAAAATCTTCCAAGCGATGTCGTACTGGAAACTGCTCTGCTACCTCGGGTGCATGCGTGACAACCAAGAGAGCGACTTCTTCTTCCCGGCATGTCGTCTGTAGGAGATCAATAACTTGTTGTTGATGTGAGGGATCAATACTTGCGGTTGGCTCATCAGCAAGAAGAACTCGCGGCTGATTTGCAAGTGCGCGGGCGACTGCAACTCGTTGTTGTTGGCCGATACTCATGGCTGCTGGCTTATGATGGAAACGGTCCGCCAGGCCAACGGCTTCAAGGAGTGACTCAGCCCTTTCCTTGCTCGATACGTGTGATCCAAAGCTCATTGCAACAAGTACGTTCTCAAGAGCAGTGAATCCTGGAAGTAAGTTGAATTGTTGAAATACAAGACCGATTCGATCAGCTCGCAGTCGATCTCGCTGAGGCTCAGCTAGTTTGACGATATTCAAACCACCTATCAGAACCTGGCCACTGTCGGGACGCATAATGCCAGAAACGACATTTAAAAGTGTTGACTTGCCAGAACCACTTTGGCCTTCAAGTGCAACAAGTTCACCTGCAGCGATCTGAAAAAATGGTACGTCAAGAATCAGAAGAGGATCACCACCCGGAACAGAAAAAGATTTTTTTACATCGTGCAGTTCAAGAACAGCTGACTTCTCAACCGGGCTTTGGGTATTTGAATGTGTTTGTTTCATGGACAAAGAATCGCTGGAACACGAGGTGGTGTCAAAAGGAGTTTTTCGTGCCGGGCTTTCCGTGCAGAAAAACTCCTTTTCGACAAAATCCTCGCCAGATGAGGATAGACGACGGCCGCAATTTCTCAAGAATTTGACGGCAAAAACTTTTGATTGGTGTAGTGACCCGCCAAAACCTGTGGGTGATTGAGAAGGAGTTGGTGCGCGTGTATAGTCCTGCCGGAGATACTTTACGGTGGCTGTGCCCGAAGGCACTCTGACAACTACCGATCTGACGACTCGTTATAGGAGTTTTGCTGTGTCCATTCGTGTTGGCATTAATGGTTTTGGTCGTATCGGACGTCTCACATTTCGAGCGATATATGAAAAATTTGGCCTTGATGGTGAGGTGCAGATCGTTGCCCTCAATGATCTTACTGACGCCAAGACGAATGCTCATCTTCTCGAGCTAGATTCGAACTACGGTCCATTTAAGGGGACAGTAGGAACTGATGGGAATGATCTCGTTGTTGATGGCAGAACGATTAAGGTTTTTGCAGAGCGGGATCCGGGATCGATTCCATGGGGGTCAGAGAATGTCGATATCGTTGTTGAAAGCACAGGTTTTTTCACTGACGCAACCAAGGCGGTCGCCCACAAGCGAGACAGTGTAAAAAAGGTGGTGATTTCGGCTCCAGCAAAAAATGAAGATCTCACGATCGTTCTTGGTGTCAATGATGAGATGTATGACCCATCAAAGCATCATGTCATATCAAATGCTTCCTGTACTACGAATGGTCTTGCTCCCGTAGCAAAGATTCTTCATGAGAAGTTTGGTATTGATCGGGGTTTGCTCACTACGGTCCACGCGTATACAAACTCTCAGAAAACAGTCGATACAGCTGCTGGTAATCTGCGTGATGCGCGAGCGGCTGCTTTGAACATTGTGCCAGCAGGAACAGGTGCTGCGAAGGCAGTTGGTCTCGTCATACCTGAACTACAAGGCAAGTTTACCGGCATGGCGTTTCGTGTGCCGGTCCCAACTGTGAGCGTCGTTGACTTTACTGCAACGTTGGACAAGGAGGCGTCTCCAGAAGAAATTAATGCTGCCATGAAGACAGCCGCAGAAGGTCCATTAAAGGGGATTCTGAGGTATTCTGAACAGCAGTTGGTTTCAACTGACCTACGAGGTGATCCACACAGCTCAATATTCTCCGCTGTCGACACCATTGGTCTTGGAAATCTTGTGAAGGTCGTTAGCTGGTACGACAACGAGTGGGGTTATTCGAACCGTGTGGCCGACTTACTGAATTTCCTGGAATCAAAAGGGCTTTGAGTTTAAAGCCTCATTCAGAAATTATTCAAAGAACGGCCGGCCTTTCTTTCAAAGAGGCCGGTCGTTTTTATTGGCTTTCTCCAGAAGCGGATTCAAGTTTAGCAATAGCTTCCGTTTCAATTGTTGAGCCATCGAATTGTGTTAGCTGGACTGAGATCCGAATCGGGGTTTTCTCTGGTGCTGTGGTTGGCCATGGTAGTACGAAATGAAGCCCACGGGCTCTTGATGTACGCCTAAAATGCTGGTGAGCTTTGGCTGCAGGGATTGTCCATTCTGCAAACTGACGCCCTAAGCTAGCCTCTTGTGCCGTTGCTGTTGGTTCATATGCAGCCACGTAAATGTCACCGGCAGTTGTGACAAGACGTTCATCGGCATCACGTGGTTCAACGACAAGCGTTACACCCTCGGGAAAGCCATCACCATCGGCGTCATAACACACCGTTTTTTCATGATTAATGACGAGGTGTGTTAGATCTGATTGGTGACCAA
>Ga0315321_10004056_pt1 | contig 11273 bp, 10 predicted proteins | sample M180m21515metaG_FD_203464 | JGI IMG/M metagenome (GOLD analysis project Ga0315321, IMG submission 203464) | Ammonia-oxidizing marine archaeal communities from Monterey Bay, California, United States - M1 80m 21515 | ecosystem: Environmental > Aquatic > Marine > Intertidal zone | place: USA... | reverse complement strand
CTTCACACGGCTTGGATAGTTTTGCAATTTCAGCAACTGCAGTGGCAGTTGCCTTATCGATTCCGCGCTTCAGATCCATCGGGTTCATGCCAGCCGCAACTGACTTTAACCCTTCACGGAGAACAGCCTGCGCAAGAACGGTCGCTGTAGTAGTCCCGTCACCGGCAACATCAGAAGTTTGTGAGGCAACTTCCTTCACCATCTGTGCGCCCATGTTCTCGAACTTGTTTTCGAGCTCAATTTCTTTAGCCACCGACACACCGTCTTTAGTAACGGTGGGAGCGCCGAATGCTTTATCGAGAATTACGTTACGTCCTTTCGGACCCAAAGTGACTTTTACCGCATTGGCCAGAACATTCACACCTGCGAACATCTTCTGCCGAGCGTCGTCACCAAATCTGACATCTTTAGCTGCCATGGTTATAAATTCCTCTTAAAAAATACTGTATTCAGTTAAGTCCGAAAGGACGAAACTGCTTAGCCTTCAATTACCGCCATAATGTCATCTTCACGCATAACGAGAAGATCATCACCATCAACCTTAACTTCGGTGCCGCTGTACTTACCGAACAGCACTTTGTCACCAACATTAAGATCGAGCGCTCGCAGCTCGCCGCTATCAAGCAGTTTGCCATTACCTACAGACAGAATTTCGCCCTTGCTGGGCTTTTCTGTTGCTGAGTCAGGAATTACGATACCACCGGGTGAGGTGCGCTCTTCTTCCATTCGCTTAACGATCACGCGATCGTGAAGTGGGCGAATATTCATTGTTCAGTTCTCCAATCAATTTCCAGGAACACGCCAAAAACGCCTAAGGGCTTTTTTCCTATAAAAAGCACGTTTTCGTCATTGCTGTTGTTAGCACTCTATCCGAGTGAGTGCTAATCATAGCGATGAGTTTGCATTTTTCAAGGGCTGATAGCAGCAAAGTGACACATGCCATGACAAGCTGGGTGCGCGCGGCTATCCTCTGAGCACATGAATTGGCCCTTTTGGCGACCCCGAGGCTCAAACCGATGACCCAACAAGCTGAGATTCTCTTGGTGCAAACCACCTGTCCGGATACAGAGACGGCCCGAGAACTGACAAAAAAGCTTTTAGTTCAAAGGCTTGCTAGTTGTATTAACCTTATTGAAGGCATTGAAAGCCACTACCTATGGGAAGGCGAACTAAAGCAGGGCACCGAGACGCTCATGCTGATTAAAGCGCCCGCAGCCCGCTATCAGGCTCTCGAAGCGTCTATTATTCAGAATCATCCCTATGAACTTCCAGAGATCATCGCAGTCAGTCTGAGTGGTGGGCTGCCCGCCTACCTCAACTGGGTGGCCACGTCGTCTGCCGCAAAAGCTGGCGCAGAGGGTGCTTTGTGACCGTAATTAAGCCATTCCAAATGAAATACTGGGCCTTTATTGCAGCGCTTTCGGAGCTTCTGCTAATGTGCGCAAGCCTTAACGCTGCGCCACCCATGCATCCGGAAAAAGCATTTCGCTACGCAGTAGAGAGCAACAGCAGCGAGATTATCGTCAATTGGACAATCGAGCCAGGCTATTACCTCTACAAAAAGCGCATGAGTTTTGCCAGTGGGAACCCGTCTCTGGAACTGCTCGAGCCGCTATTTCCAGCGGGCGAATCTCACGAAGACGAATTCTTCGGCAAATCAGAGGTCTATCGCAACTCAGCGGAAATCCGAATTCCTTATATCGGTGAGCCGGGAACGACTGCAGAAATTATTGTGATGTCGCAGGGCTGCGCTGATATGGGGCTGTGCTATCCACCGCAACGCTGGGTCAGCGCTGTAACACTGCCGGGTAAAACCACGATGCCGAAAAATGCTCTGAGCCAACTCATCAACGGGCAGAGTAACAGCAATACACCACTTCCGGCAGAGCAGGCCTTTGCAGTAAGCGCCGTCGCGGTCGATGCATTTAACGTAAGGATCGATTGGGACATCGAGGACGGCTATTACATCTATCAGAATGAAATCGCTGCAACCGTAGTTAGTAAAAATGCAAAGGCCGGCCAACTGCAATTACCTAAAGGCGTCGTGGTGGATGATCTCGAGTACGGAATAACCGAAGTTTATTTCGACACGGCCTCGGCTCTTTTGCCCATCTCCCGAGCAATACCTGATCCTGGCCTGCTTGAAGTCAAAGTCAGTTTTCAGGGCTGTAAAACAGACAGCATTTGTTACCCCCCACAAAGCACTTTGGTTGCTGTCGACCTTCCAGCAGCTGTGTCTGGCGATATTCCGACACAGCTCACGTCTCCGGTGTCTGAGCAAAGCCGACTCGCAGAATTGATTATCGAAGGCAACATACTCGCCGTAATGGGTTTGTTTTTGGGCTTTGGTTTATTGCTGGCATTTACGCCTTGCGTGTTACCAATGGTGCCAATACTTTCCGGCATAATCGCAGGGCAAGGCAAAGACATCACCACACTGCGCGCATTTCTGTTGTCCCTCACCTACGTGCTCGGTATGGCACTGACCTATACGCTCGCTGGTGTTTTATTTGCCGCCGCAGGCCAACAGGTTCAGGCACTGCTGCAACAGGCGTGGATTATTATTGCCGTTAGCGTGCTGTTTGGTGTGCTGGCACTCGCCATGTTTGGGTTCTTTACACTGCAACTTCCGGGTTTCCTGCAAACCCGCATTAGCAATTTCAGCGGCCAACAGAAAACCGGCACATTTGTTGGCACGGGCATTATGGGGGCGCTCTCTGCCTTGGTTGTCACGACCTGTGTCGCACCACCACTCGTTGCCACACTAACCGTGATTGCCGAATCCGGTGATGCCTACCGCGGCGGTGCAGCTCTGTTCGCGCTGAGCATGGGAATGGGTTTCCCGCTATTGGTTATTGGCACATCTGCAGGACGCCTGCTGCCCAAAGCCGGCGCATGGATGATAACCATTAAAGAGTTTTTTGGGTTCATGATGCTGGGCCTCGCCATATGGATGCTCGAACGCTTATTGCCCGGAGGCATCACGATGGTGCTGTGGGCCCTATTGCTTCTCGGTGTGGCGGTGCGACTGTGGATGCTTAGCGCAGGCTTTAAGCTTATCTTTGCCGCAGCATCCAAAATGCTAGCGATTTTCCTTGCCGGTTACAGTGTCATTACGCTGTACGCGGCGTATCAGGGCGACACGAACCCCTTCAACAGTATTGCCTCAATTAATGGCACGCAACAGCAACATCTCAGATTCATCCAAGTTAAAACTATCGCCGACCTCGACAATGAACTCGCCAAAGCAAAAGCAAACGATCAATATGTAATGTTTGACTTCTACGCTGACTGGTGTGTTTCCTGCAAGGAGATGGACTACTACACCTTTACCGATCCCGCAGTGCAAGAAGCACTGGCGAACACCCGGCTGCTGCAAGCCGATGTCACGAAAAATGACGAAGCCGACCAAGCCTTATTGCAACGAATGGGCATATTCGGGCCGCCGACCATAGTGTTCTTCGACAGCAGCGGTGAGGAAATCGAAGAAAAGCGGGTTATCGGTTTTCAATCAGCGGATGTATTCCGCGAACACCTGCGCAGCGTATTGCGTTAAAGCTGCTGCTCTCGCGCCAACGAACTTTAATCGATAAATTATCATGGCAAAATCATTTCTAAGTGCATCGAGTGTTGTCGCGATAGTGGCAGGTCTCTCGGCAGGGCTGTTTTTGGCCAACTATTTGCGGGACAGTGTCAATAAGATTGAGGTTCACGAACTCGGGGCCGAAGCAGCTCTGTTAAGCGATATTCCCAAGCAACTGCCTCCAATTACCCTCCCCGATCTGGAGGGGCAGTCGCGCAGCGTCTCGGAATGGTACGGAAGACCGCTCATCGTCAACTTCTGGGCGACTTGGTGCGCGCCCTGTCGGCGCGAAATGCCATTGCTCCAACTGACCCATGAAATGGCCTCCGAAAACGGTCCTATCGTAATCGGCATTGCGGTCGACAGGCTGGACGACGTCCGCAGCTACATCGCCGAATCCGGTTACACCTACCCTATACTGACAGGCCAGCAAGAAGCGCTCGATATTACGGAGCTGTTCGGATTTGAGTTTCTTGGGCTTCCCTTCACCGTGTTCACCACCGACACGGGCGACATACTCGCCGTTCACGTGGGTGAACTGCATGCGGCGCAGCTCAACCAGTACCTAACTGCATATAAGCTACTAATAACCAAAGAAATAGATGCCGCGGAAGCCGCGCGTCAAATGAGCGCTGTCGCTAACGGCACTCCGGCCGGATAACCGCAACCCAAAAACCCCATCGCAACGGTCAAAATAACGCACAAATGGGTTTATTTGCTGCGGAAAACCGTTATCATGCTGCCATCTTCGCTGATCTGAGCTTAACCGATGGCAACCATTCTTCTTCTTAACGGCCCAAATCTCAACCTTCTGGGCACCCGCGAACCGGCTGTTTACGGCGGCACTACGCTAAAAGAGCTGGAAACCAACATCATGAGTGCCGCGGCTGAATTAGGTCACTCACTTGACGCCATACAAAGCAATGTCGAGGGCGACCTGGTTAACCGGATTCATGCTGCTGCTGGCAATACAGACTTTATTCTGTTTAATCCGGGGGCATTCACTCATACCAGTATCGCTCTGCGGGATGCCATTCTCGGTACAGAGATTGCCTTTATCGAGATCCACATCAGCAACGTCTATGCGCGCGAAAAATTCCGTCGACAGTCCTATTTTTCGGATATTGCTGTTGGCACCATCAGCGGTCTCGGAACTTACGGGTATGAACTCGCACTGCTTGCCGCAGACAATAAACTCAAAAGCTAAACCGACAGGAACCTCATCATGGATATCCGCAAAGTCAAAAAACTGATCGAGCTACTGGAAGAATCCGGCATCGCCGAGATCGAAATTACCGAAGGTGATGATTCTGTCCGGATCAGCCGTTATCCAACCTCAGGGTATGCAGCAGCGCCACAACCAGTCGCCGTCCAGTCGCCGGCAATTGCTGCATCAGTAGATACACCTGCAGCACAAGCAGCAGCACCGGTAGCCGCTCCAGTCGCCGCCCCGGAGTCCGGCACACCGCGGGGTCATGCGATCACTGCACCGATGGTTGGCACGATGTACACGTCTCCATCACCCACCGCAGATGTTTTCGTTAACGTTGGTGACAGTGTCGCTGTTGGTGACATTGTCTGCATCATTGAAGCAATGAAAATGATGAACCAGATTGAAGCGGATGTCGCTGGCACCGTGCTGGCAATAGAAGCACAGAATGGTGACCCTGTTGAGTTCGGACAGACACTGATCGTGGTCGGATAGCTCGTATTTAATTAGCAGGAGCACGGCAACCTCGCTGTGCCCGCAACCGGAAATAAGTAACCAAAATGCTCGATAAAGTATTGATAGCAAACCGTGGTGAAATCGCATTACGCATTCAACGCGCCTGTCGCGAGCTCGGCATTAAGACCGTTGCCGTTCACTCCACTGCTGACGCCACTCAGAAGCACGTCCTTCTCGCTGATGAGACCGTCTGTATTGGTCCGCCTCAGTCAAAAGACAGCTACCTGAATATGCCGGCAATTATCAGTGCCGCAGAAGTTACCGATGCTGTAGCCATTCATCCCGGTTACGGTTTTCTCTCTGAGAATGCGGATTTCGCCGAACGCTGTGAAAGCAGTGGTTTTGTTTTTATCGGGCCAACGCCTGACCTTATTCGGATGATGGGCGACAAAGTGTCAGCCATCCAAGCAATGAAAAAAGCGGGTGTTCCCTGCGTACCCGGATCTGATGGTCTGCTGCCCGATGAGCCAGATGAGTGCCTGCGGATCGCCCGCAGCATCGGCTACCCGATCATAATTAAGGCTTCCGGCGGCGGTGGTGGCCGTGGGATGCGCGTTGTGCACACCGAAGCATCACTGCTCAACTCTATCCAGACAACCAAAGCCGAAGCCGGTGCTGCATTTGGTAATGATGAAGTCTATATGGAAAAATTTCTCGAGAAGCCTCGGCATATCGAGTTTCAGGTTCTGGCTGACAACTTTGGCAATGCGGTACATCTTTTTGAACGCGATTGCTCGATGCAGCGCCGGCACCAGAAGGTTATTGAAGAGGCGCCTGCTCCTGGCATTACCCATGAGCAACGCATGTCCATGGGAGAACGCTGCGCAGAGGCTTGTCGCACATTGGGTTATCGGAATGCAGGTACTTTTGAGTTTTTATATGAGAATGGTGAGTTCTACTTTATTGAAATGAATACCCGCCTGCAGGTAGAGCACCCGGTTACCGAAATGATCACCGGCATCGATATTGTTAAAGAGCAAATTTGCGTCGCTAATAACGACAAGCTGAGCTTTACCCAGGATGAAATAAAGCTGCGCGGGCACGCATTTGAGTGTCGCATTAATGCCGAGGACCCGAAAACGTTTATGCCGTGCCCAGGCACCGTAGACACTTGGCATCCGCCGGGCGGCCCGGGTGTTCGTGTCGATAGCCATCTCTACAATGGGTATGGTGTGCCGCCGTATTACGACTCAATGATTGGGAAGCTTATTTCCTTTGGTGAAGATCGAGATACTGCCATCGCCCGCATGAACTCTGCGCTGCATGAGCTTTTTATCGATGGCATTAAAACCAACACTTTGCTGCATAAAGAAATCTTCCAGCATGCGGCATTCAAGGCCGGCGGCACTGACATTCATTATCTCGAGCGCCGTCTCGGGCTCTCGTGAGTCTGGATAAAGCATCACAATAGCGACCGGTTTTTCCGGCAGCTAACCGGCAACCTTTTAGGGCAGATTGCATGGCATGGCTACAACTCACTCTGGAGCTAAAAAAAGATCGCGCTGAGGCCTTAGAATCACTCATGGAAGAACTGAGTGCGCTTTCAATTACCTTCACAGATGCTGCCGATGAGTCTGTACTGGAACCTAAGCCCGGCGAAATGCCACTCTGGCAAAACATCTCTGCGGCTATTTTATTTGCTGAAGACACCCCACCGGAAACCCTGATTGATGCGGTCGCTAAATATTTTCCGGAAAGCTCTGCTGGTGCGGCTGCGGAAATACTTGAAGACCGAGAATGGCTGCACGAATGGAAACGCGACGTGTCGCCAAAACAATACGGCAATCGACTCTGGGTTTATCCGTGGTTCTCCGAAGCCGTTACTGACCCCAATCAGGTTATTGTTGAACTCGAGCCCGGCCTAGCCTTTGGCACCGGCGAGCACCCGACCACGGCAATGTGTCTTGAGTGGCTCGATGCTCACGATATCGCCAACAAAAGCATTATGGATTATGGCTGTGGCTCAGGCCTTCTGGCAATCGCTGCACTCAAGCTCGGGGGGCGCCAAGCTGCTTGCATAGATATCGATCCGCAAGCCATTATTGCGGCACGGTCAAACGCTGAAAGAAATAGAGTTAGTGAGAGAATGCTTACCTGCAATACAGAAACTCTTTTGCGGAATAGCTACGATTTAGTTATCGCAAACATCCTCAGTGGGATACTGATTGATTTATCATCGGCTTTGACGAAGCTGGTCACACACGAGGGTTTGCTGGTATTAACCGGCATACTCGAAGAACAGGCGGAAACAGTAATCTCGGCCTACGCGCCACAAATCCCTCTATCGATTATTTTAGAGCGCGATGGATGGGTGCTGCTGGCTGGTGAGAAGTAGTTGGTCATCATGTTTACCCAATGCCCAAAATGCGCAGCCACTTTTCGGATCACCGCCGAACAACTCAAACAAGCGGAAGGTCGGGTTCGCTGTGGCAAGTGCCAGCATGCCTATGATGCGCTCAATCCGGATGATCTCCCAACAGCTAAGGGTTCGGAGAGACTCCCCAGTTGGCTCAATGCGTCGGATGAGATTGACGACCCGGAAAACATCAGCCACGAAAACTCCGATCACAGACCACTGACTGTAGATGATATCGCCGAGGCATTTTCCGACCCAGAAAGCACCGAAAAAATCCCCGATGATCGCTTAATGGATGATGCATTCGATGAAGAAGCTAGCGGCACCATCATTCACATCGAAGGCGATGAAGAGGACGCCAGTGGAGACACGGATGAAGGCCAGGGCCTCGAATCAAACACCCATGATCCTCTGGAATTTAACGTCCCCAAACAACAATGGGGTCGATTCTTCACCGGAGACTATGAAGGCCCTATTATCGAGGCCGTAGGTCCGCTCCATGAAGATGAGGGGGAACCGGAAATCTTTGTAGACAGCCCGGAAATCGATGTTGCTGCAACGGATACGGAGATTCCGAACGGTGAGGAGACACATCCCAAAGAAAAAACCTCATCGCTCCGCACCGCCATTGATAACCTGACCATGGAAAAGTCTGAGTGGCAACGCCTTCATGAGGACGCTGATAACGAGGCCGATGCTTTGTTCATGGTCGAACCTGATGAAATTGACAACGAGGATGTCAACGAGAACTCAAACAAAGAAGAGACCGACGATACCGGCGTCCGCGTCAATGACGAAGATAATCATCGGGGGGTTGATGACAATAGTGAAGCCGAAGCAACAATCCCTGCAGACACCCAGCAGCATGCGGTTGAGCAAATCAATAGGCCCACTGAGGCCGACTTGGGCGCACCACCATTGTGGGCTAAGCCTGAACCAGAGGGGCAAGACACGCCTCGGTCACGCCGCGGGTTTGCTGCTATCGGATTGCTGCTGCTGCTCATCATGCTTGCCATCCAGCTCATGCACCATAATCGTGAAAAACTGGCTACTGACCCAAGATATGGTGAAACTGTCCGGAGTGTTTACGCCTCGCTGGATCGCCCGCTCTATCCAGCGTGGGAACTCAGCGCCTACAAGATTCGCGGCACTAAAGCCATCTCTGGTGAAAGCAACGGTGACATGCTCGACATACGTGCGCAGCTGGCGGTGACGGGCGACAAACCTATGGGCGAACCGCAAATCCGCGTTATTTTGAAAGACCGCTGGGGAAAAGCGGTGAATGACTGGCTGTTTAGTGCGGATGAGTATATGCCGGGAATGCGTCCCCCCAACGGACTCATCCAGCCCGGCACGATTACACCCATAAAATTAAGTGTTGTGGATCTGGGTTCAAAAGCTCGGGGTTTTCAACTCGAAATCTGCCTGCTTCGCGAAGGCGGTGTTTTGCAGTGCGACGGCCAGCTCTGAGCCTCAACACACGTCATGAATACTCCCCGCATTGGTCCGCATCAGCTCAGCAGCAACATATTGCTTGCTCCCATGGCAGGCCTAACTGACCAGCCGTTCCGCAACCTATGTCGCCAATTCGGTGCAGGTATGGCTACATCGGAGATGACCACCGCAGATACAGCCATGTGGCGCAGCCGTAAAAGTCAGCATCGATTGGTTCTCGATAATGAGAACGGCCTTAAGGTAGTGCAAATTGCCGGCAGCGACCCCCAACAAATCAGCGAAGCTGCCAAGGCTATAGAAGGCCTGGGCGCCGACATCATCGATATCAACATGGGCTGCCCAGCAAAAAAGGTCTGCAAAAAACTGGCGGGTTCAGCCCTGCTTCAGGATGAACAACTGGTTAAGCGAATACTCGAGGCGGCGGTAAGCGCTGTCAATATTCCGGTAACACTCAAGATCCGCACCGGCTGGGACTTGGCGCATCGTAATGGACCCGAGATTGCGACTATGGCTGAGGGCATTGGCATTGCTGCATTGTCCGTACATGGGCGAACCCGTTTGTGCATGTTTAAAGGTGATGTTGAATACGACACCATTGCCGACATCAAGCAAAGAATAAATATTCCGGTATTTGCTAACGGCGACATTAAAACACCTCAACAAGCTGCCGCGGTACTTAAGAAAACCGGTGCTGATGGCGTAATGATCGGACGTGGTGCGCTGGGCCAGCCTTGGCTGTTTACAGCCATCAATAGCTGGGTAAGCAAAAAAGTTTTGCCGAACCCCCCCTCAATAATCGAGCAACGTGATATTATTATTGCTCACATCAAGGCACTCCATGAGCTCTATGGCTCCACCACCGGTGTCCGGGTAGCAAGAAAACATCTGAGCTGGTACTGCCAGCATATAGAAGGCGCAGCAGAGTTTAAGTACCGTTTTGTACGACTAAATAGCGCCGAAGATCAGCTGCAGATAACATTGGATTTTTTTGATCGCTGCCAACCCACAGGGGCAGCGGCAAATTTGGCGCCTTTGCGTCATGGGGAATTAGGTTCGTGGTCTCAAGCAAGAAAAAGCCTGCCAACAAAAAAACAGTCAAGAAGAAGACTGGAAAACAAGGCAAGGCAAAACTCCCCGAAGTTCAGCTGAGAAATCGCCCGTTGCGATCACTCACAGAAGAAGCTCTGGGCCGGTACTTTAAAGATCTTAACGGACACCAACCCACCAATCTTTACACTCTGGTGCTGGGCGAAGTCGAAGCCCCATTGCTTGCCAGCGTAATGAAACATACCGATGGGAATCAAACAGTTGCATCTGAAATTCTCGGCATCAACCGGGCGACTTTACGAAAAAAACTCAAGCAATATAGCCTGATTTAGCGCCAAAGCTTTCACCTTTAAACGCCTACTGCGGCGGCAATGCGCCGCGGCGGAGTAAGCCACACAACAGCCTTTCAAGAGTTATCACTATGAGCCAAACACTGCGAGTTCTGGTCAGCGTTTCTGACAAAACCGGCGTTGTCGAATTTGCCAGCACACTGGCAAAACTGGGCGCTGAGTTTATTTCAACCGGTGGTACTGCAAAATCACTCCGCGAGGCCGGACTATCCGTTACCGATGTTTCCGAGGTTACCGGCTTTCCCGAAATCATGGACGGTCGAGTAAAAACCCTTAATCCGCTCATTCATGGTGGGCTGCTGAATCGTGGCGAACAAGACGCTGCGGTGATGCGCAAGCACGGTATAAACAACATCGATATGCTAGTGGTGAACCTATACCCATTTGAAGCTGCAGTTGCCAAACCCGATTGCAGCTATAACACTGCTATTGAAAACATCGATATCGGCGGACCTGCTATGATCCGGGCGGCATCGAAGAATCACGCGCATACGGCTGTTATCACTGACCCCTGCGACTACGAGATGATTGCAGGTGAGCTGACGGAAAAAGGCGAAATTAGTGGCGCCTTGCGCGCCCGCTTGGCTAAAAAAGCTTTTGCGCATACCGCCTGCTATGACGCTGCAATTTGGAACTACCTGCAACAGCAGGATAATGATCAGGAATGGCCTGAGCGCTACCCGATAGGCTTGCACAAACAACAAGAACTCCGCTATGGCGAAAACCCGCACCAGCATGCCGCGGTCTACACGATGC
>Ga0315321_10004054_pt1 | contig 11273 bp, 13 predicted proteins | sample M180m21515metaG_FD_203464 | JGI IMG/M metagenome (GOLD analysis project Ga0315321, IMG submission 203464) | Ammonia-oxidizing marine archaeal communities from Monterey Bay, California, United States - M1 80m 21515 | ecosystem: Environmental > Aquatic > Marine > Intertidal zone | place: USA... | reverse complement strand
ACATGATAGATGAATCTGAAGTTTTAACTCCTGCTGATGAGTTACGTCATATTTGGAAATGGGATCTTACAACACCTGTTGTTAATGGTGCAAGATCTTTGGCTGAAGCTTTGAGACGAATTGAAGAGGGTGCATCTATGATCAGAACAAAAGGTGAACCTGGAACTGGAAATGTTGCAGAAGCTATTACACATATCAAAAAAGTTAATGACGAATTAAGAACAATTAAATCAATTTATGATTCTGGTGATAATCAAGATTTAGTACGTATGGCAAGAGAATTCAAAGTATCATATGATATTGTAGAGCAAACTGCAAAACTTGGAAGATTACCTGTTGTAAATTTTGCAGCTGGTGGAATTGCAACACCAGCAGATGCAGCATATTTGATGTCACTTGGATGTGATGGTATCTTTGTTGGGTCTGGAATTTTTAGTGCAGATGATGCACAACAAAGAGCTAATGCAATTGTTTTAGCCACTACTTTTTGGAATGAATCTGATAAAGTTAAGGAAGCACAAAAAATGATTGATGAAAGACAATCTATTCATGGTTTAGATGTTAAAACATTAGAGTTACGTATGCAAGATCGTGGAGGTTCAGCATGAGTCTTAATTTTGGAGTTTTATCAATACAAGGAGATGTTCTTGAAAATATTTTATCTGTAAAAGCTGCAATTGATGCATTAGACATTGATGGAACTGTTACTAGTGTTAAAACCCCCGATGAAATTTCTAAAGTGGATGGTCTTGTAATTCCTGGTGGTGAAAGTACTACTATTGGACAACTATCTGCAGCTAATGGTTCATTGAAGATGTTGAAAGAAAAAATTGAACAAGGAATGCCTGTTTTGGGAATTTGTGCAGGAATGATAATGTTATCTAAAACAGCACAAGATAAAGTAGTAGGAAAAATTGATCAACCTCTTTTAGAAATTTTGGATATTAAATTAGAAAGAAATTCTTTTGGGAGACAACGAGAATCTTTTGAATCTGATATTTCTTTAAACTCTATTGGAATTCCTACCTTTAATGGAGTTTTCATAAGAGCTCCCTCAATTTCTGATGTGGGAAATGACGTAGAAGTTTTATCAAAATTTAATGAAAAAATTATTGCTGTTAAGAAAAATAACATAATTGGGGTGGCATTTCATCCAGAATTGACAAGTGATATTTCATTACACAAATATTTTGTTAATCTTACAAATACTCTAAAAAATTAAAATTCTATTATTACAAAATTTTATTTCATTAATGACTAATTGGCACTAGATTGTTAGTTTGTTACTAATTAAATATCATGAAACTCAAGTTTTTCCATGACAGAACAAACTACAACAGGCTCTATAGCACCGTATTTTGAGCAATTTTTTGAACAAATCAAAAATGTTCATCCAAAAATTGACACCGAACTCTTAATTCGAGTTATGTTGTTTGAGATAAATTTGAAAAAATATGTTGGTCCAGATATACCTCATGTTCATCTTGATGTATCGTATGAAAAAGGTGTAGACCTTCACATCAAACAAGAGGAAGCCCGAGATAAATTTCCAATAGAGATTTCTACTAACAAGTGGGGAGATGGAATTATCTTTTCAGGTTTGATGGGAGTAAGACATATTGAGAAAGTCTGTGCAGATCCACAAATTGTTAAAGTGACTGGTAATGCAACTCCCAGACACAACTAATTTTTATTTTTATAATTATTAACATAAAATTTTTTTATTTAAAATTATTATTTAGAAAAATTAATGTCAATACGCATTGTAGCATTAATAATTTTTATAACTTTTTCAATTATTTTTGCATCCGTTGTAAAGAACCCTCTAAATTTATCATTACCCAAGTCTTCTGCAACTAAACCGAATGGTCCATTGTCTCCTTTTGTAACTACAATCCACATCTTCTCAATGTTAGTATCTAGACAACTTAGAATTTCTGCTGTAGCTGGAACTGAGTCTGGTGGAATCAAAAATGGATCATCAAAACCTCCTATTACCCATGCATGAGGGATTTTTTTCAAAATTTCTGTATATCGTTTTTGTACATATTTGTATAATGCTTCAGTTTCAAATGTAGCTAATAATGGCACATAGTTTTTTACTGCATATGCTTCAATGTCCATACTTAATCTGTACAAATCCTCTCTTTTAGCCTCAAAGTTGACAAATTTTGCCTTTGTAAAGTCCTCTAATGTGGATAATCCTGAATCATTTGTTACATCTTTTAGATCATCTTTTGGCAATTCAGTACATTGAATTTTTAATTCTTCTATGAAACTTTCATATTCAGTTGTCAATACTCAAAAAATCTTTTTCAGCTATTATAATATTAATCTCGTAATTTTCTAGTGCCAATTTAATTTATACTATTATTTAATCCAGTAAATTATGCATTGATTTTAAATCTTTTTTAAACGGTTCTAGTATTTTTGGGATTTCAATTTTTATTGAATCCTTTAATGACAAGTTTTGAGATTTTTTTTCATTCCACACTTTGGAATTAAATTCTGATATTTCCTTAGTAATTTCTGTTTGTTCTTCTATATTTTCAACACTGACTTGTTTTTGTTGATGTATGCTTTCATTTGAATACAGTATTTTCCAAAGATGTTCTGTAATGAATGGTGTTATTGGAGCTAATAATTTTAAAATTGTTGCCAATGTTTTATGAAGTGTAAATATTGCAGCATCCCTTTCTTCATCTGAGAAATCAATGCCATATGCTCTTGCTTTAACCATTTCAATATAATGTGCGGCAAATACATTCCATGTAAATTCCCTTATTGCAATTGCAGGAATAAAGAAATTATATTCTTCATAACCTTTTTTGCATTCTTTTACTAATTTATCTAATTCTGATAAAATCCATTTATCTGAAGCATTTGGAATTCCTGAATCAATTACTGGAAAACTTGATAAAAATCTGGACACATTCCATAATTTACTTAAAAATTTCTTTGTTGATTCAATTTTTTGTTCATTACATCTAAAGTCATATCCGTGATTAATCTCACTTGCACTCCAAAATCTAAAAGTATCTGCGCCTAATTTTTCAATTACTGGTAATGGATCTATTGCATTTCCTTTACTTTTACTCATTTTCATTCCTTTTTCATCTAAACCATATCCCATGACCCAAGCTTCAGACCATGGTTTTTCTCCAGTTAATTCATCACATCTCAATAATGTGTAATACAACCATGTTCTCACAATATCTTTTGCTTGTGGTCTTATTGATACCGGATATACTTTTTTGAAGAATTCATCATCTCTGTTAAATTTACTAATGAATAATGGGGATACACTAGAATCCATCCATGTGTCAAATGTTCTTTCTTCACCAATAAATTCTGTAGATTTACATTTTGTACAATTAGTAATTGGACATTTTTCATTCCATGGTCTATAATATTTTCCAGGTTCAGGAACGTGTGGTTCTGAACAATTTTTACAATACCAAATTGGGATTTCAGTACCATAAAACCTTCTTCTTGAAATTGGCCAATCAATATTGATAGATTCCAACCAATTCATCAAAATTTGCTTATGCATGGTAGGATGAAATGTAATCTCTTTTCCAACTTCTTTCATTTTTTCAACTTTTTCTTTTTGTTTAAGATAATATTCTTCCATGGGAATAATTTCAATTGGAATTTTACTTCTTTCTGAAATTGGAGTCCTATGAACAATATCTTCAATTTTTTCAACAAATCCAGCAGTTTCTAAATCTTCAATAATTTTTGTTCTTGCTTGTTTTGGTTTTAATCCTGCGTATTCTCCTGCAATTTCAGTCATTCTTCCGTCTAATCCAATTGCAACTATTTCTCGTAATTGCAATTCTCTAAATAATGCAACATCATTTTGATCACCATAACTACAAACCATTACTGCTCCTGAACCAAATTCTTCTTTGGCTGAGTGATGTGTTCTTAATTCTACTTCTGAATTTGTTATGGGGACAATTATTTTTTTACCAATATACTTTGAATATCTTTCATCTTCAGGATTTACAATAATTGTTTTACATGCACAAAGTAATTCTGGTCGTGTACTTGCAATAATTATCTCTTGATCTGTATCTTTAATTTTAAATTTCATGTAAACAAGTTTTGTTTGTAAATTATCATAAATTATTTCAGCATCTGCAATAGTAGTTCCTGAAACCCAATCATAATTATTGGGTCTATTTGCAAGATAGACTTCTCCTTTTTTCCATAATTTAATGAATGTTGATTGTGTTAATGTTCTGTATTCTTCTGAATCTGTTCTATAGTAATTTGCAAAATCTCCACTAATTCCTAAATTTTTCATAATTAGTATCATCTCTGCTTCTAAATCGTCTAATGCATCTCTGCATAAGTTTAGAAATTCTCCTCGTTCTGTTTCTCTCATTCTAATTTTATGTTTTTTTTCAGTATAGAGTTCAACTGGTAATCCATTTCTGTCAATTCCAATTGGGAAATACACATTTTTTCCAGCCATTCTTGCAGTACGTGCTATCATATCTATTTGTGAATAGTGAGCTGCAGCACCAATATGCCATGGTCTACCTGATGGATATGGTGGCGGAGTATCTATTGTAAAATTATTTTCTTCAGGTGTAAAATCATAAATTTTATTTTCTTCCCATTGTTTAAGAATATTTTTTTCTAATTCTGGATTCCATGCTTTTTCTGATATTTTAGGTTCCATTTTCTACCTTTCAATATTGGAAATTATGTGAGAACCTTTGTTGTATCCTTCATAAATGTAAACTCCTACTGCTTCAACATTTTCAGGCATTTTAGGAGCTAATAATTTAATTATTTCACTTGAAAGATTTTCAACTGTAGCTTCTCCTTCTAATAGATACGTTGTATGTTTTGGAACTTGTAAGTCAAACAATCCTTTTGGTCCATCAAAACTAATTTGATAATGTGATTCATCTTCTTTTTTTAGATATTTTCTATTAATGAAAAATTTATGATCAAATTCATTGATAACTTCCTTAATGATTTTTTTAGCTATTCCAAAATCAACTAACAGATTATTTTTCATCTGCCCCACAAGTTCTACCATTACAGATGAAGTGTGTCCATGTAGAATTGAACATTTTTCAACTAATGGAAGTATATGTGCATAATCAAATGAGAATGATGCATCTTCTAAAAATATTGAACCTGTTTGTGGTGTTTTATCATAAAATACTATATCTTGTAATTCTTTAATTTGTGCAACATATTTTGCATGTCCAATTGCCATTATTTTTTCTTCAGGGAAATCTTCCTTGATTTGTTTATATTTTTCAATATCTGCATCATTATCTATTACTTCGATAAATCCTTTAGATGTTTTAAAATCAATTCTCACTTTATCACCGCTTTTTAGTATCATTTCATAACTGTAGTCGTATTCATTTTCTAAAAATGTGAGCATTTGTGCTACTGTTAATTCTGTTCTTGTTTTTAGCAAATTTCCCTTTTTATCTATGTATTTGAAATCTGAATCTAAAATTGTAGGACTTGTAGCCATGTGACGTTTTTTGACTATGGATATAATATAAATTCTGTAATAACCTGCCTGATTATTATTTTATAGTTAAACTAAGGAATTTAAAATTCTGGCAAGGTTTACGTCATTATTTGTAATACCGCCTGCATCATGAGTTGTTAATTCTACTGTGATTCTATTGTACACGTTAAACCATTCTGGATGATGATTCATCTTTTCAATTTCCATGGCAGCTCTAGTCATAAATCCAAATGCTTGATTGAAATTATCAAATTGAAATTCTTTGTGTAGTTTGTCATTTTTTAGACTCCATCCTGGCAATTTTTCTAATTCTTTTACTATCTCATTTTGTGATAATGACATCATATTGTATTGTAAATATTGTTAAATTAAAAGATTGATGATTTAATAATTTTACCAAAGATTACCTTGCATTTCTAAAATTAATTTAATATCTTTTGAAATAGTTTCTAATGTGTCTAGATCATAATTTGTATTTGTAAAATCTATCGACATAAAAGTAGCACCTTCGAAATTTGCATGTCTTAAATTTACTCCACTTAGATTTGTATTCCGTAAATCTGCATTCCGTAAATCTGCATAAAATAAATCTGCTCCACTAATATTTGCATTTGTAAGATCCACTCCATACAAGTCTGTATCCCAAAGTTTTGCATTTTCAAGATTTGTGTTTTGTAAATTGGCTCCTCTTAGTTTTACATTAAATAATATTGTATTGCTTAAATCTGCTCCACTTAAATCTGCTCCACTTAAATCTGCATTGTGTATGTCTCTATTTTTAAGATTCACTCCTTTCAAATTAGTATTTGATAAATTTCTTCCAATTAATTCTTCATAATCAAAATTAACTTTTGATAAATTTCTTTTTTTAAAAATATCTCCAGACTCCATTATTTCTCCGTAAAATATTTCATTATTATGATGTTTATGACTATTTTCCCTATGCGGTGATAGTTTATGGAAATATATGTAAAATTAATTCTATGATTTAATGTGGGTTCATGGATTTAATCAACCAAACATTGTTAGAAAATATAAAAAATTCCATTTCTGATGTTGTTCCAAAAAAGAAAATAGGTATTGCTTTTTCTGGTGGTGTAGATAGTACATTAGTTTCAAAAATATGTACTGACATGGGATTTGATGTTGTTTTACTAACTATTGGTTTTTCAGAATCACATGACATTATATTTTCTAAAGAAGTTAATGAACACTTGAATTATTCTCACCATATTTTAGAAATTGAACCTGAAACATTTCCTGAAATTACTTCAAGAATACATAAAATAATTGATACTGATAATTTATCTTGGAATGAAAATTGTATTGCTTTCCATTATGTTTCAAAACTTGCAAAAAGTTTGAATCTTGATATTGTGATTACTGGTAATGGTATTGATGAATTATTTTGTGGATACAATGCATATCGTGAAGCCTTTATCGGCGGTCAAACTAAAATCAATGAAGTAATGGATTCAAAATTAGAAAATGAATTAAAAATGATGAAAGCTGTTAATATTATTGCTTCAGAGTTTGATGTAAAAATTTTACAACCACTGCTGTCTGCTAAATTTACTGAATATGCCAAAACTATTTCGATTACTGAAAAAATTCATAGTTCTGATGATCTATATCGTAAACATATCATACGTAAATTAGCTAGTGATGTAGGTGTTCCCGAAATTTCTTGTAATAAAAGAAAAAAGGCATTACAATATGGTTCTAAAATTCATAAATCTTTACTAAAAACTAGATGAATTTTTTTACGGTTTTATGAACTGATTTTTCTACATTACTAATGATCTTTGGTGATGCTCCAAGATGTTTTTCTGGTGAAAAAATTGCATCGATTTCATTATTCGTTAATTTTGAAGAGAATGCTTTATCATTTTTAATTGCATCTTTATACAACATTCCTTTATCATTTGCCTCAAATGCAACTCTTTGTACGTCTCTATATGCTACAAATCTTGGAATTCCTTTTTTGATTAGTGCTTCTAAAACAAATTCTGCAAAAATTTGTCCTTTTGTAATGTATAGGTTGTCTACAATTCTCTTTTCATTTACCATTAAATTAGAAACAATTCTAGTCATTGTTTCTAACATTTCATCCACTAAGATGGATACAGTCGGAATTACAAATCTTTCATTAGCTGAATTTGAAAGATCACGTTCATGCCATAATGGAATATTTTCAAAAGATAATGCAACTTGACTTCTTACTAATTTTGATAATGATGATACTCGTTCACTCTTTATTGGATTTCTTTTAACAGGAACTGCACTGCTTCCCATTTGACCTTTTTTGAATTGTTCTGCAACTTCTCCAATTTCGGTTCTTTGTAAATTTCTAACTTCTATTGCAATTTTTTCTAATGTTGCTCCGATTAATGCTAATTCAAATACATATTCCGCATATCTTTCTCTAGGTACAACTTGTGTTGTAACTTCTGCTGGGAATAATTTTAATCTCTTTGCAGCTCTTTGTTGTACTTCTAGTGATTTTGCACCCATTAGAGAACCTGTTCCAACAACTCCTAGTGTTTTACAAATTAAAATTCTCTTTTTAATTTCTTCAATACGTTCTACATGTTTTGCCATTTCTGCTGCCCAATTAGCAAATTTTAATCCAAATGAAATGATACTTGCATGTTGTCCATGAGTTCTACCTACTGCTGGTATCTTTGCATACTTTACAGATTTTTTTGCAAGAATTGATGCCATTTTTGCAACTTTAGGTTCAATAATTTGTAATGCATCTCTCATTTGCATGGAATTACTTGTATCAACTAAATCATTACTTGTGAGGCCATAGTGAATCCATGGTCTTGCATTTTTAGAACATTTTTCACTTAGTGATTCTACTAATGCTGCTGTATCGTGATCACTTTTTGCTTCTAATTGTTTAATTCTTTTTGCAGTAATTTTACCTGACATTGCAGCTCTGTGAATTTCTTTACCTATTGTTTTTGAAATCATTCCTATTTCACTTTGAGAAATTGCAGCAGCTCCTTCAATTTCTAATTGATAATCAACTTTCTTTTGTTCACTGAAAATTTCCATCATTTCTTTGGTCCCATAACGACCATTATCAATAGGTAAAATTGCCAATATCTTGGTATTTGTATATTAGAAAATAAATCTACTTGTTTTTTTATCTATTTTTGCGATCATTATACGATTGATTCCATCTAGTTTTTTTGATTTATTTTTGTTTAATTCCTGTATCTGATAATACCCACTCTAATGCTTTCAAATAACCTTGTTTGAAATTTTTCTCATCAATTGCCCAATCTGGATTTGCTCTTAATTCTGCAAGTAATTGATTTGCTTTTTGTATAATTGTTGATTTTTCTAACATAATCTAATTTGAATTCTGATTCATTTAAAATTATTCTTAGAATACTTATGATGATTTAAATTGGATTGAAAGAAAACTTTACCAATACTTATGTCTTCAGCAAATCCAAAGAAAATTGGAGAAAATCAATATCAGATTGATGCTGATTCTAATCTTGGAATGAAAGTTCCTGTTAGAATTTATGCAAATGAGCCATTACTCCAAAAAATGTTATCTGATAGAACTATCATGCAGGCTAGAAATGTTGCTTCAATTCCTGGAATTGTCAGTCATAGTGTTGTTTTACCTGATGGTCATGAAGGATATGGATTTCCAGTGGGTGGAGTTGCAGCTATGGATGCTGAAGAAGGAATGATTAGTCCTGGTGGTGTTGGATATGATATCAATTGTGGAGTAAGATTACTTCGTTCAAATTTAAATGAACAAACAGTTCGTTCAAAATTAAAAGATCTAGTAAATGATTTATTCAGTTCTATTCCTTCTGGTGTTGGTTCTAAAGGTGCAGTTCGTTTAACAAATTCAGAACTTGATGAAGTTTTAGTTAACGGTGTTAATTGGGCTATTGAACATGGTTATGGGTCATCAAATGATTCTGATGTTTGTGAAGAAAATGGTAAAATTCCTAATGCTGATCCAAACAAAGTTTCTGATAAAGCAAGAAAAAGAGGAGCACCTCAACTGGGAAGTCTTGGTTCTGGTAATCATTTTCTTGAAATTCAAAAGGTTGCAGAAATACATGATGAGGAAGCAGCAAATAGAATGGGAATTAAAGAAGGTACCATTACAGTTTTAATTCATTGTGGTTCTAGAGGATTTGGTCACCAAGTTTGCAGTGATTATCTTCGAGTTGCAGAACAAGCTATGGAAAAATATAACATTAATTTGCCTGACAGAGAACTTGCTTGTGTCCCAAATAATTCTGAAGAGGGTGAGTCGTATAGAAAAGCAATGTTTGCTGCATTAAATTTTGCATGGAGTAATAGACAGATGATTACTCATTGGACTCGGAAATCTTTTGAACGTGTATTTGATCAAACAGAATCTGATTTAGATATGAATTTAGTTTATGATGTTGCACATAATATTGCTAAAGTAGAAAAACACAAAGTTGATGGTGAGGAAAGAAAATTAGTTGTTCATAGAAAAGGTGCAACACGAGCATTCCCTTCAAATCGTGCTGAAATTCCTTCTAAATACAGAGATTTAGGACAACCTGTGTTAGTTCCTGGTTCAATGGGAACTTCAAGCTGGATTTTATTAGGAAAATCTAATTCAATGGATTTGAGTTTTGGTTCTACTGCCCATGGTGCAGGAAGAACTATGTCAAGATCAAAGGCTAGGCGAAATTTTACAGAAGATAATGTGAAAAAATCTCTTAATGATAAGGGCATATTTATCAAAGCACTTACTCGTGATGGTGTTGTGGAGGAAACTCCTGAAGCTTACAAAGATGTTGATTCAGTAGTTAATGTCTCTCATAATTTGGGAATTGCTACTAAAGTTGCAAAATTGGTTCCTATAGGAGTGATTAAAGGTTGAGTGACGATGATTCTGAACTTCAAAGATTACAGGCAAAACGTTTAGCTGAAATGCAAAAAAATATTTCTTCTAGAGAAACTGTTGAGGAAAAACCAAAATCAACTGAAGAAAAAATTGTCAATCCTCGTGAGGCACTAATAAAACAATTAGGGTTTAGGGGATTAGAGGTTTTAACAAATGCTGAATCTCAATTTCCAAATGAAACTAAAATGATTATTGATAAATTATATGAATTAATTAAAACTGGTGAAATTACTGAAGTTCTTGATGGTGGAAAATTGTTGGAATTGTTTCGTTCAATTGGATTAAGTGTGAGAATGAATACTAAAATTAACATTCAACAAGATGGAAAATTTGTTTCTTTAACTGATAAACTTAGTACCAAACCAGATAATGATGATGCTGAATGAGTATTACTTTAGAAATTGGAACAAAAAATTATCTTGATGATTTACTTTGTATAAAAAAACATCTTTCTCACATGGAAAGTCTTTTGAATTGTTATGCAAGTTACAGTCTTAGTGAACCATCATCAAAATTTGGTTGGACATTTTTCAAATTAGAATTCAAATCTAATTTTCAAACAAGTATATCTGAAAAATTTTCTGATATACTGGAAAAATATCAATTCAATGATGAAGCGGGAAAATTTACTAAATTTATGAGTGATTATTTTATTGCTCGAGGTTGTAATGTTAAAGTAAATTCTGCTACCTAGACTCTTCTTCCTCTTTTACCACCTTTCTTTCTGGTGGTGTCATGAGGAATTGGTGTAACATCATCAATTCTTCCAATTTTAAATCCGCCTCTTGCTAATGCTCTAATAGCTGCTTGTGCACCTGGGCCTGGAACTCTTGAACC
>Ga0315321_10004049_pt1 | contig 11279 bp, 10 predicted proteins | sample M180m21515metaG_FD_203464 | JGI IMG/M metagenome (GOLD analysis project Ga0315321, IMG submission 203464) | Ammonia-oxidizing marine archaeal communities from Monterey Bay, California, United States - M1 80m 21515 | ecosystem: Environmental > Aquatic > Marine > Intertidal zone | place: USA... | reverse complement strand
CTAGAAGAGGACTACTTTTCGATGAATGAACAAGAACAAAAAGCGTTCGAAGATGAAATTTATGCCTTCGTCGGGAAGGTGGTATACCCCACTACGCCCGCCCCCGATGACATAAACGAGACGATGATTCGGCAATGGTCAGAGATACTTGGCGAAACCAATCCCGCCTATCTCGATGCCGACTGGGCTGCTAACAGCTCTCGCGGCCACACTATCTCTCCTCCCGCCATGATGTACGTCTGGGGTCAGGAAGGGTTTCAGGTCACCAAGGGGCGCGCCCCCAACGCTATGTCCACCCTGGTAGAGACTTTCAACCGGCACGGCTTTACCGGCGTCCTGGGTACAAACGTAAAACAGGATTACATGAAAGAAAGCTGTATTGGTGACAACATCTCCGTGCATATGGTTATCGACAATATTTCCGAGCGCAAAACAACCGCTCGCGGTACCGGTTACTTCTTCGAAACGCTTTCTACCTTCACCGATCAGCACGACGACGTGGTGGGAACACAGCGCTTCAAGGTGCTGAAGTTTATTCCCCAGGAGCAACCAGCTGCAGCTAGTGATACCGATGCGCTTGCAGTGCCTACGCGCATACCCTCACCCCGAGGGCACGACAACAAGTGGTGGTGGGATGCCTGTGACGAAGGCAAGGTGCTGATTCAACGCTGCAAGGGTTGCCATACACTGCGTCATCCGCCGCGTCCGATGTGTGGAGAATGTCAGTCCATGGAATGGGATTCTATCGAATCGACACTTGATGGCGAAGTCATGTCTTACACCTGCTTGCGTCATCCGGTGATTCCCGGCTATCCCAAGGATCCGATCTGCGCAGTTATCAAGCTCGCCGAAGGTACACATTTTGTCGCCAACCTTGTTGGCTGCGAATATGAGGACCTGCGCATAGGTATGAAAGTGAAGGGCAAGGTCGAACAGGTAGACGAAAAAACCATGCTGCCACAGTTTTATCCGGTCTAGAGGACACAAAACAATGAGCGAATACAAAACACTCACTGCAGCCGACGTTTCCGTCGGTGATAAATTGCAGTCGACCGATATTGATATCTCCACCGGCCTTGTTGTCTGCGGCGCACTGGCGACGCGTGATTTCGAACCTGTACACCACAGTAAGGCTGAAGCGCAGGCCGTGGGACTGCCGGACGTATTCATGAATATCCTGACAAGCCAGGGGCTGATGACGCGCTTCGCAACCGATTGGTCTGGGCCCGAAGCCACCGTGAACTCCATTGATCTAAAACTCGGCGCCCCCAACATACCCGGGATGGTAATGGCTATGACCGGAGAGGTTACTGCTGTCGACGGGGACACCGTAGACATCAACATCCTTGGAGAAAATAACATCTGGGGCATGCACATGCAGGGCACCGTTCAACTCACTCTACCGAAGGAGCTATAGCCGTGGTTGCGAACATCAAAGACAAGACGGTTATCGTCGGAGCGTACAACACCAAGTTCAGCAAGAGCTCTGGCGTATCCGAGCTTTCCCTTGCAGCGCAGGCCGTAAAGGGCGCGATCGATGACGCGGGCCTCAAGCCCGAAGACATCGACGGCATGGCAACCTTCACAATGGACACCAACGATGAGATCGAGGTCGCCCGTGCGGTGGGCTGCGGTGAACTGACTTTTTGGGGCCGCTCGCATTATGGCGGAGGCGCAGCGACCGGCAGCCTGCACCAAGCCGTGATGGCGGTCTCTACTGGTATGGCAGAGTGTGTTGCTGTATTCAGGGCGCTGAACGGCCGTTCTGGGCACCGATTTTCTGATGGTGTATCCGGTGCTATCACCACAGCAGATGCGATTCACTGGGGTTGGTATATGCCCTACGGCTTGCTGACGCCCGCTAGCTGGGTTGCAATGTTTACGCAACGCTGGATGCACAACACAGGCGTGACAAGAGACGCCCTGTTCGAAGTGGCGCATGCAACCCGCGAATACGCAGTAAAGAATCCGAACGCATTTTTTCATGAACGTCACTTCGACCGCGAGGAATACGATAACGCGCGCATGATTGCCGACCCCCTGCAATTATTCGATTGCTGCCAGGAAAGTGACGGGGCTTCTTGCGTTATCGTCACAACGCCCGAGCGCGCCAGAGATCTCAGACACCCAGGGGTCAGCGTGCGCGGCGTTTCCCAGGCTGCAGCTCCTGACCAAGAACAAATGACGTCGTTTTATCGCGAGGAGTTCGCGGGTATTCCAGAAATGGAAACAGCGGCTCGCAACTGTTATCAAATGAGCGATTTGACCGCGGACGATATCGATGCGGCGGTAATTTATGACGCGTTCTCACCTATCGTGCTTTGGCAAATGGAGGCATGGAATTTTTGCGGCCACGGAGAATCCGGCGATTTCGTGCTCGATGGCGCAATGCGCCCGGGCGGACGCCTGCCCTGCAACACGCATGGAGGCCAGTTGAGCGAGGCCTATATCCATGGCGTCAACGGCATTGTGGAGGCTACGAGACTGGTGCGAGGCACCTCCCTGAATCAGCCGAGCAAAGACGTCAATCATGCACTGGTCACATCAGGCGTCGGCATACCGACCGGCGGGGCCATCCTGGGAAAAATGAACTGAAGGTAGCAGGAGAACAACAGTAATTGACAAGGACGTCGCCTCATGCGAAAAGGTTACCAGACTTGCACTTCGGCACTGCATTTAATCTGTTAACGCACACGTTTGCGTCTTCCTTGCGAGCACACATTAGCGCTTGGCACGCCATAAGTGGGATCGCCACTAAAGGAATCTGCACCATGAAGAAAAATACTCTGCGCATGAATTCAGGCCGCATACTGCCCGCCATGATGATATTCATAGCCCTGTTCCTTAACGCTTGTAGCGACAGCAGCAACAACAACTCTCGGGCGTCAAACACACCCTCTCTTGGCATTCCCGGAGCGGCCAACGACACTGTTTTACCTGTTCCTGCAGCACTCGTAGAGGGGCCAATCGACGGTGCCCCTGTTCTGGTGGGCACATTTATCGACCTCCCCGGCCTCGGCTATACCACGGAAACCGAGTACCTGGTGTCGGGCAAAGCAAGCGCCTACGTCAATGTGAATGAGTTGCAAACCAACGGTAAATGGGAAATCGCAGCAGACCAGGAAAGTGATTATAAAACCCGTGTCGTCGTAATAAGGCCGACGGAAGCTGCTGCATTCAACGGCACGGTCATTGTGGAATGGCTGAATGTCTCAGCAGGCTTCGACTCACCTCCGGACTGGCTGCAAGCCCACACCGAAATCACCCGCAGCGGATTCGCGTGGGTCGGTGTGTCGGCGCAAAAAGTTGGTGTCGATGCACTATTGGATGGCAGAGCCTGCTCAATCAACCCCTCGTGTGCTGATCCAGACCGTTATGCCAGCCTCGCACTCGATCACCCCGGCGATTTTTATTCCTATGATATTTTCTCGCAGGTCGCGCAGGCACTGAGAACGCCCGGTGCAACATCCCTACTGGGTAACCTTGAAGCAAGCCACATCATAGCGGCTGGTGAATCACAATCTGCTGGTCGTATGTTGACCTATGTCAACGCCTTCGCTCCCGCGCACGCCATGTTTGACGGCTATCTTATCCATAGTCGCACCGCGGGCAGCGCGGGTCTGCAACAGGAAGGTATTGGTATTTGTGACGTCGCAATTCCCACGCCGGACATTGTCAACGTCAGGGACGACCTCGGCGTGCCGACAATCATGCTGCAAACAGAAACCGATCTTTTCATCCTTGGATCCTACCCGGATAACCAGGACGACAGTGATAACTTCAGACTTTGGGAGGTCGCTGGCACCGCACATGCAGACCTCTACACGTTTTTACAAGGCCGCCAGGACGATGGCACTGACCCCTCGTTCACTGCAGTAAGCGAAGAGCAAATCCCCGTAAACTTCCCTCCATTTACGGTAATCGACTGCACCCCGTTTCCGGTCAACTCCGGTCCACAGCGCCTGGTGGTCAATGCGGCTTTCCGCGCCCTGCACAACTGGATTGTGGATGACATTCCGGCACCGCAAGCCGACAGGCTGGAGGTAGCGGGCAATCCAGCCGCTTTCGTCAAGGATGAATTCGGTAATACCCAGGGCGGCGTCCGGACACCCTACGTGGACTCACCAATCGCGATACTGGAAGGCGAAGGCCAGCCGCAGAGCGACTTCTCTGAGGTAGAAGGCAACTGCGACATCAATCTAGACAACGTGAACTTCTGCTTCCTGTCCGGTACCACATCTTTGTTTAACGCAAACACTCTCAGTACCCTGTATCAGAGTAATGAAGCGTATATCGAAGCCCTGAATACAGCGACCGACGAAGCCGTGAGCAAAGGTTTCTTGCTGCCTGAAGATGCCGCACTGATCAAGGCAAACGCGGCAAACTCGAACATTTTCGAAAATGCTCCCTGAGTTATATCGCAACATCGTCCCTACGCCACGCCCTCTTATGATGTGAATTGATGCGGGACCCTAAACACCCTAAAAACTAGGGCGCATTTTCAAAAACCTCGTTATAGAAGCCTCCGTGAAAGCCGAAAGGCACATGGTGTTCAAGTGGAATAACGGCAATCTCTGCCTGCATATCTTGCGCATCGACAATCACAATCTCGCTTTTTCTTCGCTCATGGTTGTAAACAATTGAGAGTAGGTAACCGTCATCCTCTGCATTACTGCCAGCGCGCGGAACAAAGTTGGCCTCCGAGGTAAAACGCCCCTCCCCGTAATCGTGTAACGACATCTCACCGGTATGATGATCAAGCTTCTGCATGGCATTGAACCAGTAAGGTGTGCCGTTTTCGACGATGGTTCCCAACCACGTATAACGGTTTTCAAGTCCCGTTTTATCGGGGTGCCAAACAGGAAACTCACCCGCCAGTGCGCCGTTGACTGAACTTCTGCTGGCACAGCCCGAGTCTAGGTTCAGGGTAAAACGGTTCAGAACCGCACCATTCTCCTGAAAACGGAAATCGTCGCCCCGCTCGGCAAACACATCTGACAGACCGTCCATTACGTCCATTTGGTCAACACAAAGCGCATCGACAAACAGTTCGCGTCCGCTGACGTGCGCATTGCCCAGATGAAATCCAAAAAACGCGTCGAATTCATACTCTTTGACTATGTCACCGTTTTCGAGGTTCATGACGACTATTTTGGTTTTTTCAGCGCCGTCAAAATCAATCGATTCCAGAATACTGCTCAAACCGAAGAGGAACCTGAACGGCCTCCGCATAAAAGCAGGACACAGGACAAATACGGCGTAGTTTTCGCTAATAGCGAAATCGTGACACATCGAATAATCGCCCACATACTGTGAGCGATTTGCACACAACTTACCGCTGGAATCGATTCGATAAAAATGCAATTTTGGCTTGGGCACCCCAAATACGCCGAAGTTGTAAAGTGAGCCCGTACGGGGATCAAGGCGAGGGTGCGCCGAGAAGGGCTGACTGGAGGTCAGGCCGTTCTCATAGTTGTACTCTCCAATAGTCTCCAGCGTCGCCGGGTTTAGCTCCCATGGCTTACCCCCTTCCCACAGAGCCAGCAACTTGCCGCCGTGGAGGATGACGCTGGTGTTCGCTGCATTACCCGGAGCACGAAACATGTTTTTCAGCATGCCACCTGGAATTTGCGTTCCAACGCCGCGATACAGGATGCGCTGGGCGGCAGTCTCGTTGACATATTTCGGAGTCCGGACATAACGGTTCTTGTAGTGTATCCGGCCGTTTGTGATGGTGACCGCGTTAATCATGCCATCGCCGTCAAAAAAGTGGCCGTACTGCTGATTACCAATCTTGTTACGGCCCACGCAACTGAGGAACAGCGTGCCCTCGATATCAGTCGGCACCTCACCTTTAACCGCAGCGGGATCGATCCATAGAGACGTCTCATCGTGCAACGTCTCCCACCCCTGTAGCTCGCAACCGTGATGCACGCGGGGCTTACTGGGGATGTCGTTCTTGAGCGCAATATTCATAGCTGATCCTCCTCCCTGAGCCGCAGGTCCCGCGTCTCCCTCCCGACGTTACTCCTTTGCCGGAGCCACTTCAATGTCCGCTCTATCGTGTCAGACCAAACAGACACCGCCGCACCCAGACTATTTCGTTTCGCCGACGAACAGATGAAAAGGCCCTGCCCTGCCTTATGGCGGGACTACACGTAGATAATAATGAGTTCGTAAATTAGGACAGGACGTTCATCCTGGCCAACAACATGGATATGCTGTTCCAGAACCATTTTGGTCCCCTTTGGTGATGCACTCACCTCCCTGACGCGATTACGGCTGTGCACCAGACTGCCAACCGGCACCGGGCCAGTGAAGCGCAGCTTGTCCGAACCATAGTTCAACACGCTGTTAAAGCCGGTAAGCTCGTAAGCCGCTTTACCACGCATTTTCGGCATCAACACCAGTGTCAGAAAACCATGGGCGATCGTTGTTCCAAAGGGGCTATCGGTTCTCGATTTTTCCACGTCCACATGAATCCAGTTGTGATCTCCCGTAAGGTCGGCAAATTGGTTTACCAGATCCTGTGACACCTCCAGTGGTTCGCTCCAGGCGCCAAAATCATCGGACACCAGCTCTTGCAACGCCTCGATATCATCGTATTGATACTGTTTCACAAATTCTTCCTGCTCGCGTGATAGGGAGAAAACATCGTACTAGGGCGCCCGCGGCCAACCAAAGAGGCGACAGCCTAAACAGCTATACCATTCACGCATTCCAACCCGTGTAACGGTGCCGGGAACGCGCCAAAAACGGCAAAATACCGACCCTGATCAAGCTGCACATCTATCGAACGGCGCCTGCCGTCTAGTACACTGTGCGCCCACTATATATTACGTGGCAGACGCAGTGCGCGACTGCACGACAAGACGAGGAAAAACCCCATGCGCGAAGCCGTTATCGTAGAAGCAGTGAGAACACCGATAGCCCGAGGAAAACCGGGAGTGGGTGACCTGTGCGACTTTCATGCCACCGAGTTGCTCGCCCTCTCCTATCGAGAATTGGTCAAGCGCGCGGGGCTGGATTATTCTGACGTCGACTATCTTGCGGCCGGCTGTGTTACCCAGGCCGGCGAACAGGCCGGCAATATCGCCCGCAACGCATGGCTTACCATGGGCGAAGATTACACCACAGGAGGCACCACACTAGACAACCAATGTGGCTCTGCGCAAACTGCCAACCACGTTATCTCCGCCATGGTAGGCTCCGGTTCAGTCAATATCGGCATCGCCGGCGGCGTCGAGGCCATGAGCCGCGTCGGCCTCGGCGCCAACGTCTACAACGGGCCCGGATACTTCGTACCCGAAAACTGGCCCTGGGATTCTACACCCGATCAATTTTCCAGTGCCCAGCGTATTGCCGACAACAGGGGCATCACGCGCGCGATGGCAGACGAACTCGCCTTCAACTCCCAGGCCCGTGCCAAGCGAGCGTGGGAAGAGGGCCGCTTTGATCGGGAGGTGTTTCGCGTTGAGGCACCGATTCTCGGAGAAGATGGGACCCCTACTGGAGAGACACGCACTGTCAACCGCGATCAGGGACTGCGCGATACAACCATGGAGGGTCTCTCGGGATTGAATCCTGTCATGGAGGGGCAAATCCATACGCCCGGCAACTCCTCACAGATTTCCGATGGCTCTGCCGCGGTACTGTGGATGACGGCTGACGAGGCCAAGGCGCGTGGACTGAAACCACGCGCCCGCATTCTCGCTGACTGCGTTGTGGGCACCGACCCCTATTTTCTGCTGGATGGACCAGTGGACGCCACCGCCGCCCTGTTCAAGAAGACAGGGATGAACCTCAACGATATCGATCTGGTTGAAATCAATGAGGCATTTGCCGCGGTCGTTCTGTCCTGGGCACAGGTTTACGATGCCGACATGGACAAGGTCAACGTCAACGGAGGCGCTATTGCCCTGGGTCACCCGGTCGGTTCTACCGGCGCCCGACTGATCACGACGGCACTGCACGAGCTGGAGCGGTCGGATAAATCAACCGCGCTGATCACCATGTGCTGCGGTTCCTCCGTGGGCACCGGAACAATTATCGAACGTATCTGACGATCCGGGTTCGCCACAGGCGACCCCTACTACAGCAAGGAGATTTTCATGGGAGACCTGACAGGCAAAGTTGCCATCATCACGGGAGCAGGCCGCGGACTTGGCCGCGAGGAGGCGCTGCAGCTCGCGCAGCAGGGCGCGCGAGTTGTGATTAATGATATCAACCGTCCTGATGCGGAGGAAGCAGCCCACGCCACCGTAGAAGAGATCGTTGCCTTTGGCGGCGAAGCCATCGCGGTATTTGGTGACTGTGCCGACAGCAATGATGCCGAAAACCTCATGAAGACCGCTTTAGATACCTATGGGGATCTCAATATTTTGGTCAACAATGCTGGCTTTTGTCGGGACAAAACAGTCTTCGGTATGAGTGATGACGAATTTGATTCTGTGGTCCGTGTGCATCTGCGCGGTCACTTCGTAAACATGCGCAATGCTACCGCCTATTGGAGAAATAAAGCCAAGTCGGGTGAGGATGTTTACGGCCGTCTGGTCAGCACGTCCTCCGAAGCCGCAATCTATGGCTCCGCAGGTCAGCCAAATTATGCCGCCGCCAAGGCGGGCATCATTGCCATGACAATGGGTGCAGCACAGCTGCTCGACAAGTACGGCATCACCTGTAATGTCATCATGCCGCGAGCGCTGACCGACATGACATCCGGCGGACAAACAGCCGAGATGTTTGCACCCCCGGAGGACGGCAGCTTCCACATGTTTGATCCGGCCAATGTCGCCCCCCTTGTTGGCTACCTCGCTTCGCCGGAGGCAGGACGCATCTCCGGAGAAGTCATGGTGGTCTGGGGCAATGAAGTCTCTATTCTGGAACGGCCCAAATCACTGGATGCCATCGCCAACCCCAAAGGCGCCTGCAAGTGGGAAGTCGATGACCTTCATTCAGCACTGGCATCACACTATGATGAGAACTATGTCACCGTCTGGGGTGGCTACTCGGTTCCCCCTTACTAGGCCCGGTCTGGAGGTGACGCCTCTCCGCTCAAATATCAATAATATTTGAGCGGACAAGAATCCCTCCGTCGACCACCAGGTCATGTCCGGTGATAAACGAGGCGCGTTCAGAACACAAGTAAACTACCGCGTCTGCAACTTCACCTGGCTCTGCGAGGCGGCCCATAGGGTGAGCACTGAGCGTCTTCTCGCGCAGTTCGGGCATTTGCTCCAGGTAAAATGCCATGCCTCCTGAGTTGATCCCTCCGGGACACACGGTATTCACTCGAACACCGCGCTTTGCATACTCCACCGCCACGGTTTTACTGAGGTTGATGACGCCCCCCTTGGCCGCCGCATATGCCGATTGGTGCGCTTCCCCGCGCATCCCGGATACTGAGGCAATGTTAACGATCGCCCCTCCTCCAGAGGCCTCGATAAGCGGCAGCTGGTATTTCATACACAACCATACGCCCCTGAGAGACACGCCCATACAGCGATCCCACTCACTCTCATCGAGAGCGGTGACGGGCTTATTGGGCACACCGAGTGACGCATTATTGGACACCATGTGCAACGCTCCAAAATCCCGGCGAATGGTCTCTATCACGCGCTGCACATCGTCGGCCTGGGACATATCCGCCTGCACGGCAAGACCCTCCCCGCCGGCGGCCTCCACCCGCGCAAGGGTCTGTCGAGCGGCATCACCATTGATATCTGCTATGACGACACTGGCGCCTTCCGCGGCAAAAGCGTCCACAGTGGCGCGACCGGTTCCGGCACCCCCTCCCATCACCAAAGCAATCTTACCTTTCATCACGCGTCTCGATGCCCCCCATGCCGCAGTGCGCTAACTATTTACCCGGTTAACCCGCTACGACCGGCCTCATGCGGCAGGTGTCAACGCCAAGGGCATATCCTTGAACCCATGGATCATATTGGACCGTATGAAGACCGGTTCAGCACTGGATTCCACCTTGTCAAAATGACGGAAGAACTCCTCAAAGAATATTTTCGCCTCCAGGCGAGCGAGATTGGCACCCAGGCACAGGTGTATGCCGTGACCAAACGCGAGATGGGGATTATGCTCCCGGGCGATATCGAACTCGAGCGGGTTGTGAAATACCTCCTCATCAAAGTTCGCGGAGCTATACAACATGACCACTCGATCACCTGCCTTGATTTTCTGACCACGTATTTCCGTATCGCACGTCGCTGTGCGACGAAAGTAATGTAACGGGCAGGTCCAGCGCAGCATTTCTTCTACGGCCAACGGCAATTGGTCAGGATGTTCGCGCAGCTGACGGTATAAATCAGGCCGCTTCAGCAACTCGTGCAAGCCACTGCTTATCAAACCCCGGGTCGTTTCATTTCCCGCAACCGTTAGCTGCACAAACAGAGACGCGAACTCCATCTCTGATACTTGATGGCCTTCTACCTCCTGATTGATCAGCAAGGAAATCAAATCATCTCCTCCCTGATTTTTCCGCTCCGTTGCCAGTTGGAACCCATAGGTTCCCATTTCAATGCTGGCTTGATTCACCTCTTCCTCTGTGCCGCCCAGATCGGGATCGGACGCAGACGTCTGCAGATCTGACCAACGCCTGATCTGCCCCCACATGTCTCGCGGTATTTCCAGCATCGAACAAATCACCGCAGTGGGCAGGTCACCCGCCAGGCTCTCAACAAAATTGACCTCCTGTGGCGATGTAATCTGAGCCATGACCTCACGCGTGATTGCACGCACGCGGGGCTCTAGCTCTGCCAACATGCGCGAGGTAAAGCGGGTAATCACCGCGCGCCGAAGGGGACCGTGCTTGGGTGGATCCATACCCAAAAGCTGGTTGCGTGCCATGTCGAGAATATCTGCCGGCAAATCATCTACCAGCACAAAGCCCTGCTCTGCAGAAAAGGTCCTGAAGTCCCTGGATACTGCCAGCACATCCGCATGCTTACTCAGCACCCAGTAACCATGTCCCCCGGGATGCGCATGCCAATGCACCGGCGCATTGTCGCGTAGCCACGCGAACTGCTGGTGGGGGATGCCTCGTGTGTAGTTATCTGGATTATAGACGTCGATGTTCATCATCAGTCGACTAACACCGGCGGATTTGGCTTGCCCATCTCCGCACACATCGCAAGGTAGAACTCCAGCGTGATCATCCCATCGGCTACCGAGGTGATATTGCCATCACCATCGAGGTTAATATTGGAGCCGTGCATCTGGAACCAGACCTGAGTGTTGTCTTCGATACATTGCAATGTATGCACCGA
>Ga0315321_10004046_pt1 | contig 11283 bp, 5 predicted proteins | sample M180m21515metaG_FD_203464 | JGI IMG/M metagenome (GOLD analysis project Ga0315321, IMG submission 203464) | Ammonia-oxidizing marine archaeal communities from Monterey Bay, California, United States - M1 80m 21515 | ecosystem: Environmental > Aquatic > Marine > Intertidal zone | place: USA... | reverse complement strand
ACATGGACTGGAATCTCAAGGGCGTTGTGGTAGCAGGGGAAGCAGACCCAAGGTTGTGGCCCGGCGCGACTCGTCCTTAACGAAAAAAGGGCAAGCGATAACACTTGCCCTTTGAAATTCTATCTTTACCGTTTCAGATCATTCATCTTCGTTATTTTCATTTTGCGGTGTAACAGGAGTGGCAGGAACTGCTTCTTGCCCATCGGGTACCGGCTGAGGTTCTGGAGTCGGCTCCGGTTCAATCTGCTGGACCGTAAGTTGAGCAATAGCTTCGTTGACCTGAGTCTTAACCTCTGCTGTCAGATCGGCAAGAGCCTCCTCAAGGCCAGCTTTAGAGCTTTGATTCTCTGAAGCAAACGACTTAGCTAATTTCAGGGCGAATTCATCATTTTGCTTGGCAAGCGCCTTTGCCAATTCTTCAACCTTGGCAGCCAGATTGGCTTCGCTAGTGGTACTAAGCTCCGCAATCATCTTTTCGTTTGATTTGGCTTGTTCTTGAGAAGCAGTCTGAAATTCTTCGGTCAAAGTCTTAAACATCGTAGCCAGACGATTGCGAGCTCGTTTATTTGCCGTCGCATGCTTTTTCATAGCGACTTCATGAGCAAGTTGCAATTCACTTTTGAATTTAGCATTTGCCTCCGCAATAGCCTTCCCCTGTGAATCCAAGGATTTCATCGCATCAGCATGTTGCTTTGATAGTCCTGCCGCATGAGCCTTATTAGCATTGGATAAATTTTCAGCATGTGTTTTTGCACCGGCCGTCAAATTATCACTGTGGCGCTGAGCCTGCTGCTGAAGCTTCTTACTCTCCGAAGCTACCTTTGCCTCCGTAGCTTTCCGGAGTGTTTCAGTTGCAACCGCTACATCCTTATCAAGCTTGTCAGACAATTCTCCATAGAGTTCGCCTTTAAGTTCCTGCTTCAACTGTTCACGTTGATACTCTTTTGCCCTACGGAACAAAAGCGGTTTCTTAAAGATGGGGTCTTTATTCGATTTAGCCTGTACTTCAACAAAATCGACAACAAAAAATGACATTGCACAAGCAATGACCAGAACGAATCGTGATTTCAACATAATATTACCTATCTCCTGCATATTTCCTCATTTAAGGAATCGGCAAACTCAACTTCTTGTTACCGTTAAATATTCCCAAAACAATGGTAAATAGCTCAATTTATCTATTTTACCCCTTAGATCCGGAAAAAGGCAATCGTAATTCTCAGAAGAGTCAAACTCAATCGCCTATGTGGCAATCCGTATTCCACAAAACCCGCATAATCGTTACTATTTCGGCGAATTACTGTACTCACAAAATCGATTTATATAAATGGATTAATACGTTGAATCGTCGACAAGCTCTAACTGTAATAGCCCTACTAAACTCACTCTTTGCGTGTGATCTATCAGGGCAAGACAATCCATTACCTGAGTTGAGCCTTCAAGAAGCTGCCCCCGAGACTATTGCCCCGGACGACCTGCTGTCTGAGCTAACGGAATCGGTACTTTCTCTGGAAGAAGACCCCACGACCTCAGAGAATCCCCCTTTAGAAACACAGCCACTAACCAATGAATCAACCAACCAGCCGGATGCAACGGTTGTCCAGGAATATATCGAACCTCGCAGGCTGCGTGATATAGACTTGGATCTATTTGAAAACCGCCTGAAGCTTTTCCGAGGTTTCAAAGAATGGGATAACGATCAAGTGGGCCGTTGGGCACGTGTCGACTACCTAATCTCCTGGAGACGGGGGACCAGTACCCCGGCCCTTGCCACTACGAGTACAGCCGGGACCCCAATTGAGGACGCTGGGGTATTAGGACTAAGTTCAACTTCTAATTTACTTGGTAGTAACCGGTTAAATGACGAAGCAACTCCGGGCATTCGAGTGGACTTTGGAAGATGGCTCCCGGGAAGCGACACAGGGATCGGTGCCAGATTCTATTCTATGTTTGACGCAGGCTCGACCCATACATTTGACGAGGGTATTGTCTCCCGTCCATTCTTCAATGTCGATGCCGGAGAAAACCAATCGCTGCCCGTGAACTTTCCGGGAAGTGAGGCAGGCTCTCTCACCGTTAGCTCCACAGCCAAAATGCTCGGTACAGACGTGTACGTGATGCGTCCATGGAGATCCAGCGGTATCGCTCGAATCAATTTCATTGCAGGGTATCAGTTCAGTCGATTTGACGAATCACTTATGATCCGTAGTGATTCCACGAATCTTGATGGTCGCAACTCCATTCCTGTTGGTACTCAATTAGAAGTAACGGACTCGTTTCGGACCAAGAATATCTTTCACGGCGGTTTACTTGGCGTTTCCTCCGATATCAACGGAGGGGACTACACAGTTTCTTTCTTAGCAAAAGTTGGACTTGGTGGCGTTAATCACACAATCGTAACTAGTGGTTCTAGTATTATCACGGACCCAGGTGGAGGTACCAATACACTCGAGGGACTTCTTGTTCGAAACAGTAACCAAGGTGAGTTCACTAGCAATCGCTTTACCGCTATCCCTGAATTCAGTGTCCGGTATACCAAACACCTGAACGACTCGCTCGACTTCTCCCTCGGCTACTCCGTCGTTTATTGGGGGCATGCCGTCCAACCTGGCAACCAAGTTGATATCAATGTTGATATGACTAATACCACTGGGCAACCGGCAATGCCATTTACCATTGATCATTACTGGGCACAATCGCTCAACATGGGCTTAACTTTTCGGTTTTAATCACCAACTGTCGACTTTAGCAAGGTGAGTCATTGACAACCTATAGCTCCAGCCAGTTATCGATACGCCACAGACTCGACGACGAATTCAGTGCCAGCCTAGCACATTCTTTAAGCAGGTAAACTTGCAAGTAAGCAAAAGTGAATTTGATGCACCGGCGGGTATCACCGGTTGAAAAAGCGGGCTAATGAATCGATATCCTCATCTAGTTGCTCGGTAACAAGCCAGTCATCTTCTGTACTCATCTCACCTTCGCCCGAGTCTGCACCAACGATCTTGGCTTTAAGCGAATCGTAGTTGGACGTTTCAGCTAAATCATTTAATGTCAGATTGATCGTTTCAACCAGTTGATTTTGGTCATCCACAATCATTACATCTCGCAACTGAGCACCCCAATCATTCCATACATCGGAGTTACCGTCAGCATCACTGTCTTCGTCCTGAAGCCAAGGTAGATCTACACCGGCTGTAATCGAAGTATTACCTGAATCCCTACCAGCTAAATTGATTCCAACAATTTCAACTCCAAGATCGGGATAATTTGCATCCAGATCTTCCTGTAAAGCATCCAGGTGGCCAAATTGAGCGGAGCAATAAGTACAGGTTGCGAGCCCAAAATAGTAAACCGAAATATTTCCATTCAAATCCCGTGGCGAAACATCAGCCGCAAAGGTGGAGGAAGTCGTATTAACATCAGGCAGACTAAAATCAGGAACGAGGGTTAATCCATCGTCTGTATTGCCATCGTCTGTATTGCCATCGTCTGTATTGCCATCGTCTGTATTGCCATCGTCTGTATTGCCATCGTCGTTTTGAGAATTGGGCACCACGGAGAAGTTGGCATCCAGAGGAGTATCTCGCAACACAATCATCGGAGTATCTTCGTGACCAGCGACATGTCGCAATTCATTATCTGATTCCCATGACAGGACCCCCCGTTGCGTCTCCCCTTCATCACCGGTGACATCAATCACTAATGAATGACTATCTGGATCCCAAATAACGGCCGTATCTTGATAAGCAGACCACTCGGATCCTACTGCAACCCATGCTTCTTCCACTGAGGCACCGAAACTAGCAACCATCGTTGGCTCAGCTGGCTTGTTAAAAAAGTCCATCAACGATAAGGTTTGTGCTTCTCTACCCTTCTCCGTAAAGTTCGCGTCATCAACAGACTCACCGTACCCTAAAGTCACACTAAACGAATTACTATCAAAAGTAATATTGGGGTTAGCACCAACAAATCCACCGTCCACAAGGTAACGTGGCTGGGTCTGGGTAACGGTATAATCACCTGCTTTTAAGTTGCCAAACTCATAATTACCACTCAAGTCCGTTTGCAGTTGCTGGTGAACCTCGACACCATCAATATCAGTACCACTCAATGTGACCTGAATGCCTCCTAATACCAATTCGCCATCATCCTGAACGCCATCGGCATCGGCATCAATGAAGACCACACCGGAAAGACCGCCCGGCAGGTAGTCCGTAATCGACAGCGTCACGACCGCGTCGTCTGTCAGTCCATCTTCATCGGTAATGGTATATGTGAAAGAGTCTTCGCCAGCAAATCCCGCTGGTGGAGAATACACCAAATTATTTCCCGAATTGACTATCTGAACCGTTCCGCCTTGCGCGGTAGCAGTAACCGATGTCACAACCAGAACTTCTGCCGGGTCAGGAGCGGAAGTATCATTATCTAATACATCCAACCCATCTCCTGCAGAATCCACGACGACAGTATACTCGTCATCAATAGCTGTCGGAGCATCCGGGGTATTTTCAATCGTCACAATCACGTTAGCTTGAATTGAGCCACCATTACTATCAGTCACTGTATAGGCAAATGACTCCGTTCCAACGTAATCCGGAGCTGGAGTATATATGACCTTTGTTCCGTCATTGCTAATGCTGGCAACGCCACCTGCTGATGGTGTCGCTACCGAAACCAACGAAAGCGTCTCTCCTTCATCAGGATAGGTTGTATCGTTCGCCAGAAGATCAAGCTCATTATCAATGGAGTCTTCATCCACTGTAAATGTATCGCCTGCCGCGCCTGGCAAATCATTGACCGACTGAACCTGCACGGTAACGCTACCTGTCGCCTGTCCACCGTTACTATCCTCTATCGTATAGGTGAATGTGTCCGTACCCACAAAATCAGTGGCCGGCGTGTACAAAACATGAATGCCATTATTGGCAATCGATACGGCACCATTTTCATTACCTTGCGTAACGGAAACAATCTGAATTGTTTCACCGGTATCCGGGGCAACTGAGTCGTTGTTCATCAAGTCCAAAAGAATGTTGTTTTCATCCTCATTGACTGTATCAAAAATATCGTCATTGGCTGCCGGAGGATCCTGAACAGGGAACACCTGAACCGTCACCGTAGCCTCAGAACTTCCGGACTGGTCTCCAGCAGTATAGGTAAACACGTCTTCGCCAAAGTAGTCCGGGGCCGGGGTATATTCCACGCTCTTACCATCCGAGGCAATCACAACTGCACCTCCATTACTCGGTGCAGAGACAGACGAAATGGTTAGCGTGTTGCCTGAGTCCCCATCGTTGGCTAGTACATTTAACGTGTGCCCGGAAGTATCCTCATCAAAATTATAAGTATCGTCTGCCGGACTGAAACCCAACCCAACTTGTAATTCCACCGAATTAAATACGATAACATCTGGATCAATCGCTGTATTAGTTCCAAACAGCAACGTATCAGTATGAGGACTGTTGTCAGCCGACTCGGCTTCAAGGGTTACTACCCCTGAAGAAACAGCTCGCATAGGGACGCTAAAAACCAGAAACTGCCCCCCACCCAACTCACTAAATCCACCTGTCCCGCCAGCTTCGTCTATTAGATTACCGTTGGACGTGTCGCCAGTATGGACATTGGGGAATGCAGTGCCGTAGGTCAATGGACCGGTTGCTTCCACACGATTGTCATTCCAAACAACATCTAAGTAAGCCGAGAAAGCTCCTCGCGGAGTCTCTCGCAAATCCTCCACTAATATCCGCAATACAAAATCATCGCCAACAGTGACTGCTGAAACGGGATTACCATTCGTGTCTGTGAGCTCCAACGAATACTCTACTAAAGCGTCACCATCCACGTCCAAATCAGCCACTAAATCACGAGTATTACCCGCTACATCCGTGGCACGAACGGTAAAGGTATTAGGCCCAAGCTGATTCGCATTTGGGTGCCATTGTAGAAAACCAGTCGATGAATGCACCGTCAGGCCACTCGGCTCTCCAATCGTTGTATAGGAAAATCCAGATGCCCCTTCTTCAGCGTTATTAATATTAAAAGAGTAGGCCTGAGCCAAAGGAATTGTCTCCGTTAATCCAGACTCGAACGAGCCAACGGATGAATCAATCGTTAAGTTGAATGACGCCGACGGCAAGCTTTCAATTCCCTCAGAAATCTGAGTGGCTGTAATAGCGACCACACCGTCTTCAATATGTAAATTTCCTGCGGTCGTGATCGTTACCTGCGTTCCCGACGCTGTTCCAGAACCTATTTCATTGGTTCCGGCAAACAAACGGACGAGTGCACCGTCTTCTACGCCGTCTACAACAAAACTAAGTGCCGTCGACGCGGATACGTTGTTGTGATTTGTAATATTATCGGTGTCGCTTACTCCAGAATCGGAAGCAGATATCAAATCAATTGAGACTGGAGCCGCGATGATACGATTAGCAAAATCTTTATTCTCAACATCCCCCCCCACTCTCAGGTCTAGACTATGACTTGCCGGATCATTAGGTAGCGTTTGTTTATATGGTGGGGAAGCCAGTTGCTTGAGTTGGTGTGTACCTATCGGCAAACGCAGAGAATAAACTCCATCCGCATTCGTTTGGACAGAGAATTCGTTTGTATCCAAAACATCATCACCATCCGTGTCACTAAAGATTGTAAAACCTTCTAAACCTGTCTCCGTTTCTGAATCAAATACTCCGTTGCCATTACTATCTGCGTAAACGCGTCCGCTAACAGAAGCATCTGCCATTACATCGGTGAAGGTCACGAGCTGACTACCTGATGCAACCGGCAAATCCGTAAATGCACCACCAAGATTCTGACGCCCCAATGCTGCAATTGAATCCGCGGCCTCCATATCCAAAACCTTGGCAAAAACGGTGAAGCCACCATTTTGACCATCAAGATTAGCACTATTGTCTGCTAAATTCACAAACCACTGACTAGTTGCACTATTAGGGTCACCGCCTAATTTGGCCATCGCAACAGTCCCACGGGTATTGGAAACATCAAATTCGTTGATTACGGGACCATCCGTAGGGACCGAACTAAATTGGCCTGTACTCGTGAGCGTCGGACTATCCGTAGTAAAACCGCCGCCCTGAATTACAAACCCCGGTACCGAGCGGTGAATGATTGAATCCTGGTAGTCACCGTCGGAGACATAATTCAAGAAGTTTGCGACAGTATTGGGAGCTGCATTCGGTAACATTTCCAACAGCAGCGTACCACTACCGCTTTCCATCGCCACAATATCAGCAGAACTAGATACCAATACAATACGGTCATCATTGTGAATTTGATAATCAGCATACGAGTGTACGGGCGTGCCGTTCACGTACATTCTTAGGACATTGCCGGTATCAACAACGTTACCCATTAACTCAGTTGTTGAAAACGTCGCGGACGTATTATTACCTACATCACCGGCAGAAGTCCGCCAAGTTTCAAAGATATCCCCAACCGTGATGTAATCAGTTGGAGTGTCTATAAGATCATCACCATCAATATCTGCAGGAGCGATTGACACCGTACTGCCCACTCCAGAAGTTGTGACAAAGGCCGAATCTTCGCCCGACGTGACTCCAAGGTTCGCAGGTAAATCAATTAAGGCCCCGTCGCTGTAAATCAGTACATCAGCTTGGATGGTATCACCAAGATCATGCCCTGGAACAGCACCATGTGGAGTATCCGTAACGCCATACAATAACTGCCGAGACTCAAGCCGTTCTATCGAAAGGCCTTTTAAAAAACGCTGGCGTCGCTGTTGTGCCTTTGAACGTCTAAATAACCCACGCAACATAATTCTAAAACCTTCCTGCCTTGCCTAAAATACCTAATTTATACTAATCAGGCGGCGCGGACTTCACTATCTAGATTTGCCGAAATCCCTAAGTTCACCGTAATATACGGCTAAAAATTCGTCACGGATTTGGTTTAGTTTTTTTGCAACCCCAGCCCAGACTTCTCCCAGGACCGTGGATTGTGGATTGTGAAGAATCCTAAAAAAGCCAAGACGGCACAACCCTAATCAATATGATAAAAGACATTACTGGTCATCTCAGAGCTCGATCAGAGCAATTGATAAGAAAAAGGGAACAACAGATTTGAAGGATTCTAAACGAGTTAGGAACGATAATATTCATGGCATTCAGTACAGGCCTTGGAAATCTCCCCGACAGCCTTGCTAGCACGATCGGCATCGTTCAATTTTACGGCATCAACAATCTCACGAGCGGCGGCCTTCATAGAATTCGAGAAATTCATATAATCCTCGTCCTCACCATCTTCCATCTCAGGCTTCATCAACATTTCGGACAACGCCGCTACGATCTCCGCCTCATGAAATACTTTGTCAACATTTTCATTAAATGTCGTGGCATCTGAAGTCCAGGGCTTCAACCGCTCGTTTAACGCAATCTCCAATCGTTGCATAACAGGCGAGCGATCAATCAATTTACCCCACGTAAAATCATCCGGATTCGGTTTTAGATCCGGAGATGCTCCTCCAACCAAATCTTCCAAATCAGCTTTACGAAGCTTAGACTCGTTATAAGATGCATCTGTTCCAACCTTACAATTGGCAGCTACCTTGCCAAACGCATCCCGTGCCCCCAATGCCTGCTTCTTCCACCGGACATCACCGTCATATTCAGCAATCACTCCAAACATGGCCGCCAAGGTCGAAAAGTAAAGACGAGCGGACTGGTAATCTCCTCCCTTAAACTTTCCGGGCACACCAACGACCTTATCCACCTCTAGCTTCGTCGCCTTAATCTCATCCTCCAACGTCACATTTGAAATCAATGACGCCCACTCCCCAACGCTAGCCCCACTCTCATTCCCGTTAGTTGGTCCGGCTACATTTGTGGGACTACCCGAATTCATCGGAGCCGTATTAATTTGACGAGGTCCATCAAGACGAGCCTGTGGGTTATCAAAGAAAATAGCCTTGATGTCCTGCCGCTCTTTGAAGTTTGGTAATTTAACACGCTTCACTTTAGATTTATCCTGAGCATACACCCACATTGCTGGCAATATAAATAAGACCAACACGAATAAAAACGTATTCTTACGACCATTCATAAAATCATTTCTCACTTTGACAAAACTACTCTGCCTACTGCATTATTAGAGCATCGTTCCCTATTGGCAAGCCATTCACAACGTCGGGCAATACAATCATAATAAAAACCACGCTTATAACTGTCGCATTCAACGTATCGGCTATTTACTACTAAATGCCCAAGCCAACTTCACATCGTCGCGAATTCCTTAAAGGCAAGGCGCTGCAAAAGTCCTTCAACGACAAAGCAGCTTCATACCAACCATTACAAACGTCCCCGCCGCCACTCGCTCCTAACAATCCCCCTTCCTACCTCCTTCACGTCACACGGAAGGCAATGGCATGTGATTTTCAGATTTTCCTGAATGCAGGTGAACACCACCACGCCACCGAAACAGCTGTCGAAGCTCTGGATGGAGTGGAAGAAGTTGAAAACATCCTTTCAATCCATCGTTCTCATACTAACGCCTCCCATTTAAATCAGCACGGGGGTACGCAAGCAGTCCAAGTTGACCCCATGCTGTTGCAAGTCCTGAAGCAAGCCAAACAAATTTGGCGACAAACCGACGGTGCCTTCGACATTACCTCAACAGTACTTTCTAAGCTCTGGGGATTCCATCAAAAGGAGCATCAATTACCTACCCAAAAGGAGATCGAACAAACACTAAATCAGGTCGGCTCCGAACATCTCATTATCAACGACGACGGCAGTGTTCAATTTGCTATACCTCAGCTTCAAATCAATCTTGGTAGTATCGGCAAAGGCTATGCGCTTGACCGCTGCCACCAACACTTTGCGGCCCACGACCTTACGAACTACCTGCTCCACGGAGGACTGAGCTCAGTGCTAGCAAAAGGTCAACGCCTCAATCACAACTCCCATGGACTCGGATGGCAAATCGGATTGAGACATCCACTAGTGCCGGAACAGTATCTGGCTCACCTTTGGCTTGACAACATTGCGGCAGGTACATCGGGTGATGCGAATCAATTTTTCTACAACCAAGGACAACGCTACGGCCATATCCTTGACCCTCGGACCGGACACCCTGTTGAGAAAGTACTGTCAGCAACTGCCTTCTGCTCAACGGCAGCTGAAGCCGATGCACTTGCCACAGCTTTTTATGTCATGGGTCCTAAGAACACAGCCGAATACTGCCAGCAATATGATGCTGGCTTTCTTATTGTTGAACAGGGTCTGCAAAATCGCTCAACGCGTCTACATGCAAAAGGCATTACACAAAACCAAATTGAACTTATTGACCCCTCTGCCGAAATTATCTTTTACAACTAAAGATCAAACGAATAGACGCTTTTCAACGCAGTTGTAGTAAAACAGGCTTCCCCGCATTCAAAGCCTCGATTACCTCGGGATCTCGCCCTTCACCTATTAGCTGTTGAAGTCTTCGTTTTGAATTTATTGCGAGCACACCGTCATGTTTATCTGCGGCAAAAACCTGCCACAACTGTGGATTCCATCGCATTGATGCAATAATGGATGCTACAGAATCGCGTTCTACCACCTTATACTTCTCAACGATCAATCGAAGCCTCGTCCGCTGCTCTACAGACAATCCCGAGTAGTCTACATTCTCAAGTACTCCAAGAAGCGGACGGCCAATCGATCGTAATTGGCGATCCGCCTGCTGCCTAACCGCAAACGATTCATCATCCAACAACGCAACCAAAGCACGAATCTGAGATACCTCTAATTGTAATGGCGAGAAAGACAAGCGTTTTAAAGCTGATAATACTTCGTTATAAAGCAACGAAACATGAGTTCCCGGACAAAGACGATCCATCAATTCCACTGCATACTTTCGTTCCGACTCAGGCATCAACATTAAACCTAACCACAATCGATTTGAGACATACTCGGAAATACTATCCCCTTTCTCAACTTGAATTCGAATCGGGCCTGTTGCCGACTGACGCAACTGCACGTTCACTCCTGCTATTTCCCGACGAACGAATAACACTCCTGCAATGTCGTACTCAAGTTGCAGAAGTTCCTGCGGCGTCTGTAACGCATATTTAATGCGGTATTTCCCTGGCAACGCCCTCACCACCAAATGCTCTTCAGCTTCCTGACTGTCATGGTAAAGCGTTAACGACCTACTATGAGTCCGTCGAATATCCTGAGCCAAATTCCGACCGTCAAACACTCCAAACTTAAGCCAGGAGGACCTCACAATAAATGGAATTAGCACCGTGTCGTCTTT